>ENA-ORXD01001207-ORXD01001207.1-sediment-metagenome-genome-assembly--contig:-NODE-1207-length-23199-cov-15.402474_pt1 | contig 23199 bp, 22 predicted proteins | sample MGYA00237862_ERZ511471 | MGnify/ENA metagenome assembly ERZ511471
CATCGCGGCCACACCGCTGGCGTTATCGTTCGCGCCAGGGTACAACTGGCCATCCAGCCCCATTCCCACACCATCATAATACGCGCTTACAATGATGGTCTGATTATCCAGGTTACTCCCAACTTTGCTGGTCATTTCTGCGGCAACGCCAGGAATAAAACCAATCACATTGTAGTGAATTTCATCAATGTTTTCTTCCATGGGGATCAAAGACATTTTTACCCATCCACCAAAATCGGTATGGGCGAACTCCCCGGCAGGAAGGTCCTTATTCATAGACTCCAATTCTGCCAGGCTGCTGCCGCAACCTTGCAGCAGTTGATCGGCCACTTCGGGGCTAATCTCCAGGGCTGGATATTCCCGCAAACGTGACCAAAGCTGTACATTGGGTGTCAAATCATGGATCTGGGTAAAATTCGATTTCGAAGACACGACCAGCAAACCGGCGGCTCTTTGAACATCAATTCTGGAAATCAGCGAGTCGGGAATGATGACAACTTTATCCTCCAGATCAAAATCCCGCAGGATGAACAAATCGCTGTCCACGCTCGATTCATCCAGCCCTACGGTTAAGCCAACAATCTGACCCATTCCTACCCCCCCAAAACTCTGGTCAGATACAAATTCTTTAAAATCATTTCGATAATCAAAATCTTGTAAGATATTGCCCTGCTCATCTATCGATGCAAATCCAGGAGTTTGATTGTAATGGAAATAAATTTTGTTATAGGTCTGAATAAACGTGTTATCGTCGCCGGCGGGGAACAGTCCAATCTGCTCCATTCGCCTGGCCAGATAATCCGCGCTGATTTTCGCTACGGGCAAGCCAGTTTCGCGCCCCATTAGTTGTGGAGAGCTTAATGCCTCGATATCACCCATCGCGCGGCTGGCATCAAATTGTTGAGCTACCGGGTAATACAACTCCACCGGTTTGTTTCCACGCAAAGCCCACATCATCAATACCACCACAACCACGCCCAAAACAATGCTATAGCGGTTTATCAACTTACCCAGGTTAACCCGCGTATCCTCCAGGAAGCGCCGCAAACCCTCACCCCAGAGATTAAAAGTAAGAATCGCGACAAAGAAGAACAAACCCGGCCACCAGGCCAACCACGGGTAACTGCGCCACCAGGCCCGGATATTCGCCAGTAGCGCTGACCATTCGGGCACATCAGAGAAGTAGTAAAAAATGGGCGTCATTCGCGCGCCTTCAGCAATGGCTGCTTTGAAGCCACCCCCGAGGAAGATATTTAAGAAACCCAACTCAGCCAGCAGCATCAAAATGCCACCCATCTCCAACACCGCCAAAACCACACTGGAGGGCAACAGGTGCGGCAATATATGCCTGAACAAGATTTGTGAGGGACGGGCTCCCACTGAACGCGCGGCCTCTATATAAAGCGAGGGCCGTTGGGCAATTACCTGGCCGCGCACAAACTGGGCGATTTCTCCCCAACCCACAACGCATAAAGCAATAACGAATACCCCCACCCCGCGCTCAATTCCCAGGGCGAGAATGAGAATCATTGCGAAAATAGTCACCGGAAAAGCCGCCCAAATTGAGATCAGGCTATTGATTAACCGGTCCAGCCAACTGTTCTGCCACCATCCCGCCAGCATGCCCAGGATCACTCCCAGAGCCACCCTTGCTAACATGCCAAAAAACGCCAAAGACAGAGTCTGGCGCGCGCCATTCAGCACTAAAGATTGTATGTCGCGGCCAATCGCGTCTGAACCCCAGGGGAACATGCTTGAAGGAGGAAACGGAGGGGCAAAGACTTCCCCTTCGATCATCATCAAATTGTGGGTCTCATACGGATTTGCGGATGAAAGCAGCCCGCCAAATGCGACCAACAGCAGAAAACCCAATGCCATCAGGGTTCCCAGAATAAACGCGGGGTTTTTAATCGCCGCCTTAACCAGATATGCCTTGCTGCGCGCGTTGGGCGGCTCTGACGGCATGGGCATTCCGTTACTCACCCATCGTTGCTGAACTTGTTTTTGGGGTTTCCAGCTGAATACTCCGCGGACTGCTTTGGGCAAATGTTTCAGATCTTCCCAAAAACCGCCAAAAAACTCGCCCAATGAGCCTACCGAACCGCGGAACTCCATTTCATCTTCACTCGTTTTACCGTTATTTTTACGCAATCGCGGGTCGATTAATGGATACACCATTTCAATTAACAAATTGATTCCCAGGAACAGCAAACCTAACGACACAGTCAAATCTGTGATCAGGTTGGGCATTTCCAGTTCAATGGCCTGCAAAATGGCCAGACCAATCCCCGGCCATAAGAAGAAACTTTCCACTACCGGTAAACTGGCCAGTGAAAACCGCAGCGAGGTGCCAAGGGTCGTCAGAACCGGGATCAAAATGTTGCGCAGCGCGTGATGCAGCAATTGAATGCGTTCCGAAGCGCCTTTAGCCTTCGCCAACCGCATATATTCCTGCCCCATTACTTCGCGCAAGCTGACATAAGTGACCTGCATGATCTGCGCCAGCGGCCGCGCCGATAATACCAGCGCCGGCATTACCAGGTGCGCGTCCCAACCGAAACCAGTTGGGGGCAATAAGGCTTTGCTAAATCCCAGCATTGGGTATAGTTTTGCGTTTGCCACCCACAGTAACATTGCCAGCAAGAAACTGGGAGTGGAGATTCCTAAAATGGAAACAAACACGATAATTGGCGCGAAAGTGCGTTGGCGGATCAAAGCCGCGGCTGTCCCTAACAACCCGCCAACCAGGGTTGCTACCAGTAAAGAGACCAGCAATAACCCCGCACTGGCGGTAAATAGTTCCAAAACCACCATAAATGCAGGCTGTGTCACTTTATGCCAGGTATAACTGGCGGGATGCTGAATAATATACTTCGCGGTTTGGGTAATTGTATCGATCAGAGTCGACACAAATTCAACTGGCAGACCATCTTTTCCGCGTTGAGCCAAATACAAACCCAGGTTAGTCAGATACGCGATACCCAGAAGAATTAATAGACTGCTAAAAATTCGTTTCACCAACAGCGAAACCAATCCCGTCCATTCAGAGGAGCGTTTTTCTTCAACGGTCTCCTGTTTTTTCTCTGGCAAGGTTTGAAGGGCACCTTTTTGATTCGCACGCGCGGTCGCCCATTTCAGTCCCTTTTGTGCTCGCTCGCTATCAGGATTGACACTCACCGCCCGTTGGGCATAGGCAATACTTTGTTCTGGTTCTCCCAGAGAGGCCAGGAATAACCAGGCTTCCTCACGTTCTGGGGCTAATTGGGAAGCCCGCACAGCGAACGCACGTGCTTCCTTGACCTTACCAGCTTCGAGAGCTTCTTTTGCCTGGATTAGTGCAAGTTTGGCTTCATGATCAGTACCGACAGAATTCATCTTTGTATGCTCCAGAGGATGGGATAAAAGCGCCAGATGAAAATGGCTTTCGTGATAATGCGGAAATGGTGCAAGAAATGATCAGACTGGTCATTATTCCAGTCATTATTAACAGAAAGTATCTTTATTGTACAAAAAAGCAATCTGCTTGGATGATTATACTACCTGGCCAATGGAATAGTTTTCTCCTAAACCTTTGGACAGACTTTTTAATCAGCGCTATTTAATGTAGTAATACAATTCGCCCGGTTGTAATAAATGGAACCTCTGCCGTGGATTCAACCGCGCGAGAGCGTCCACCAGATGGGAAGCCGGTAAAGTATTGCTGGCGAATAAATCATTATGGCCGCTTAATAACATATCCCAGCCCAGTTCAGCCGCCACCTGCACCGCTTCTTCGGGCAGCAAGTTACCAATGATCCCTTTTGCTTCCCGAAAAGCGTCCCGCCCGTTCGCCGCAACCAAACCCACATCCGCTTTCGGTAACGTTTTCAATCGCTCCAAATAACCTGGGTAAAGAATAGTATCACCGGAATGGAAAAAATTTACCCCTCCCGCGCGGATCAGATAACTCAGCCAGCGGCAGCCACGATGCGGGTCACACTCCACCTGATAATGCGCCGCCGGAATGGACCAGACTGTAATTCCGTCCAGTTCGATTGGCTTATCCACGTCGGGAATCATTCTCCGCTCAGCCGGAATTTTCGCGGCATCCAGTTGCTCGTCTGCCCATCCTGGCGCAATAAACACAGCCTTCTCGGATGCCCTGGCAATGGGTCCCAGAGTCAGCGGATCAGCATGGTCAAGGTGTTCATGGGTGCAAAGGACCACATCCGCATTGGAAATTAAGTCCGCCCGAACTGGTGCGCGAAAAGCACGCTGAAACAAATCCGCGGAAGCAGGGAAAGTCTCAGCCACCACATCACTCAGGATCGGGTCGATGTATATCAGCTTTTGTGTGTCGGTTTTTAAAGCCACACCCATTTGACCTAACCCCCACACGGCCAGGCAACCGGGGTTTACATCTAATTGATTCATCTGTTCAACTAAAGCCACATCTTTGTAAATCCCCATTTTTTCCCTCTTTTTTACAGATTTTTTATTTTTAATCTCAAGTTTAAAGCTAACCCGCCGATAAAAATAATTAAGGTTAATTGTCCACAAAATCGGCGAGTCCATTATAATAGGGATGCTGCTTAATTCACAATTTCAATGAGACTTCATTATCTGAAGGCCAGCAGCCCCTCATACGAGGTGAAACATGCTAACAGTTGAACCGGAATTGAGAATGCTGATGACTTCAGATCCACGCTTGGGATTTATCTTCCACAAACCCAAAGACCCTGCTGCTCCCGGATCGCCGCGCTTGGACGTGGTGATTCAAGAAGCGCCCAGTTTACACCACTTTGATCCGGAAAAACTGGTGCTTAATATTATTACCGCTGATGAGACCATCTCAAAAGTCACCCTTCGCCATCCCTTCTACGCCTTACGCAATCAAATTCGGGTGGCGGCCGGCCAGGTTATCATGATGGACCGGGTTGGGAAAAGAGTTGAGGCTTTCTCATTCGGTGGTGAACTTCAAGTTGAAAGTCATGAGTCCTTCACCATATTCTCGCTCGAATCACCCGCCCCTATTCTGTTCCTGGATGATATGACCACTCTGCAGCTGCGATTGGTCGACGAAGTGAAGATTATCTTTGCCGAACGCCGCGCCGCCTGGCTGCATGATCTTTCCCGCTATGAGAAGAAACTGGCCCAGACCGATCCGCTCATGCTTTACGCCTCATGCCTGCAAAAGCTGGAAACCACGCTCAAATGCTACCCTTGTACGGGTACAGATTTAATCTCCCGCATGATTTCGGTCGTCAGGCAAGAATCCAAACGGTTGAAATTAGAAGGCAACTGGCCACCCTTCGTAAAGCCAATCGAGGAACTTCTTTAATAGAAATAACAGCCCCGCTGAATAGTGGGGCTGATTTTTTACATCTCCGAAAACTGTTTCCTAGAGGGATCGCTGCTGACTCGCGCTTTGGGTCAGGCGATCAATGATGATCGCCATGATCACAATGCTGATTCCACCATTGAATCCTCGGCCAACGTCCAGCCGGGCGATACCATTCAACACCTCGGTTCCCAAACCACCCGCACCAATCATCGAAGCGATGACCACCATCGCCAATGCCATCATAATCGTCTGGTTGACCCCGGTCATAATAGTGGGAGCCGCCAGCGGCAATTGAACTTTCAACAGCATTTGCCTGCCTGTGGCGCCAAACGCCCTTGAGGCTTCAATCACATCCTCAGGAACCTGGCGAATTCCCAAATCGGTCAGGCGAATTACCGGTGGAACCGCGTAGATCAACGTCGAAAGCAAGGCCGGAACCTTGCCCAGACCAAACAGCATTAAAGCGGGAATCAGATAAACAAAACTAGGCATGGTTTGCATCATATCCAGGATCGGCCGCATCACTTTACTCACGCGGTTTGAGCGCGCCATTGCGATCCCAATCGGCACGCCGACAATCAACGCGAGAATGGCAGCCGCGAAGACAATTGCCAGGGTTTTCATCGCCAGGTCCCATAAACCTAAAGCGCCAATAAAGAACAAACCAGCAAATACGCCTGACGCCATGCGCCAACCTTTTTGCCGCCAGGCTAACCCGGCAGCCAGTAAAATGATTACCCACCAGGGAATCCACAATAAAAATCGTTCCAGGCCCAACATCGGCGCCAACAAAATTTCGCCAATCAGGTCGAACAATCCTTCCCCCTGAACTGTCAACCAATCCACCAGGGCGCTGGTCCATTGATCAAGAGGAATACTTATAAATTCAGGAAATTCAAACATCATCAACCTTACCTTTAGAAGCAGCACCCAGCACAATTGCCGGGTGCTGCCAACTTAATTATTTTCTACTTGCCTATTTCCAGATAAAAAGCTTACTCAAGCGTGGCTTGAATTGCCGAAGCAGTTACTTCCGGCACCCATTCTGTCCAAAGCTCGGGGTGATTCTGCAGGAAGTACACCGCGGTATCATCCGCGTCGATCTGATCATCGGCGGCCATATAGGCGGCCAGTTCGTTCAGCAACGGTGTGGGGATTTCCATTTTAGATAGAAATTCAGTCACCTCTGGTGCCCGTTCGATCAGTCCGGCATAGACACCTTTGTGGATACCGGTGGATTCAAACGCGCAACCAGATTTTTCAGTCACATCGTCCAGGCTGATGGTGCCTTCTACATACTGAGCAATCTCAGCCCAGCACTCATCATTGTAAGCAGGCTCTTCCAAAAGCACCATATCATAAGTGCCCATCAACCAGGTCGGCTCCCAATAATAAGCCAGGACTGGTTCGCCTTTCTTGTACGCGCCGGCAATGGCGGCATCCAACGCACCAGAAGAACCTGGCTCCTGGAAATTATATAAATCCAATAAGCCATAGGCTTTAAATTTTGCCCGGTTTACTTCAGCGACCTGCCACCCGGTGATTGCGTTGACAAAAACGCCCTTGCTTGAATCTTCCGGATCCTGAAAAACTTCCACATACCTGGCCAGATCTTCCACCGATTTCAGATCAGGCGCCATGGGCTCAATACCCCGTTCAGCATCGCCTTCGATCACATACCGCGGCACGTACCAGCCCTGAGTGGAAACATCAAAACTATTGCCCAAATCTACCACGAGGCCTTCCTCGGTCACGCGGTTATACCATTCCATGATATTCGCGCGCCATAGTTCCATGATTACATCAATGTCTCCGGTTTCAATGGATTGCAAAGCCACCGGTGTGGTGAGCTCGATTGTCTCTACGGGGTAGCCATAGCCCTTTTCGATGATATACCCGGCAATGGCATTATTAATCCACAAAGTATCCCATTGTTGGTCACCAAAGCGAATTACTTCTTTTTCGGTTTCCTCTGCAGGCATTTCCGCGGCAGATTCGCCTGCCTCAGCTTCCGGGGCCGAAGTTGGCTCCACTGCAGCGGCAGGTTGGCAAGCTGCTAAAACGATGGTTAAAATCGTCAGTATGATTAAAAAGGTAAATTTTCTTTTATGCATTATCTATTTTCTCCTTGATTGTGATTTCTATGACTTAATGGAGACCAATTCGGTCTGTTCCAGGGCGTTTTCCCCATGCGCATTTCCATTTCCAGGATCTTCTGGCACTGCTTCCTGGCTTGAAAGTGCGGTTAAAATTGCCACGCGGGGAACTATTCCCAGTAAACTGTTATTACTATCCACTACCGCGACTGGCCATTTCATCCCTGCCAAAAGTGGAATCAGTTCATCCAGGGTTGAATCTGGGCTGCAAGTGTGTACTTGTTTCAATTCCACATCGATTAATTGTTTTACGCCGTTGTGGGTGGCTTCCACCACATCATCCACGGTCACCAACCCTTGCAGGCGATTTTGGTAATCGGTTACAAATATGCTGGAGTGATTGTCCTTGCGCATCATTTCCAATGCCACTCTAGGACCACTGCGGCCTTTGACCACCGAATACGGCTCGATCATGGCCGAGGCAGCGGTGAGTACGCGACTGCGATTTACATCCCGGGTGAAATCGCGCACATAGTCATCAGCTGGGTTTTCCAAAATTTCTTCAGGTGTACCCACCTGAATTAATTGACCATCTTTCAGAATCGCGATTCGATCTCCTAATCGCAGGGCTTCATCCAGGTCGTGGGTGATGAAAATAATGGTCTTATTCAACCGGCCTTGCAGATCGATCAGTTCAAGCTGCATTTCCCGGCGAATAAGCGGGTCCAGCGCGCTGAACGGCTCGTCCATCAATAAAATTTCTGGGTCGTTGCATAATGCGCGTGCCAGGCCTACCCGTTGCTGCATCCCACCACTTAACTCACCGATCCGGCTTTCTTCCCAGCCTTTGAGCCCAACGATTTCAATCCAGTGCCGCGCCTTTTCTTCGCGCTCTTCTTTCCCTACGCCACGAATCTCCAGACCAAACGCCACATTCTCCAACACATTGTGATGTGGCATCAAGCCAAAGCGTTGAAATACCATGGTCATCTTCGAGCGGCGGAATTGCCGCAATTGCTCATCACTGAATTTCAACACATCGTCGCCATCTACGGTAATCTGCCCATACGTGGGTTCGATCAGCCGATTCAGACAACGCACCAGGGTCGACTTGCCACTGCCAGACAATCCCATGACGACAAAGGTTTCACCCTTTTCGATATCGAGGTTAATGTCTTGCAACGCCACCGTGTGGCCGCTTTGGGATAAAACCTCTTCTTTTGCATGGCCTTGCTCCAATAAAGCCATCACCTCTTTGGGATGCGGTCCAAATATCTTGAATAGGCCGCGAATCTCAATCCATGCCATAAATAACCTCCTTGACACGCCCAGGATATCAAAGCAAACGTACCTCGATCACCGGAAAACAAATTAATCCCGGTTGCGGGCGTGGAATGGTTCTTGTTAATTTTTTTATTCTGCTGGCTGCCTGAAGATGGATTGGATATCCTTGCCAGGCAACTGACTGCCGGATGAAGCCGGCCCTCGAACGCGGACGAAATGAAATTCGCCAGCGGTTTGAAGGGTTTTTTTCTCAAAACCCTGAGAATAAAAATAAGTTTTAAAGATACAACTTGACCAGTATAACATAAAAATTCCGGCCAAAGCCGGAATTAGATATGTTTTTTAATAAATATTAACAATTAATGCAGGTAATGCTGTCAATTATCCCGCAACAGATTCTGATTTACCTGCCAAACGCCTTGCGCGCCAGTCTTTTATCGCAAAGGGAGAATATAAGAGCAAGACTGCCACGGCGCCGATCGCCTCAATCCATAAGATGTACCAGGGCCAGGCGGGTAAGACGTCCAATAGGCTGGCTGTCTCGGGTTTGTGGGCAATGAACAGGTAATTGCTTCCAACTGCCCAATTAACCAATCCCACCGCCGCCATGTACAGGTTGCCAAACACCAGTACGCGCGCTAAAGAGCGCGGTGTAGGCCGATACCCTTCCACCACGGTTAAGAAGACCGCGCTGCCCACGATCGCCCCGTGGGATAGGATTACCTGAAAGAAACGGAAATGCGGAAATCCATAAATACCGGCGTCCGGGGTCATCAGCGCTTGACTGGCTCCTGCGATTCCCAACAGGTAGGCGAACTCGTAAATGCGGTAATTTCCGGTCACCATCATCACCGCGCTTAACCATACCAACGCGCTGCACAAATGCAATGGCAGCATCGTTTGAATCGTCCATTGCCCGGTTGCCGCGTTCCACACATGCCAGGAGACTTCCACCACCACCAGGGTGATTGCAAATCCCCAGCGGATGCGCATGCGCCCGGCAGCATCCATTTTCCGGCCGGCCACACATAAGATGGTGATCACCAAAGCCACCAAACCCAACGCGATTAAATGCGCCGGGCCGAACAATTCAAATGGCGCACCACTGTAATCCTTTGCGAAAAATTCCTGCATAGCCACCTCACAAAAAATAAAGATAATTCATTTTAGCCGGAATTGCGTTAACCACAAACAGCCAATTTATTGCCTTGAAGTCTTGTATATTATATTGAACTTTTATGTTATCCGAACCACACATTGACCACCCTCATCCACCAAAAAAGTTCAGATGCGCCGTTTTATACCATTCCCCAGCATGCTATAATAACCTTGTATAGACCGCCGAAAGGAGGTTTGCATGGCATCCATAACCATTTCTCGCCAGCTTGGCAGCCTCGGAGATGAAATCGCCCAGATCGTAGCCCGCCGGCTTGGCTGGCAGGTAATCGATCGCGAATTGATCAACCAGGCTGCTTTTGAATCCTGCTCCCCCGAGATGGTCCTCACCGCGGTGGATGAGCTGGGCCTGTTGGGAATCACTCCCTCCAAAAAAGAATGCAAAGCATACCTTACCGCTGTGGAACGCATTCTACAGCAGCGCGCCGACCAGGGAGATCTGGTGATATTGGGGCGCGCCGGGCAAATCATCTTGCGCGGCAGGCCAGATGTGATGCACATTCGCATCCATGCTCCCCGAAAAGCGCGGGTTCAACGGGTTGCCACCCACCAGTCGATCACTGCGGATGCCGCCCTGGCGCAAATTAAGGCCTCCGACCGTCACCGGCGCTGGTATCTCAAGCGGTATTACAATGTCGCCGTGGATAAACCGCGCTACTATGACCTTGAGATCAATACTGCCCGCCTCAGCCCCGAAGCCGCCGCGGAATTGATCTGCAACGCCGCATCGGCAATCTTGCATACCACCCCTGTCACAGAAGCAGACATCTAAACCCGAAGGAGCCATGACTTGAAAGACAACGGCCGCCCTGAGTTTTCACATCCCTCCGAGTCTATCTTCGCCGACATACTCGATTTTTACAAAATTCGCTGGGAGTACGAACCCCGCACTTTTATCCTCGAGCAGGATGAACAGGGAAATGTCATCGAAGCCTTCAGCCCCGATTTTTATCTCCCGGACCAGGATCTGTATATTGAATTAACCACCCTCAAGCCCAAATTAGCCGCTTACAAAAATCGCCGTATCCGCCTCATGCAGGAAAAGTATCCTGAGGTGAAAGTAAAGCTGCTTAAACGCCGGGAACTGCGTGACATGATGGTTAAATTTGGGCTCTACCAGGATGCCAATAAAATTCAGGGTTCTCAAGCACAATTGGAGGATCGCCATGACTAAAAAAGCCTTGGAAGCCTATCCACAAATGGGCAATGATATTCAGTCCATTCTGATCAGCGAAAAGCAAATTAAAACCCGCATCAAAGAATTAGGATCCCAGATAAGTGAAGACTACGAAAACCTCAATCCGCTCATCATTGGTGTGCTCAAAGGGGTGCTTTTCTTCATGTCGGACCTGTTAATGAACATTACCATTCCCGTTGAAGTTGATTTCATGTCTGTCTCCCGCTACCAGGCCGAAGCGCGCTACAAAGGCGTGGTGCGCATGGTCAAAGACCTTGATATTCTGGTCAGCGGGCGGCATGTCATATTCGTCGAAGATGTCATCGACACCGGCCTTACCTGCCATTATTTGTTACGCCTGCTGCGTGACCGCCAACCTGACAGCCTGAAAGTCTGTACCATGTTTAACAAACCCCAAAACCGCCTGATCGATATTCCGATTGATTACAAAGGGTTCGATTTGCCCGACCGCTTTGTGGTGGGCTATGGCCTGGATTACCGGGAGCGCTATCGCAACCTGCCTTTCGTTGGTTTGTTAAAAGCGGAAGTGATCCAGCGCGCAGGTAAAGAATAAGCACACATAGAGAGTGCTCTTCTTTTGGATATTAAATAATGACACAATCAGGTGGGTAAAAAGTAAAATCCCCCGGAGAGAATAATCAAAATCATCCGGGGGATTAAAATAACAGGGGTTCCAAGTAACCTTTGAGCTTCTCCTTTATTTCCTGATCTAGCTCTCAAAGCTTTGCCCTTTCGGCTGAATGCTTCTGAGCAATTTTATTCAGGATTTCTACTTTTGGCTCCACCTCCCATTCTTACTTCAGAATTGGTGAGATTTCTTTGCCTTAAGTTTCTTCTTCGTCAAGTTATTGTCAGGATTTTCATCTGAAGCCTCACGGGGCTTATCGTGACAATTGTTTGACTTATCCGTTTGGAGCTGCTTTTCCAATTCCTCGGAACGCCCTGCACCCATAATATAGCAAAATCCACACCCAGAGTCAACTACCTCTTGTTTAGACAAATTCGCATAGCTGACCGTTTTTGTCTGATTAAGCGCTTAATCAAAGATTAGAATTTCCTTAGTTTGTTCTCTGCTCGGTTTTCAGATTAAATTAAGCGATGTTTCATTAGAAACTGCTATAATTTTTCAACCAAACCTCAACCCGAAAGGAATACTTGCCATGCAATTTTCAACCGCCCAAAAAGAAATGCAGACGATTTTCAAGAACGGCGCCGTCGGGCAGGCTGTTTCGGGCTTTATCTGGCTGGTATCAGCCATATTCAGCACCTGGGTCAGCCGCCAATCGGGCGTGTTGATTCTATTCTTCGGTGGCATGCTGATCTTTCCGCTCACCCAATTGGCTCTCAAACTGACCGGTGGCAATATCCACCTTACCCCGGGAAATCCGCTTGAAAACCTGGGCAGGCAGGTGGCCTTTATCGTCCCGCTCTGCCTTCCCCTGGTGATCGGTGTCTATTCGGCCAACCCCAACTGGTATTACCCGGCTTTCATGATCATCATTGGCGCGCATTATCTGCCTTTCATTACCCTGTATGGCAGCGGTCTCTATGCTGTGCTTTCTGCTGTATTGGTGGGTGGGGGTGTGCTTTTGGGCTGGTTCCTACCCGACCAGTTTGTCCCCGGTGGGTGGATCACCGCCGGGTTATTGTTGATTTTTGCCGTTCTGCTTTTTAGAAATAACCATTCTGAACGATAAACATTAACGAAAAAAGGTGGCACCCAAAACTTGAGTTGCCACCTTTTCCTTAGTGTTTACCGGATTCTATTGCATTGTTGCTGGAATCAGGATATCACCTCCAAATAACATGCCATCCATTTCCCATGTGCAGAAAGTTGTATTCTTATACACTCCTTTTCCGGGAACGCCCCAAATCAACTCCCACTCATCAGTGTAGATATACATTGCTTTTGTGACCCCAACTGTGCCATCCTCCACATTGAAGCTGGCTTTGGTGTGCATGTTGGGAACCAAAATCAACTCATCTTGTCCACCACAATTGGAGATGATCATAAAGGAATTTGGATTGTCCCCACCTTCCCCTGCGTATGCAACAGAGAAGACCGCTGAGAGCAGGATGATAGCCAATATAAACCCTATCAACCTTTTCATATTTTCTCCATTCTCCATAACAGATACTTTGGAAAATATAATTTTCCACGCATCAGATAAATCTATTGTACTGCGGCAAAGGTGCAGTGCATTAAAAACGGTCATGAAGAACAAAGAAAATTTTTAAATATTCATTTTCCGCTCGATTAAATCCCATTTATTTCCATATAAGTCAACAAAAACAGCCACCGTGCCATATTCCTCATGGCGCGGCAACTCTACAAAGCGTACCCCTTGCTGGCGAAGGGACTCATAATCCCGCTGAAAATCATCGGTGTGTAAGAATAAAAACACCCGCCCTCCGGTTTGATTCCCCACCCGGCTCTCCTGCTCCATATTGACCGCCTTTGCCAGCAGCAGACTGCACTCCCCATCCCCCGGCGGGCGCACCACCACCCAGCGCTTCCCGCCGCCCAGCGGCGTGTCTTCCACCAGTTCAAAGTGCAGTCTCTGCGTGTAAAACGCGATCGCTTCATCATAATCTCGCACCACCAGCGCCACCGACGCGATCTTTTGCTTCATACCATCTCTCCGCAATTCACATTCAAGGTTTTCGCCCTAATTCAATTCTGCTTTTATTCAAATCTCGGCGTTTAAAATTGGACGGGGTCACTTCCACCACCCATGCACAACTTTTTAACCATTATATTCCTACCCAACCTTTTTTAACTTCATCTATAATCAAATCAACAAATTTGCTCGTCCATAGGAGAAAGAAAAATCAAATGCACATTGGAATCATCCTCTATTCCCAAACCGGCCACACCCGCAAAGTTACGCTGCGTCTGCAAGAGCAGCTCACCGTCGCGGGCCATCAGGTGACCTTGCATACCCTTGAGCCGGTCGGACAGCCCGGCTTCAGTCAGGATGCGCAAGCCCCGTTGCAATCCATCCCCCCGGTTGAAGGCTACGACGCCCTGATCTTCGCCGCGCCCGTATGGGGAGGAGGACCCGCCACCCCCTTCCTTACTTTTCTCAACCAAACCCCCAGCCTGCAGGGCAAGCGGATCGCCTGCCTGGTGACAGGTTTCTTCCCCGCCCAGTGGGGCTGCGTGCAGGCCATCGCCAAAATGAGTGACCTCACCCAGGCCAAAGGCGGGCAAATTCTCGGCTCCGCCAGTGTTACCTGGTTCTCCCTCACCCGCGGACGGCAGATCCAGCAGGCTGTGGAGAAGCTGGCCGCGCTGTTTGTGTAACCCGCGCCATTCCGCCTAGATTCATGGCATAAAAAAAGCCCCTCTCCGCTACAGCGCGGGGAAGGGGTCGGCGCAGCCGGGGGATGGGGCTTCCTCCCAATTTCAGCAGGCTGTGGAAAAGCTGGCTTCATTATTTTAATAAATACCCATTTTCCCTAATCATCAAGGCAAGGCCAACAATGGCTTTCATGTTAAAATAACAAAATGACCCACACCATCTACTTCGGCGATAACCTCCCCATCCTCCAATCTCTGCCGGATGAATCAGTCGACCTCATCTACATCGATCCGCCCTTTAATACCGGTAAAACCCAGGGGCGCACCCAGATTCAAACCGTGCGCGACGAAACCAACGGCGACCGGGTGGGCTTTGGCGGGCGCAGCTACCGCACCGTCGAGCTGGCCAACCGCGCCTACCGCGACCGTTTCGATGATTTTATCGGCTTTCTTGAACCGCGCCTGATCGAAGCGCGCCGCCTGCTTACCCCACACGGCAGTTTGTACTTCCACATCGATTACCGCGAAGTGCACTACTGCAAAATCCTGCTCGACGAGATCTTCGGCCGCGACGCCTTCCTCAACGAGATCATTTGGGCGTACGACTACGGCGGACGCACCAAAAAGAAATGGCCGCCCAAGCACGACAATATTCTCTACTACGCCAAAGACCCCGAAAACTACACCTTCAACGTGGATGAGATCGAGCGCATCCCTTACATGGCCCCCGGCTTGGTCGGAGAGGAGAAAGCCGCCCGCGGCAAGCTACCCACCGACACCTGGTGGCACACCATTGTGCCCACCAACGGCAAAGAGAAAACCGGTTACCCCACCCAGAAGCCGCTTGGCATCCTGCGCCGCATCGTCCAGGCTTCCTCGCGCCCCGGTGACCTGGTGATGGACTTCTTCGCCGGCTCCGGTACCCTCGGCGCGGCCTGCCTGGAACTCAACCGCCGCTTCCTGCTGATTGACAATAACCCCCAGGCCATCCAGGTCATGCGCCAGCGCTTCGCGGAGGTGCCCGAAATCGACTGGATCGGCCTGCCCGCCGAGGAGTAAATGGCAGAAACCCGCCTCACCCTGGAAGAAATCCTCGCCGAGCTGCAGCGCCTGGCCGACCCGGCCTTTGCAAAGCAGCACGAGCGTTTTGGCTCCTTCGCCGCCCAAAAATTAGGCATCCGTGTGCCCGATCTGCGCGCTCTGGCCAAAGGCAACCGCAGCCACGCCCTCGCCCAGCAGCTCTGGCAGACCGGTATCCACGAGGCGCGCATCCTGGCCACCATGGTGGACGACCCCAAACAGGTTACCCGCCAGCAGATGGACGCCTGGATTCAGGACTTCGACGCCTGGGACATCTGCGACCAGGCCTGCTGCAATCTCTTTGAACCTACCCCCTTCGCCCTCGACTGCGCCCTGGAATGGCCGCACCTGGAACCTGAATACCAGCGCCGCGCCGGCTTCGCCCTGATGGCCTACCTGGCCATCCACCGCAAAAAGCTGCCCGACGAGACCTTTGCACCGTACCTGGCGCTGATCGAGCAGTACGCCAGCGATGAGCGCAACTTTGTCAAGAAATCTGTCAACTGGGCCTTGCGCCAGATCGGCAAGCGCAGCCCCGCCCTGTGCCAGCGGGCCATACAAACCGCCGAGCGTATCGCCCGGCAGAATTCACCCGCCGCGCGCTGGGTTGCCGCCGACGCCCTGCGCGAGCTGCGCGCCCGTTCTTAACCTCGTCCTTTGGAGAAACCATGCCCTCAAACGCCCCCATCCTCGAATTTGACTCCGCCCCGCGCGCCATATTGGAGCCGCAGCCCTTTCCGCCCACCCGGCCGATTCCCCACCGCGCCGTGCTGTGCTTCTTTGCCGAAGTGCTCCAGCACCTGATCGATGAAGGCCGCCTGCAGCCCGCTGGCGCGCTGAAATCAGAAATCGGCCTGAGTCCTTACTATATACTGGAAATCAACAACCAGTCGATTCTGGTTACCCACCCCGGGGTTGGCGCGCCATTAGCCGCCGGATTTCTGGAAGAGCTGATCGCCCTGGGCGTGAACCAGTTCGTCGCCTGCGGCGGCGCGGGTGTGCTCAACGCGCGCACCCATGCCGGGCACGCCTTTGTGATCACCTCCGCCGTGCGCGACGAGGGTGTCTCTTACCATTACCTGCCCGCCGCCCGCGAAGTGCAGCCCTCTCCGCGCATCACCGCCGCCCTGCAGGCCAGCCTTGAAGAACACAAAGTGCATTATGAATTGGTAAAAACCTGGACCACCGACGCCATCTACCGCGAAACCGCCGCCAAACGTGACCAGCGCGTGGCCGAAGGCTGTGAGGTGGTTGAAATGGAAGCGGCTGCCTTCTTTGCCGTAGCCCAGTTCCGCGGCGTGGAGTTTGGCCAACTGCTCTATGGCGGCGACCTGGTCGTCCCCGAAGGCTGGGACAGCCGCGCCTGGGATCAACGCCAGGATTCTCGTTCCGCCCTCTTCTGGCTGGCCGGCGACGCCTGCACTCGCCTTTAATTCTTCTGATACCATCAAACCCTTTTCTTTTCGCAGGCTGGCGTGGAGGGCGGACAACCATCTACTCACCAAACCGGCATCACCCCGCCGATTCTTGTAGGTTAGGTCGAGGAAATTCCGATTTCCGAAACCTGACGTTTCTGTTTCGCATCCCAATCACCATCCGTAAGCTGGCGTGGAGGGCGGCCGACCATCTATGCACCAAACCGCCATCACCCCCGCCCGCAACCCACCTTTTTTTTCGGGTATTCAAACATGATTATTGGTGGGTTTCTCTTGTTAGAAATTCTTCAATTATTTACAATACCTTCGCCAAAATAGCTATGAGTGTTGATGGAAATCAGGCAGCTTTCTGATGTGTTTTTGCCTTTACCAAATCAAGCAACTGAGCTTCAGCCTTCAGCAAAGCAGTTACTTGACCGTGCTTGAAGTCATGAAAAGCGTGATAAAAACGAATTACACGAATATCAACCAAATTACAAAAAACAATCGCTAATGGATTGAAATTCTCCCGCCCACCCCAATGATGAAATGACTGAACAACCAAATCAGTATTATCCCATTGACCCCTGTCGGACCAATTTAGAATGACGGCGTGTTCTTGAATTTGTGGGAGGATGTTCTCATCAATATAAGATTTCCAGTTAGGGCTATTTGAGTAAACAAAAATAATAAACTTGCCTTGGGTAACCGCTACTTTGTGAAATTTAAAGCTGAGGAAAATGCCTTTGAGAATTTTTGGAATCCAAAATGGAAATGCAACAATATAAATTAAAACTATCAGGGCTAGCATCAGTCCTGTCTTTATCGGATTTTCCTGTTTGCGTTCTGACTGATTTTCCACTTTACGAATGATCCTCATACGTTACGAGCTGCCTAATAATATATATAGGAGTCATTGTCCACCCAATCAAACAAAAAATACCCTAATGAGAATTGGCTTCTGAAGTATCTCTTCCGCATCCCGGCCCCACCCATATTGTGGCGTGGAGGGCGGCCAACCATCTGCCAGCACCCCACCATCTTACTGCTTATAAGCCAGGCACATTCTCACACCTGATAAAAACTTCCCCCGTCCACTTCCATCAGCGCCCACGCCAGCATTGGCAGCAGCACTTCATCCAGATAAGCCCGGCGCGCCGCGACCAGATTTGCGTCCTGGTGCCGCGCCGGCAGTTTCACCTGAAAATACAAACTGCGCAAAAAATCCTTCCCATTCACTCGCGCGCGGTTCACTTCTTCATAATCCGCTCGCGCTCCGTCCAAAAACGCCGATCTCCAGCTCACTCCGCCCGGCGCGCGCGTCAGCGGCGCCAGCCAGGCCTTCAATTCCGTTTCTTCCAGCTCCAACCGCAGCAGCGCCGCGTACACCGCCACCGCCAGGCGCTCGCATTCGTTGAACAGCCACGGCAAACCCGCCGGGTCGAGCAGGCGTTCCACACTCAACCCCAGTATCGCCTTCCTCTCTTCGCTTCCCAGGTGACGGCTGCAAGCCATATCGCGCAGCAGATCCGCGCCGTGCGCCGCCGCGTGAGCCCAGCCTTTGCCGGCAGGTACATACCCGCGTAAATCCGCCTCTGCCCGGTACCACGCCATCGAGCGCTTCAGCCAGTCCAGCACCTGCTCGCGCGTCAAAAATGGTTCACCCGGCAATTCTCCATCGAAGCGTGCCTGATCATATGCCACCACCAGCCCCACGATCAGTACCGAGAACGCGCGCAGAAATACGCTGTCCGTATCCTTCTCGCCTAACCCGGCTGAGAGATGATTGGCCATTTGCTCGCCCAGTGATCTGAGTTGATCCTCGCTCAACATCCCGCGGGTGATCCACTCCCACAACACATCCAGACTGGATTCACGCTGGTCCGAAAGCGGTGAGCCCAACCCCGCAGCCAGATCAGGCAACAATTCTTCTACACTGGCGCCGTCAGGCACGGCGAACGAGTCTGCTGCGATGGCTTTTAAAACAGAATAATCCAACATGAGATCTCCTGATCGTTGATGATTTTCAACATCCTACCACAAAATCTGACCAGACGGTCTGGTTTGTGGCATTGAATCTCCGAAATTTCCACTTCTCACAAATTCCACTTTTTTTAGTCAAACTGTGTCGCTATAATCTTCCCAAGTCAACCCTGGGAGGGAATCTATGAATCCATTGCCGGCTGTCCAACCCATCCATGAAAAGCGCACCTTGTGGATGCTGCGCCTGTATTACTTTATCTGGCTGGGGGGATCGTGCTTCATCCTGCCATTTATCAATTTATATTTCACCCGTCAGGGGCTTAGCGGGCAGCAAATCGGCCTGATCAATTCGGTGTCGGCCATCGCTATGCTGATCGCCTCACCCATTTGGACGCGTTGGAGTGAACAATCCCGCCATCCCCGCCTGGTATTGCAATTCGCGTTGATTTTTACCGGGTTATGTTGGATTTGGTTGGGCAACTTAAAAATCTTTGGGTTGATTCTGCTGGTCAGCACCCTAAAAACTCTCCCGGATTCCGGCATCTGGCCCATCTCCGACAATTTAGCCCTTTCCCTCACCCAGCAAATCCGGGCTGGTTTTGGTAGTGTGCGCGTATGGGGTTCGATTGGCTGTGCTGTGCTTGTGCTGGTCGCCGGTTGGATGGTGGAACGGCTGGGGTTATATAGCGGATTTATCGCGCAAGCGGCCGCCATGTTTCTGTCCGCATTGATCTTGCTGTGGATCCCCGTAGATCAGTTTCAGACGCAGTCCACGCCATCCGAGAAAATGGAACAGGGCATGGGCGTCGTTTTGCGGGGTTTGCTTTCCAACCCTTCTCTGCTCGGTTTTGGTTTCATGTTGATTCTGATCGGAACCGGCCATACCGGCATCCTTCAATTCGAAGCCGTATACCTGGATCAACTTGGCGCGCGTGAATCGCTGATTGGCGTGGCCAGCATGTTAGGCCCGGCCGTAGAAATACCCGCTATGTTTTGGGCAGACCGTTTGCTGCGAAAAGTCAGCGCGGATTTTCTTTTGCTGACTTCCCTGATGCTTAACGCGATCTTGTTCAGCCTGGTATCCCTTTGGCCCGCGATCATCACCATCTTGATCTCCCGGCTGATCAGCGGGGTCGCCTTCAGTTTTTATACGGTTGCGATGGTGGGCTTTATCGGTCAGCGATCCCCAGCCAGCCAGCGCGCGACCCTGCTGGCCATTTTTAATGTCACCATTGCGGGGCTGGTCAGCATTGTTGCCTCGCCGCTCAGCGGGATGGCCTTCGACGCCTGGGGCGGCCGCGCGTTGTATCTATTGGCCATGTTGAGCTACGTCGCGGGTTGGATTGTGTTGCGGGTGACGCACCGGCTCAAAGCCCGTACCGCGGTTGAAAGTTTATCTCCGCTCAACACCCCGTAAATTTTGAACGCAAGGAATTCTTGTGATTCCAGGCCAATTTAAAGCGAACAGGGAATGAATTCCTCCTGCTCTTTTCTGGTTCTACAGCTATAATCAAGCCATCGATTACCATGGCTGTTCAAAATAGCGACCTGACCCTTCAAAGCAAAATCGACCGGCACGCGACCTGGATGCTGCGCCTGTATTATTTCACCTGGGTTGGCGCGCCGGGTTTTATATTTCCCTTTCTGAATCTGTTCTATGTGCGAGAGGGATTAAGCGGTCAGCAGATCGGGGTGGTCACCGCGGCCACATCCATCACCATGCTGATCGCCTCCCCATTGTGGACGCGCTGGTCCGACCAGAGCCGCCATCCCCGCCGGGTGTTGCAATTGGCACTCATCTTAACCGGGCTGGGGTGGATCTGGTTGGGCAACCAGCACATTTTTGGCTGGATTTTGGTGGTCAGCGCGCTGCGGATTGTCCCCGCTTCCGGCATTTGGCCTATTTCAGACGACCTAGCCCTTTCCATTCAGGGCGCCTCCCGCGCCGGGTACGGACAGGTGCGCATGTGGGGGTCGCTGGGTTGGGCCATTATGGTCCTCTTTAGTGGCTGGTTGATTGAGCGCTTCGGCCTGGGGATCGCCTTTTGGGGCGCGGCGGGCGGCATGACCAGCGCGGCGCTGGTGTTGTTTCTGCTCCCCGCGTTTAAATCCACACCTCAACCTGCTCCAGACGAAAAACAGCGGCAAGGTCTGCCGGCGGTATTCAACAGTCTATTGCGTAATCCGTCATTAGTCGGTTTCGCGGCTATGCTGGTGCTGATCGGAATCGGCAATAACGGTGTGGTCCAGTTTGAGACCGTGTACATGGACGCGCTGGGCGCACGGGAAGCGCTCATTGGAGTGGCCGGGATGGTCAGTTCGGTGGTGGAGGTGCCTGGTATGCTATGGGCGGACCAGCTCATTCGCAAGCATGGTCCCGACCGCATCCTGTTGATTTCGCTGCTAATGCAGATCTTTCTACGCGCCCTGGTCTTCATCTGGCCGACTGTGCCTGCCATCTTAATCACGCGCCTGATCAATGGCATCGCCTTTAGCTTCTATACCATCGCCATCGTCAGTTATATCACCAACCGCACCCCCTCCAACCAACGCGGCACTATGCTGGCTTTGTTCAACGTCACCCTGGCGGGGCTGATCAGCATTCTGGCTTCTCCACTCAGCGGCGCGATTTACGACGCAGTGGGCGCCCGCGTGCTTTATCTGCTGGCGATCGCCGGTTATCTGACCGGTTGGCTGGTGCTGCGCGCCACACACCATCTACCGGCAAAAAGCCAGCCCGAAACCCTCCAAACTCAAGCAGAGAATTAACATTTTTCTAACATTTCGATTGAAGGCAACCTCCTGGTTAGGGTGTAAAATTCTATACTAAACAGTAGAGGTTAGCATGCTATTGGAAGAAACATCTTCATTTGAGCTTTTCTTTATCGATCTGATTTATTGGTTAATCATTCAGGGCCTGGTAGGCTTTATTGCCGCGCATCGCCCGCAAAAGCGATTTAACCCAGAAAACTGGCGCTACCGCACGCGTAAGTGGGAAAAAGACGGCAGAATCTATCAGGATTGGTTTAAAATCAAACACTGGAAACCGGTCGTATGGGACGCCGGGCGGGTTTTCCAACGAGATTTTCGCAAAGATCACGTTGACCCCGCCAATCCCGGCAACCTGGAACGCTGGATTATTGAAACCTGCCGGGCGGAGTGGTGTCACCATATCACCTTTTGGTTTATTCTACCGCTGACCGCCTTCAACCCACCCGCGCTCACCCAGTTTTGGCTGTTGTACGATATGGTGTTGAACCTGGTGCCGATCGTTGTACAGCGTTACAATCGCCCGCGGCTGAAAAAGCTGCTCACCGGTCTGCAGCGCCGAGAGAAATCCTCCTTTCAAAATACCCAATCCCCCGTCCACTCTTAGCATGAATCCACAATCGCCGCCCTTGCAGGCGGCGATTGATTTATTCTTACCAGCTAAGTTATCCTTCAACTGGAATCTGCGCCGGCGCCCAGAAGCTGGCATCCGCCTTCTCCAGCGGCAGAATGACCCCGTAGCTTGCCAGCGGCGGCGCGTTGACCAGATCAAATTTATGCCAGCGGTTGGCTTGCGGAGTGCCAAAGCACATTTCCAGCTCTCCGGCAGTCAAATCGATAATCATCGAGCGCAGCGTGCCAAAAAACTCGTCGTAATAGTGACAGGTCAATCCCTGCGGGTAGGGAGCCGACAGCAGCTCGCGCAGGTCTTCACGGGTCACTTTCGGCGCGCGGCCCGCCAGAAACCGCTCGATCGTCGTCTCACGCACCGGCGAGTTGCCCATCACGTACCCCTGCAGTTTCAGCATTTCAGCGTCGTGGTAATGGTTGGTGGCGATGATCCAGCCCCGTGAATCGTCCATGCCCGCGCGAGTCACTTTCACCTGGGGTCCAAAGATTTCCGCCCGCGCCGCGTTCCCGTTTTTATCCGCAAAGATCAAGATCGGGTTGCCCGCCATCGGCATCTCTTTGCACAACGCCACAGCCTCATCCACCGTGGCGCAGTTCTCCAGCGCGGACCGCACCAGTGCCCAGAACTGAAATCCATCCTGAACCGGCGCGCGCGCACCCTCAAACTTACCCACCGGGATGCCCCCCGCCGACATGGTCACTGACAGACCTTTTTCATTGAAGCCATCATAGCGTCCAAACAGCAACGCCGAATTGCTGATGTGCGCGTAGCGCCCGCGCGGGTGGGTCAGCGTTAATCGAAAGTCTTCCTGCTGGTCGCCAAACTCATAGGATCTGCCTACCAGCATGTGCCCGTCAGCGGTGGCTTGCGGCAAAACGGCAAACTGCGAGCAGTGCCCGGCCGTCAGGTACGTGGCCAGATAGAACATCACTCGCCGCGC
>ENA-ORXD01001208-ORXD01001208.1-sediment-metagenome-genome-assembly--contig:-NODE-1208-length-23194-cov-5.001428_pt1 | contig 23194 bp, 13 predicted proteins | sample MGYA00237862_ERZ511471 | MGnify/ENA metagenome assembly ERZ511471
GCTGTTCTTGTTTTCTCCTTCATTGGAATGAAAACCCAGGAAATCCAGGTAAAAGATCAGACGACCATTAACCTGGTGATGGAAGGCGAAACGGTCGGTTTACAGGAAGTGGTAGCCATCGGGTATGGAGTACAAAAGAAAAAGCTGGTAACAGGTGCTACTTCGCAGATCAGTAGTGAGAATATTGAACAGAGCAAGACAGTTTCGGTCGTCGATGCCATGAAATCTTTTACTTCAGGGGTACAGATTGTAAAAAAATCAGGACAGCCCGGCGAAAGTTACAATATCAATATCCGCGGTATGGGAACCATCGGTAACGCAACGCCTTTATTCATCGTTGATGGAACTCCGGTATCGAATATCGATTTTATTAATCCATCCGACATCCAGTCTATCGATGTACTGAAGGATGCGGCGTCGTCTGCCATATACGGTTCCCGCGCGGCAAACGGTGTTATCCTTATAACGACGAAGAAAGGCAGATTTGAGACAAAACCAACCATTACATATGACGGATATTACGGGCTTCAGAACCTGTATAAAACGGTGCCTTTGTTGAATGCCCCGGAATATGCAGTCATGATGAATGAGGCGCGGATCAATGATAAGCTGATGCCTTATGATTATGCCAGTATTATACCCAACTGGAGTGATATCGAGAGTGGGAAAAGTAAGGGAACCAACTGGCTGGACGCCATTACGGTTAAAGATGCCCCGATACAGAACCACTCACTGGGATTTAACGGAGGCACGAAGAGTTCATCTTATTCCATCGGTTTCTCCTACACTTCGCAGGATGGAATTTTGGGTAAGCCGGTAGCATCTTCTTACGACAGATACAACGTCAGGGTAAATACGGAGCATATCATCTATCAGCATAACAACCGGGATATTCTGAAGATCGGTGAAAACATTGTCTATAGTTATTATGAAAAATCCGGTATTGCCATCGGCGGTATGTACAACAATGCCATCCGGAATATGTTGTCTGCCAGTCCGCTGATGCCCATATACGACGACAACGGTAACTATCATTATGCCATCGATGCCTGGGATGTTCGGGAAGCCAATCCGATAGGAATTATGGATTATAATAGCCGGAACATTTCCAAGAACCATCAGTTATTGGCAAATGCTTTCGCGGAACTGCAGCCGATAAAGGATTTGACCATTAAGAGCAATTTCGGATATTCCCTTTACGGTTCAAGTTATAGAAGCTATGTTCCAGCCTACAAGTTGAGTGAGCGTTCTTTCAATAACGAAAGCGATATTAACCACAGCATGTCGCTGGGTTCTGCCTATACGTTTGAGAACACGATAAATTACGTTTTCACACTGAATGGAGAACACAAGTTTAACGTACTGGCTGGAAATACCATTCAAAAAGACGGTATCGGCGAATCGATCACGGGCAAAAACGTGAACAGTATATTCGATGATCTGGAGCACGCTTACCTGATCAATGCAGAGAAGATAGATGCCAAAAATACACAGCTATCCAGTTATCCCTGGGGAGAAAACATGTTGCTTTCCTATTTCGGAAGGCTGAACTATAATTTTCGCGAGAAGTATCTGTTGACCCTGGTTGCCCGGGCCGACGGATCTTCAAAATTTGCCCGGGGCAAACGCTGGGGATATTTCCCATCCGTAGCAGCCGGCTGGATTGCATCCAGTGAATCTTTTATGAAAGGAACAGAAAAGTGGCTGGATTTTCTAAAAGTCAGGGCCAGTTGGGGACAAAACGGAAATCAGAATATTGATTCTTTCCAGTATTTATCATCCATCGCTTTCGATGCCAGTTATTACACGCTGGACAAAACGAACCGCCTGGTAGGCGCTTACCCGAGTATTATGCCGAACCCGGATATCACCTGGGAGACTTCCGAACAGACAGATATCGGATTGGATTCCCGGTTTCTCGACAGCAAGCTGGTTTTCAGTTTCGACTGGTATAAAAAGACGACGAAAGATTGGCTGGTCAGGGCTCCTGCACTGGCAAGCTATGGAACTACAGCACCGTATATCAATGGTGGAGATGTGGAAAATACAGGAGTTGAATTCTCCTTGCAGTGGAGTGATAAAATCGGCGAGTTGCATTATCATGTCGGTGCCAATTTATCGCACAATAAGAACCGAATCACCCGTATTGCCAATTCTGAAAAGATCATCCATGGCCCCACGAATATTTTGGCCGATTTGACCAGCGAAATTTTCCGGGCTGAAGAGGGGATGCCCATCGGATATTTCTGGGGATACAAGACGGATGGAATTTTTCAGAATGAGCAGGAAGTACTGGCCTACAAAAATTCTAAAGGGGAATTGATTCAACCGAATGCTACTCCCGGTGACGTTCGTTTTGTCAACATGAACGATGACAATATCATCGATGACAAAGACAAAGTAAAGATTGGTGATCCCAACCCGGATTTTATATTTGGGTTGAATGTTGGTGCTGATTTCAAAGGATTTGACTTTTCGGTGTCTGCCAATGGAGTAGCCGGTAACCAAATCATTCGCTCTTATCGTGACTTTGGGATTTATCCCCGACATAACTATACGACCGAGATTTTCGGGAGGTGGCACGGGGAAGGAACTTCCAACCGGCTTCCCAAGCTTTCGACGCTGTCATCCATCAACGCTACCAACATATCAGACTTGTACGTTGAAGACGGTGATTACCTGAGAATATCGGATATTTCATTCGGGTATGACTTCAAAGCTCTGTATCGTCAGATACCCTTCCAGAAGCTGCGTGCTTATGTAGCTGTACAGAATCTCTACACGTTCACCAAATATTCCGGCATGGACCCGGAAGTCGGATATAACGGAGGAGTGAGTTTCGGTTCCGGGATAGATCTGGGTTACTACCCCAGTCCGAGAACGGTCATGTTCGGTTTCAACATTGTATTTTAAAAATTCAGACTATGAAAAAGATATTCTATCTGTTGGGTGTCATCCTGCTTTTCAGCCAATGCTCCAATAACTTTCTGGATACGGAGCCACTTACAATGAAAGTGAATACCAGTTTCTACCAAACGCCAGGGGACGTAGAGGAAGCATTATACGGAATTTACAGTTTGATGAATCCCGGAGACAATCTGTTCAAGCACAGTTTTTTCGTTTCCGAATTGATGTCGGACGACCGTTTTGGCGGAGGAGGTACCGTGGATCCGGAACTTCAGGCGATAGCAGATTTTAAAAACTATTCGTACGATATGTATTTGTTTCCCTGGCAACAGGACTACAAAGGAGTTTACCGGTCCAATATGTTGCTGGAGAGTATTTCGCAGGTAACGGATTGGGATTCGGAAACGCAGCAAGCCCGGTATGAAGGGGAAGCTTTATTTATGAGAGCATTCTTTTACTTCGATTTGGCCCGGATGTTTGGTACCGTTCCCCTGGTGTTGAAAACGGAACCGGAGAATCTGCCCAAGGCTACACCGGAAGAGTTATATGCCCAGATTGCACTGGATTTGAAACAGGCAATTGAGAAACTACCGGCTACTCCCTATTCTGTTAACGATATTGGACGTACGACTAAATGGGCTGCAGAAGGATACATGGCCCGGGTGTTCCTGTTTTATACGGGAGTTTATGGTAAAACCGAATTGCCATTGCCTGACGGAGGTACAATTACTAAAGCTGAGGTAATCAACTATGTAGATGATTGTGTCGCCAACAGCGGTCACAAATTGGTTAGTGATTTTCGAAATCAATGGCCCTATGCCTATGCTGGTGATGTGTATCCCTACGCGAAGGATAATAATCTTTCATGGGTAGGTGAGGAAGGTGGAAATACTGAGGCGATGTTCTCTATTCGATTTTCTATTCAATCAGCCACCTGTAACCGATTCAACCTGTTTTTCGGACTGAGAATGCAAAATACTTACCCGTTCGGATATGGGTGGGGATGCGGCCCGGTAAATCCCCAGTTATGGGATTCCTGGAGTAACGATGATATTCGGAAAGTCGGTTCCGTGTGTGATGTGAATGCGGAAAGTATCGGGTATGTTTCTTCTCCCGATCAGGTAGAGGAAACTTATTTCTGGCAGAAGAAATACATGCCGGTCAATATTGAAGTCGACGGCGCCAGTAAAAGTATGTTCACCCAGATCTATGCTCCTGATCAAAAACAGGATAACATGACCTGTAATACACAGGAAGTGGTCCTTCTGCGGTTGGCGGATGTCATGCTGATGGGGGCTGAACTGGGTTCAACCAAAGCCCAGGAGTATCTTGATGATGTTCGTGACCGTGTTCAATTGCCAGGCGTTCCCGTAACACTGGATAATATCAAGGTGGAAAGACGCCATGAACTGGCGTTTGAGGGAGTGAGGTACTATGATTTGCTTAGGTGGCATGATGCAGAAAAAGCCTTTAGTGCCATTTCGAATATTCCGGTTGTCAGCGGAGGAAAGCAAACTACTTATTCGGTAACATTCAATCCTGAAACCAAAGGGTTCTTGCCGATACCTGAATCCCAGATTTTGTTGTCTGAAGGTGTTCTCGAACAAAATCCAGGTTGGCAGTAAATCAATTCAAACCTAAGAATTCAAAAAGAGATGAAAAAAATATGCATATTTCTGTTTGTCACAATGCTGATTGCATCTTGTGATCCCATTGAGGACAGGGATTCTCTTCCTGCCTTGAAAAGCCCAGATGAGGTAGCTCAGGAACTTGACCTGAAAGTGGAAAGTGTAACTCCCGGAAGCAACGAAATAGCGGTTTCTGTCAAAGATGGCAGCATCGTTCTTTGGAAGGCAGATGGTCTGAGCTCTTTCGCAACAACAGACACACTCAAACTAACTTCTCTTGGCAAAAAAGAAATTGTTTGTGACGTCGTAACAGACGGTGGTATTGTCAGTATCCAGAGGGAAGTAGAGGTAACCGTTTTGGAAGGGTTGGTCCCGGAACCACTGTCTTACCTGGTGGGCTCTTTTGGTGACGGAGTAACGTGGGTATATGCCACCGATTATGGAGACGGAACCCAACATTGGTATCTGTCCAGTCCTACCAACTGGGAAGAACTCTGGTGGTCTCCGGTTGCCGATGGAACCAATCCGGCTGACGGTGGATTTGAAGATGAGTTGTTCTTCAGTCGTGTCGACGGTACCAATTATCTGAAAATAACCACGTCTCCCGGGGCAGAACCGAAAAGCAGTGAATTTGAGTTCGATGCCGATAATATGACCATCACCCTGAAGGATATGGATCTGTGTGACTACGATTATGTATTTGTAACAGATGTCCGGACTTACCAGATAAAACTGCTGAATGAAAATGAACTCGTACTGTTCCAGGATTGTGCGGGAAATGCTAAGAATCTGGGCTGGGTATGGCGATTTAAGAAAAAAGGATACCGGTACTAAAACCGAAAATCATGTCTGTAATTGGAATTGACCTCGGAGGAACAAAACTGATCAGTGCTATTTTTTCTGAAGATGGAGAGATACTGGATGTAAGAAAGGTATTGCTTCATGAGAAAAAAGGCGAAGAGGTCAGTGAATTGATGCAATCACAGTTAAAGTCGTTGCTGAAAATCAGCGATTCTTCCGTGGATCCGGTGCGAGCCATTGGTATCTCGGTTCCCGGAATCTATAATGCAGATTCCGGAACGGTCTGGGTGCCCAACATCCATGGATGGGATAACTACCCTCTGATGAGGGACTTGTTCGAAACGATAGAAGGAAGAAAAATCAATATAGAAGTTGCCGGAGATCGGGCCTGTTATATTCTTGGGGAAACCTGGAAAGGGAAAGCCCGGGGGTACCGAAATGCCATTTTTCTAGCCGTTGGAACAGGAATCGGTGCCGGCATAATGATCGATGGTGAAGTTGTCCAGGGTCCCGGTGGTATCGCCGGGGCCGTTGGTTGGCTTGCACTCAACAAACCATACGAGGATAAATACATTCACTGCGGGTGTTTTGAATACTACGCTTCAGGAGATGGCTTGACCCGGTATGCGAATGAGTTGCTGTCTTTGCAGTCTGACTATTCGGGAATGTTCCGGACCCGGGAAATAAATGCTTATGACCTGTTCCGCGCATATGATGATAACGATGAAATTGCGGTTCGGGTAATCGACAATGCCATTGAATACTGGGGGATGGCTGTTGCGAATCTGGTGAGTATCCTAAATCCTGAGGTGGTTATCTTCGGTGGAGGGGTATTTGGCGAGGCAGTACGATTTCTTGACAAAATTTATCAGGAGGCCGTAAAATGGGGACAGCCCATTGCTATGAAACAGGTTCGGTTGGAAGCTTCCTGGAACGCTGAAATGGCTGGTCTTTATGGCGCGGCTAAACTGGCAATCGGTTACGATGACAATTTAAGCAAATAACCATGGATACACGAAAACTTCAATTCTTTGTCACCGGCTTGGTAATGATGTTGTTTGGTATTACGATGGTGGTGGTCGGAACCATCAACGACTTTCTGACTTCTACTTATCAGGTCGACAAAATTTTTATCGGGTTCTGTGCTTCCATGTTGACCACGGGTATCCTGATTGGTTCCTTTACTTTTGGAGCGATTGTCGAGTTTTATGGTTATAAGCCCATCATGATTCTGGGAATCCTCTTCGTTATTATCGGAATAGAGGGGATTATTTATGCTCCGGATGTATCGGTTATTCCTTACCTGTTTTTGTTAATCGGAGCCGGCGGGGGAGTTATCAATGGAGTCACCAATCTAATCGTGGCCATTCTTTATCCCGAAAATGCCGGTGCCTGGATCAGTTTGCTGGGTGTCTTTTACGGGGTTGGGGCGTTTGGATTTCCGTTGTTGACTTCCATTCTATTGGATTCGGGTTTAAACTACCAGGCCATCTTGTTCATTACCGGTCTGGTGCTGGTAATTCCGTTAGTATTCGTACTATTCGTGAAGTTTCCGGCTCCTAAACGGGAAAAGCCGGTGAAAATACGGGAATATCTCGGCTTCTTTACTAAACCGGCAATTATTATCATTGGTTTGGTTCTCTTTTTTCAGAGTGCCGTTGAAGCCATCCTTCCGACCTGGGCTCCTACCTTCCTGAAAGATACGTTTCATGTGGATTATGCAAGGGCACTTTATGCAATAACCGTTAGCTGTGTCAGTATTGCACTGACCCGACTCTTTTTAAGCCAACTCCTGAAAAAAGTATCGTCCTTCAAGGTGTTGTTATTCAGTTTACTGATTGCCATGGCTGGAATTCTCATTATGGGATTAGGGCCTACATTCTGGGTGTCCCTGTCTGGGATTGCGATCATCGGTGTGGGACTGGCAGCATCTTTTCCGGTTATGCTGGACTATGCAGCCGATGCATTTCCCGGTTATACCGGAATCGTTTTCAGTATTGTAATCGGAATAGCCCTGGTTGGGAACATATTACTGAATTTGTTAACTGGTTATATCTTGCAGTTGTTGGGAATGAGCATGTTAAGTGTGTTGCTCATACTGTTTGTTTCAATCATCATAGCATTACTGTATGCTGTGAAATATAAAATCATTAAACAATAGATTTATGATAGCTAAAGAATGGTTGAATAACGCGCACGGCGTTATGAACAAAATTGAGGAAACTCAAATGGAAAATATCAGGAAAGCGGCGATGATCATGGCTGACTCCATTGAAAAAGAACGGTGGGTCCACACTTTCGGTTGCGGTCATGCTACCCTGCCAATCCAGGATATTTATCCGCGAATCGGTGGATTTGTAGGCTTTCATCCGATGCTGGAATTACCACTGACCTTTTTCACAAACATTACCAACGGGATGAGCGTGCAGAATTTTGTGTTTTTGGAACGGGTTGAGGGGTATGGAACGGAGATTATGAAAGGATATCAATTCCATCCGGATGACTGTTTCTGGATGTTTTCACATACAGGTATTAATGCCGTGAATATTGATATCGCCCTTAAAGTAAAGGAGATGGGTAATAAGCTGATTGTTTTTGGATCGGCTGAAGAGGCCAAAGGGAAAAAACCAAGACATTCCAGTGGCAAGACTCTTTTTGAACTTGCTGATGTGGTCGTTGATTCATGTGTCCCTGTGCAAGATGCCTCTGTTTCGCTGAAGAATCACGTAGACAAGGTCGGTCCGGTGTCGACAATGGCATTCGTTACAGCCACTTGGATGACTGTTCTGACGGTAGCGGAGATTCTGGCAGACAGGGGAGTGAAGCTGTATATCCATCCATCACATAATGTCCCTGGAGACACTACCGCTCACGAACGTCTTCAGTCATGCCTGACTGAATACAAGAAAAGAATTAAAGGAGTTTAGACTAGTAGTTTGGTTCGTTAGATTCAGTGGAATGAGGGGGGCATGACTAATTTCGCAGGTTGTGCTGCTCCTCATTCCCTTAAAGATAACCGGTTAAAAATATTGATGATGAAATATTGTTTATTCGCAGTGTTTGTTGTCCTGATGACATCCTGCCACTCCCGGGAGGAAAGTGCATGGATCAGGATTAATCAGGTAGGATATATGCCCGATGCAGTCAAGAATGCCGTCTATGTAAGTAATTCAGATGGAGGTATAACAGAATTCTCAATTTTCTCGGCTGACGGAGATGAAAAAGTATACGAATCGGAGCAGGTTACCAAATTTCCGGAATGGGGACCTTTTCAAAAAAGCTACAGGCTCAATTTTTCCGATTGGAAAGAGCCTGGTCAGTACTATATTCAGGTCGGAGAGGTGAAATCTCCTGTTTTTCAAATAGGGAATGACGTGTATGCTCATATGGCGGACTACATTCTTCAGTATATGCGGCAACAGCAGTGCGGGTATAATCCGTTTTACAAGGATTCCTGTCATGTGAAAGACGGATTCATCATTTATAACCCGGACAAAAAAATCGATTCGACGCATATTGATGTAATCGGTGGATGGCATGATGCTACCGACTATCTGCAATATGTGACTACTTCAGCAAATGCCACCTATCAAATGCTTTTTGCCTACCAACAAAATCCTTCGGTTTACGGAGATCACTACAAGGCAAACGGGGATCCGGGGAGCAACGGTATCCCTGATATACTGGATCAGGCCAAGTGGGGACTTGACTGGCTGGATAAGATGAACCCCTCCGAAGGCCAGATGTACAATCAGATTGCTGATGACCGGGATCACATTGGCTTTAAACTGCCGGATAAAGACACGGCGGATTATGGAAGGGGAAAAGGAGGAGAGAGACCTGTTTATTTTTGCACAGGTAAACCCCAGGGATCGACTGCTCACCAAAACAATGCAACAGGTATTGCTTCCACGGCCGGGAAATATGCTTCAGCTTTTGCCCTTGGAAGTAAGCTCCTAAAAAAATATTATCCGGAGTTTTCGGAAAAAATCTTCAAAAAAGCGTCGGCAGCTTATGATTTCGGTAAGAAAAATCCCGGAGTATGCCAAACGGCGTGTTATGTGTCTCCCTACTTTTACGAGGAGGGTAACTGGGTCGACGATATGGAACTGGCTGCTGCTCAGCTTTATCTTCTGACCAAAAATAATACCTATCTGGAGGATGCCATAAGCTATGGCAAACAGGAGCCGTTTACTCCCTGGATGGGTGCCGATACCGCCAGACACTATCAATGGTATCCGTTCATCAACCTGGGACATTATTATTTGGCTTATGGGACAGGGGACAAGGAAGCCTCCTTGTTTGACCATTACTATCAACAGGGAATACAACGTGTTTTTAACAAAGGAAAAAATAATCCCTTTTTTATTGGAATACCTTTTATCTGGTGTTCCAATAATTTGGTTGTAGCTATGGCTACGCAGTGTAATTTGTATCGCACAGCGACCGGGGACGATCAGTACCAGGAGATGGAACAGTCATTAATTGATTGGCTGTTCGGTTGTAATCCGTGGGGAACCAGTATGGTCATCGGAATTCCCGGAAACGGCGATTTCCCGACTCATACTCATTCCGGAGCAGTCGTTCTGTTAAACCGGCAGCCGCTTGGAGGATTGGTCGATGGCCCGATATACCGTTCCATTTTTGAACAGCATATTGGTTCAGGTTTATCAGGAGAAGATCCCTATCGGGCGTTTCAGTCTTCTGTAGCAGTGTATCATGATGACACGGGAGATTATTCGACCAATGAACCGACAATGGATGGCACAGCCAGTCTGAGCTATCTGCTTTCGGCTCTCGAATCGGAAGGAAAGAAAGAGAACCGGGACTGATTTTTTGTTGGGGAATATGCCGGGAGTTGTCTATTCCTCTTTACATTCGTTTTAGTAAACGAAAAAACCTGAAAGGAACAGGGCAAAATGGCACTATTCCTTTCAGGTTTTGAAATTGAAGTGTTAGTTCAAAAAAGGTTATTTATAATGAAGAACTATATCGTTAAAAACGGAAGAATCATTCTGAAAGACAGTATTCTGGATGGTTTCGATATTGTTGTCGAAAACAACATCATTACCGATATCTCGCAAGACGTGGCAGTTGCTGGAAATTTCACGATCATTGATGCTAAGCAGGCATACGTCTCTCCAGGTTTTGTTGAAGTACACATCCACGGGTGTGGTACCTATGGTTTCGATATCCTGGGTGAGGGCGACCTGGAAAGAGCTGCCGGGTTTCTGAAACAAAACGGAATCAATACGTTTGTGCCAACCTTCCAATACAACCGGGAGGTTGTGAATGATGTAGTCCGGAAAATTCAGCAATCCAGTTTGTTGGCGGATATCCCGGGAATTTATATTGAGGGGCCTTTTATCAGTAAGGAGAAAAAAGGTGGCATTTCAGCAGATTATATCTTCGATTTCACCCGTGAACGGTTGGAACAAATCATCGGTGAAACCGAAGGATTATTGAAACTGATGACCATTGCACCGGAGAAGGACGGGAGCCGGGAGATGGTTGCTTACTTAAATGAGCATGGTGTCGTTCCCTGTTATGGTCATTCGAATTGTGAAATAAAGGATGTAGATATACCGGGAAAGTACAAAACGAATATTACCCATCTTTTTAACGCCATGTCAGGAGTGTCTCATAAACGGAGCGGACTGGCCATGCTGCCATTTATTAATCATGACACCTTTTTTGAATTGAACGGTGACGGGATCCACTTAAATGATGAGACCATCCGGATGTGTTATTCCAGCCTGAACAGGGAAAAACTTGTCATGATTTCTGATGCGGTGGTATCCGCCGGGTTGGAATATGGCGAATATACTTCCTATAACCGCGAGATCGTATCAAATGAATTCGGTGTCAGGTATAAAGCGGATAATGTTTTGATGGGCTCCAATCTTTTGGTCAACCAAATCTTAAAACGGTTTGTGGAACAGACAGGAGCTCCGGTGTATGAGGCTGTTCGGTTTGTATCTTATAACCCCTGCCAGCTTTTGGGAATTGAGCACCGAAGAGGAAGTATTGAAATAGGTAAGGATGATGATTTGATTCTTCTCGATCAGGAACTGAATGTAATTGAGAATTTAAGAAAGTAATATGGCGGATGAATCCAAAACAATAACCGGTAATAAGACATCCCGCGTTTTGTCGGTTGATATCATGAGAGGACTGACGCTCTTTCTCATGCTGTTTGTGAATGACCTGTATGAGCCGGGAGTTCCTTCCTGGTTGGTGCATACTCCTGCCGATTATGATGGTATGGGATTGGCTGATTGGGTTTTCCCGGGATTCCTGTTTATGGTGGGTATCTCTATTCCGTTTGCTATTACTTCCCGTCTGTCTAAAGGAAAAAGCAGGCAGGAAATATTTACCCATATTTTGGTACGTACCTTTAGCCTGTTGTTAATTGGTGTGCTGATGTTGAATATGGGGTCAGTAAATTTCACTCTGACAGGGATGAATCATTACTGGTGGTCGATACTGGTTTTTGTTTTCATCTTCCTGATATGGAACAGGTATCCTGATTTACCCCAACATAAAAAGTTGTATGCCGGTTTGAAGCTGTTGGGAGTGGTCGGGCTGGTTGTCATGGTGATCATTTTCCGATCTGGAGAACCCGGACACATTGGTTGGCTCAAGACTGGCTGGTGGGGGATTCTTGGATTGATCGGATGGGGTTATTTTGCAGCAGGTGCTTCTTTCCTTCTGGTCGGCGAACGACTTTGGGCAAACACCCTGGTATTCCTCTTTTTCTTCGTTCTGAATGTATTGTCTCAGATAGGAGCCCTGGAATTTCTTAATTCGGTCAAACCGCTGTTGGGCATTCTCATCCAGGGAAATGTACCGTTTATTGTCATGGCAGGATTATTAACCGGTATGTTGATGAAGAAATACGGGGATCACTACAGAAAACTGCTGCCTGTGATTATTTCAGCTGGTCTGTTGTCCCTTGTTGTGGGCTTCGTTCTAAGAAACTGGTTCATCATCTCTAAAATATATGCTACTCCCAGTTGGGGAATGTTTTGCAATGGGATTAGTTTACTTGTTTTCTCGGCTTTGTACTACCTGGTGGATGTACAGAAAAAAAGTCGTTGGGGCAGTATATTTCTTCCGGCCGGTCAAAATTCCCTGACTACGTATCTGGCACCGGATATCCTTTATTTTTTGGTCGGTGGTCTGGGATTTCATATTTTCTTCTACAAGCAGGATCACAGTACGTTGCTGGCTGTTGGTGGTTCATTGCTATGGGCATTGGCCATGGTTGGACTAACTGCATTGCTTTCGAAAATTAACATCCGTCTGAGATTGTAATATAGGGAGAAGATCGTCTTTAAAATTAAGTGTCGTCTCCTTATATATTTTACAACAAATAACTTAACTTCTTCATAATGAATGCATTCTAAATTGCGTGAACTATAAGGTGACCTGTTTTAGTTGTTTGCGGCAAATAGTTGATTTCATATAAAAGCAAAGAGGGTTTGAATTCTGATACCCAAATGAAATCGAGGAGTTAGAGCGTTGCTTTAACTCCTTTTTTGTTCGTCAGATATTCTGATCCCGTTTCTGAAATTTTAAACTATTCCCTTTCAAAAAGTCCCGGTCAACAGAACAATTTTAATGTCTAAATTTATATTGGTTTTATGTTTATGAAAATGTATTTTGCACAGTTAGACGGCTTCCTCACTGGAATAAAATCATCGTAAATTAATTTAAAGCAAATGGATATGCATACAACACGACCTTTTCTAACATTAATTCTACTGCTTATCTCACTTGGTGCCTTTGCTCAGTTGGATAGCAATGCTCCCCAGGTCACAACCCAAAATGGAATATTGGAAGGTGTTAACGAATCCGGTATTGAAGTTTTTAAAGGAATTCCATTTGCTGCTCCACCTGTAGGGAAATTGCGTTGGAGGGAACCTCAGCCGGCGAAAAGCTGGAAGGGCGTTCGCAAGGCGGACAACTTTGGCCCCAATCCCATGCAATTGCCTGTATTTGGTGACATGAATTTTGGCACCGATTCGATGAGCGAGGATTGTCTGTACCTGAATGTTTGGACTCCGGCTAAAACCGGAAAGGAAGGTTTACCCGTGTTGGTTTATTTTTATGGCGGTGGCTTGATTGCCGGAGCCGGCAGTGAACCCCGCTACGGAGGCGAACGGATGGCCCGGAGGGGAATGGTGACCATTACCGCCAATTACCGGCTGGGTATCTTTGGATTCTTTTCCTATCCCGGACTGACTGAGGAGTCGCCCAACCATGCCTCGGGTAACTATGGATTCCTGGATCAGGTAGCCGCATTAAAATGGGTAAAAGAGAATATCAAAGCATTTGGCGGTGATCCAAATCGCATTACCATTGCAGGTGAATCGGCCGGGTCGATTTCAGTGAGTGCACTGATGTGTTCCCCGTTATCCAAAAATCTGTTTGAGCAGGCCATTGGTTCCAGTGGTTCGATAATGGGAGCCCTGCCTCCAGTATCGTTGGATGAAGCGGAAAAAGAAGGAGAAAACTTTGCTGAAAAGAAGGGATATAAGTCGCTGGAAGACTTGAGAGCTATCCCTGCCCGGGAGTTACTCGAAATGAAAGCACCCCGGTTTTCAACAGTAATCGATGGATATTTCTTGCCCGAACAACCAGTAAAAATCTATTCGGAAGGAAAGCAGGCCCACATACCGTTATTAGTTGGATGGAACTCCCAGGAGATGGTGCCGGGCTTTTTGTTGCAGGGAAAAGAACCTACGTTGAACAACTTAAAAGAAATACTCGAAAAACGGTTCGGAGATAAGACTGATGAATTGCTGAAGATGTACCATATTACTGATGATGCTTCGGTTTCGGGTAGTGGCGGCATTGATTTAGCTTCTGATATGTTTATTGCTTTTAGTACATGGAAATGGAGTGATATGCAGTCAAAAACAGGTGGTGAAAAGGTTTTCCGTTACCGGTATTGTCATCCACGACCTGAAATGGTGTCGGCTATGGCAGGCAAAACAGCCGGATTGGCCGGCGGTGTTCAGGATAATAAAAATAAGAGCGCTTCCAAACCCCCGAGAGCAACCGGCGCAGTGCATTCGGCCGATATCGAATATGCAATGGGGAATTTGCCCACCAACCGGGTATACGATTGGCAGCCGGGAGACTATGTCGTTTCGGATATTTTCCAGATGTATTATGCCAACTTCGTGAAAACCGGGAATCCGAATGGCCTGGGTGTCCCGGAATGGGACGCGGTGAACAACCAGCCCGTGGCTCCGGTCATGCAGATCAATGTAGATACCTATGAAAAGAAAGATGCAGATTTAGAGGCCCGGTATCGATTCGTAGATAAACTATTCTTTCCCAAAGAACAATAATCTATATAACTGTTTTAAGTAAAGAAGGAGTTGGAGCAATGCTTTAGCTCCTTTTTTTGTTTGCACGATTCGGTAACCGATGGAATTTCCCTACTTTTAATAGCAAATGATATTCTTGGTGTAACTAAATGACTTTTTGAATATGGAGATAAACTGGAATAAACAGCTCGAACCATTGTATCAGCAATATGGAAAACGCCAGCATCCGTTGGATTACAAAAGCCGCTACCAGTTAATTATTATGGTTGTCTTGTCTGCACAGGATTCCGATAAACATATCAATGAAATCGCACCTGAATTTTTTACCGCTTATCCGGATATGGACGCACTTTCAAGAGCTGAACCGGATGATCTTCATCGATACATTGGTTCGGTCAGAAATTTTGGGAATAAATCAAAATGGCTGATAAAGATGGCTCAGATGATAGGAAAAGATGAAAATATTCCAAGAACACTGGATGAACTGACAAAACTTCCCGGAGTTGGACGGAAATCATCTAATGTAATCATTCGTGAGTCTGGCGACGTGGCTGAAGGTATAATTGTTGACCTGCATGTTTTGCGCGTGGCTCCGCGCTTAGGAATTGTGGAGATGGAAGAAAAACCAAAGCCGGAAAAAATAGAAAAACAGTTGATGACAGCTTTGCCACAGGAAAGGTGGAACGAGGCTGGTATGGCACTGTCTTTTCTTGGACGTGAGATTTGCCGCCCGACATATCCCAAGTGTGATAAATGCGCGATGAATCCGGTGTGTTTGTACTACAAAGGGAGCAAATCGTAAGTGAAGCAGAGTTGCTGTTAAAACTCAATCCTTGATCTGAATTTGTTGTTAGGTTGCTGGTCCAAATAGGGAAAGTAACCTAATTTTCTTCCATAAACTGCATCGGAGTGGTGTTGAATTCCGCTTTGAAACACTTCGAGAAGTAAGAATGGTTGGAGAAACCTACCATGTACATTACTTCTGCTACGGAGAATTTTTGCTGACGAAGCAACATGGCTGCTTTTTTCATTCGTATGGAACGGATGTATTCTACAGGTGTCATACCGGTTAATTGTTTCATTTTCCTGTAGATTTGCTTATTGTTGATGCCGGATATTTCGCAAAGAGCAGCCACATTCAGCTCCGAATCGGATAGGTGGTCTTCGATAATTTTTGTGATCCCGGTAAGGAACTTTTCATCGTATGATTCAGCCTCAATTACTTTGGGTGCTGTCAGGGTCTCCATCCGAACTTTGGCTTCCATAGTCTGTTTTCTGTTAATCAGCTGTTCTACCCGCGAAAGCAGAATGTCTGGCTCAAACGGTTTGGATATGAAGGCGTCTATGTTGAGATGAATACTCTCCAGTTCCGTTTCTTTGTCATCTTTGGCCGTCAGCAGGATAATTGGTAAAGTCGATGTCGGAACGTGTTTCCTGATTCGTTGACACATTTCCAGTCCATCCATTCCAGGCATCATCACGTCAGATATTACTAAATCAGGCAATAATTCAAAACATCGTTCCAATCCTGTTTTGCCATCTCCGGCTGTATAACACTGGTAATGTGACTCCAGAACTTCTGAAATAAAAGAGGTAATTTCCGGATTATCATCAACAATCAGAACCACCGGTCTTTTCTTATCTATTGGTTCTGTTTGGGCAATAGCTTTGATATTGTCAACTTGCTCAGCAGTTTCATATTGTTTTTGCTGAACAGGAAGTTTGATGGTAATGGTTGTACCGGTATTCTCTTCAGAAGTAATGCTGACCGTTCCACCGTGTAACTCGGTATAAGTCTTGACCAAATAGAGTCCGATACCTGTCCCTTCTTTCTGTCCGGCGGTTTTGGGCGACTGGAAAAATCGTTGAAAGATGTGAGGAAGGTCCTGCGCCGGAATTCCTGTCCCGGTATCTGAGACACTTACTTCCATTTCCTGCGATTCTTCACGGTAGTTTAGTGACAGGGTGATTTGACCGCCTTCCGGCGTATATTTCACTGCATTGCTCAACAGATTATTCAGAATGGATTCCCACTTGATGACATCCAAATCCAGGTAAAGTTTTTCCCGATTCGAAGAAAAATGGAAAGAATAGTTTCTCTCTTTTTCCGCCTCTTTGTATGTAGCAAAGATGTTACAGGCAAAACCAACAAAATCGGTTCTGGAAAGTATCAGTAATGTATTGGTATCACTATCCATCCGGTTGAAATCGAGCATTTGATGGATGAGTGAGTTCAGACTCATGGCATTACGATGAATTAACTTCAACTGCTGCTTCTCGTGCTGATTTTTTATTTCCGTCAATAATTTACTGATGGGCGCAATGATCATGCTCAGCGGAGTTTTCAGGTCATGAGAAAGATTAGTGAAAAACTCCATCTTCATGCGCGATTGCTCCAGAATCCTTTCTTTTTCGAGATGTTCCAGTTTTAAGCGGGTTTTCACCCGGAAAAAATTGATTGTCCATACCACAAGACCGAGGAGAAGAAGAATGTAAACACTTTTCGCCCAAATGGTGTAGTACCATGGTGGCCGGATTTGAATACCGAGTGTATACCAGTTGTGTGAAGGAAGTCCGTTTTCATTTAGCTTACTAACAACAAGCTTGTAGTCTCCGTGGCTGACATTCCGGTAAGAAATTCGATTCGTATTGGGATTTAACAGGTTCCATGTTTCGTCAAGACCTTCCAGTCGATAAACAAATTTATTTTTCTCCTCAAGGGAATAAGGAAGATCGGAGAGTTCGACGGAGAAATTATTTTGTTTGTAGTTTAGCTCAACATCTTTGGCGTAGCGAATGCTCCGGTCGCCGGTTTCCGTTCGCTGATTGTTGATGAAAAAAGCCGTAGCAATTATTGGCCGGTCAATGGTGTTTGTATTTATGACTTGTGGGGAAGTTACAGCAAATCCATCGGCTGCTCCCAGGAAGATCCGGTCCGCTTTTTCATCATAGTACATGCTGATGAATCGTTTATCCGAAAGGTTCAATCGGCGTGCCTTTAATGTTTGCATATCCACAATCCAGGTACCGTCAGTCGTGGAGATCCAAATATGATTATCAGCTTCCATCATCGATAATACCTCGTTGCTACTAAACGTATCGAAGCGGATGGTCTTTGTCTGGTTGTCCTTCGGACTAATGCGCAAAACGCCTCCCCGGAAACCCGACCAGATGAAGCCTTTCTTATCGCAAAGAATATAAGTAGGATTCTTCTCCCCGGTCAACTCTCCTAACGGGAATTTGGTTACCTGATGCGTCTGGCTGTTAATCTTGTCTATACCGTTGTTATACAAAAGCACCCAAACATTTCCTTCATGATCAGGAACAATCTGGTTGACAAACATTCCGGAGAGTCCGTTGCGGGTAGAGTAGTTGTAGTCGGCCACATAATTTCCTGTTCGGGAATGCAACAGTTTTTGTTTGTCTACCACAAATATTCCGCCCAGGCAGGTGGCTATCCAAAGTTTCCCGTGATTGTCCTCAAAGAGGTTGTATGCCCAGTTTGTATTGTGGGTTCCCGTGCTGTCGACGATATTATAATGAACAAACTGACGGGTATTGTAATCATAGCGGTTGATACTACCGTCCGTTGCAATCCATAGTTGTGCATCCTTGTCTTCGTATATGTGACGAATGCGGCTGTGGGGTAGCGGATGATCCTTATCACCCATTTTATACCATGTTGCGTCGGGTGGGTTTCCTGTTAAGCTCCTAAACCGGATGAGTCCGTTGGTTCCTCCAAACCAGTAATTACCCCGTGAATCCCTGAAAAGGGAATAGAAAAGGTTTCCTTCGCCGCTTCCGGTGATTTGTGCGATAGGCACGTATTGCAGTGCCCTGCTTCCCCGCGAAAGTGAGATGCCATAATCGGTTCCCAACCAAATGTTTTTATCCCGGTCTGCAAATACACTCCAGATGATGTTGTTGGAAAGTGATTGCAGGTTTCGTGAATCATGCAAAATGTGCCGCGGAGGCTCAGATTCGTGGTAAACAAACAATCCGTTATCTGTGCCGATCAATAAACTTGTATCGCCATCAAGTGCCAGCGACTTGACTGAATTGTCCTGAACCATTTCAATTTGCTCCGTCTTGCCGTCAGCCAGATTATATTTCAACAAATTGCCTTCGGTTCCAATCCAGATGCAATGACGGGTTGTATCTTCCAGTAATGCATTAATAAACTGGTTGTTTTTATTTCGGTTGATGGGCAAGTCAATTCGTTGAAATTTATCTTCGTCTGCCAAATACCGGCAAAATCCATCGTAGGTGCCAACGTAAACTTGGTTGTTCTTCGTCCGAACAATGGAGTAGATGGTCTCGTGGGGAAGATTTTTGTAATGTTGGCGATCGAAGTGCTTCAGGTCCCTTGTTTTCAAGTTGTACAGATACAGCCCATTCAAGGTTCCGATCCATAGGTTCTCACCCTGCGGTGCCAAAGCTCGAACATCGGTGGGAAATTTCGTTGCAGGTTGTTCGTAGCTGTCGGTTTTTAAATTGTAAATCAGAATTCCATTGTCAGCTCCCAGGTATAGTCGACTCGTATCGGCAATAACACCACAATAAATGTGTGTGTTTGTGGGAGTATCGAATGTGAAGTGGGATTGTGGGGAATATCCGTCGTAGCTATACAACCCTTTGTCTGAGCCGATCCATATGAGGCCCTGGTTGTCCTGTAAAAAACAGCTGATGACCGAGGCACCATTTCCCAAACCAATATTTTCAAATGTTTGATAATTGGTTTTCTGTCCGTAGGCCGGGAAAAGGTGTAGTAACAGGAGCAACAACAGGTACCAGGCTCTTTGTCTCATATATGGCTTAGATAAGGGGTATATGGCAAAGTTATATTTTCCTTTAAAAATACAAAGCGGATGATTTCACCCGCTCTGTACCCAAAAAAATGCTGACTCCTTCTTATTCTCAAATATCAGTTCATTCTTCTGTTTTAAAAGTTATTGTTCCAGCTTTTACACCTTTGGCTTTGGCTACCAGTTCAATTTCACCCGGCTTCTCGCTCGTTTGCACGATGGCCGTTAGTTCTCCGCTAAAAGCATGCATCTTCGGAAGTTGAAATAGATCCAGACAGGTCGGATCGCCATTTGCTCCGGCACGATATTTTCCGGCACCTTTTACAGTCAAAGTAACCAGGCGTCCGTCTGTCGGGCAGAGGTTTCCGTCTTTATCGACAACGCGAACTGTCACATAAGCCAGGTCTTTCCCATCAGCCTTTAACGTTTTCCGATCGGTAACCAGTTCCAGGTGATCGGGTTTTCCGGCAGTCCGAACGATCTTTTCTTCTTTTACATTCCCGTTTTTATCGTATGCGACTACTTTGAGCTCTCCCGGTTCATAAACTACATTTTTCCACATCAGACGATACCGGTTTTGAAGCGTTTCATCGTTTTTGCTTTGTCGTCCGTAGCTTTTCCCGTTAACGAAAAGTTCGGCACTGGGATAGTCGGTGTAAACAAATACGAGAGTGATTTTTCCTTCGCGTCCTTTCCAGTTCCAGTGCGGCAGAATATGCAGTGTATGCTCTTTTTTATTCCAAATGCTGCGGTACAGATAATACCGATCTTTCGGGATGCTGGCCAGATCGATGATGCCGAATAGTGAACTATGACTGGGCCACGCATCGGTGTCGTAAGGAGAGGGTTCCCCTAAGTAATCAAATCCGGTCCAGACAAACTGGCCGATGGTCCATGGTTTATCGTCAGCCAGAGCAAAATCAACATCCGGAACATTGGACCACGAACAGTATTCCAAATCGTATGATGAGGACTGATGATCGCTGTACATGGCGTCCGCCTTCTTCTCGACGGGGAATTTGTATATACCCCGCGAACTGACAGTTGAGGATGTTTCGGTACCCAGAATAATATTCTGAGGCAGTTTATCATATGCTTCCTGATACCGGTTTGCCCGATAATTGAATCCGGGTACGTCAAGCATCGCCGCAAAACCATTGGCCAGAACGCAACTTACCTGGTCCATTCCACAGGTTACGGGCCGGGTTGGATCTTCACGGTGACAGATATCCTGAAGAAAGGCGGCTACCTTGTAACCCTCCGGACTGCATTGTGTCGGCACTTCGTTTCCGATGCTCCACATCACTACACTGGGATCGTTCCGGTAGTGACGCACCATATTCACCATATCTTTTTCAGCCCAATCATTGAAATACCGGTGATAGCCATTCTCACATTTGGCGATATCCCATTCATCGAAAGGTTCCACCAATAGCATGAAGCCCATCTCATCGCACAGACTGACCAGTTCTGGTGAAGGCATGTTGTGTGCGGTGCGAATGGCATCGGCACCCATGTCTTTCAATAATTTCAGTCGGTGTCGTAATGCAGCGGTATTAATGGCGGCTCCCAGCGGACCCAGATCGTGATGGTTACATACTCCCTGGAATTTGCGCTTCTTCCCGTTCAGGAAAAATCCCTTATCGGGAATGATTTCGATGCTTCGAATTCCAAAACGAGTAATGTATTCGTCTACTTTTTCTCCGTTTGCATAAATAGCAGAGAACGCTCGATACAACGATGGGGTTTCAGGAGACCAGAGTTGAGGATTCTCAACATTGAAATTTTGCTCGAAAGGCTGTCCGTGATTGATTTTTCGGGTATTATCCTTATGCGCCACAACCTTTCCTTCTGGTGAAAAGATGTCTGTAACGACCCTAACGGCGCTATCTCCGGAATCAACTATCTTGGTTTTCAACCTGACTGAAGCCAGCGTATCTGAAACGAATGGAGTCGTAATCTGTGTTCCCCATACGGGAATATGCACTGAATCGGTGACAATCACGTGAACATTTCGGTAGAGCCCGGCTCCCGGATACCATCGCGACGATTCCGGTTTGTTCTCCAAACGAACGGCGAGTATGTTTTTCTTTCCTTCTTTTGTTAAAAGTCCGGTTACGTCGCAATAAAAGGAGTTGTAGCCATACGGCCAGAAACAGGCTTCTTTCCCGTTCACATATACGTGGGCCTCACTCATGGCGCCATCGAAAAGCAGATTGACTTTCTTCCCGGTAGGAACATCGAAGGTAGTTCGATACCAGCCAATACCTACATATGGCAAACCTCCGGTTCTTCCTGTTTTGACTGACGCAACGGTTTCCATATTTTGCGTTACAGCTACTTTCTGCAGGTCGTTGCTTCGGTCAAACGGACCATAAATAGCCCAGTCGTGAGGCACGGTAACCGCTTGCCAGTTGGTATCGTCGAAATTGGGTTTGGCCGCCTCCGAAAAATCTCCTTTGCTAAATTTCCAATTCTTTTCCAGCAGATATTCAGAGCGCTGTGCATGAGCAATACCGTAGTTGGATAGAAGCCAAAAGACAATAAGAATACGTTTCATGGTTGATGATAAAGTCATGATACGGTTTTTGTGTTTGGTGTACGTAAAAAATTAACAGATAGATGAGTAGGATGAATTTTCTGGCTTGAGCAGATTATTCATCCCGTTTGAATGCATCCAGAGCTTCTGTAGGTGCGCCTGTATTATCGAAGGCTCCCAACGTATAACCTTTCCAGTTGTCGTATGCTTCTGGTTCCCAATAGAAAACTCCAAGACACTGACTGTCAGGAATGGCTTGTGCCTGAGTTATCAAGCTGGTCAGGAAGCTTTTGGCAGTTGCCGCATCATCCCAGGGCATACCGGTTTCACAAATCATCACTTCTTTCCCATACCGACTAATCATGTCGTTCATGTTGGCGATACAATCGGTTGTCATCTGTTCCCAGTTATCAGCGGTAGGATAGAGTGACATCCCGATGACATCCCATTTACCACCATTCGCTTTTAAACCGTCGAAAAGCCACCGGAAGAGAGAATTTTTGTTTCCTTCCTGTACATGGACAATCACCTTGGTGTCGGGAAATACTTCTTTTACTGCATCGTATCCAGCGTTGTTCAAGGCGGCATACTGGGCCATATTATCTGATGCTTTACCATCGTCCCACAACATTCCGTTGCCCGTTTCGTTTCCAACCTGTACCCATTCCGGAGTGACTCCGTTATTCTTCAGAAGATTCAACACTTCTTTCGTGTAATCAGCGATAGCTGTTTTCAGAGCATCAAAACTAAGCCCATCCCAGGCGGCAGGTTTTGTTTGTTTTGACGGGTCGGCCCAACTATCACTGTAGTGGAAGTCGATCATGATACGCATGCCTAATTGTTGTGCACGCCAGGCTTTAACCAGTACATCGTTTTTGTCACACCATCCGTCTTTTGGGTTCACCCATACACGGAGCCTGATGGAATTCATTCCCAAATCGCGCAACAAATGCATACATTCCATTTCCTGTCCGGAAGCATTATAAAATTTCATGCCCGAGTTTTCCATCTCAGTTAGCCAGCTAACATCAGCTCCTCTGGCAAAACCGGTCATGTCGTATGTCGGAGCTTCTACCGGTGTTTGCAGGCTGGGTTTATCTCCGCAAGCTGTAAACAGGAAGAAAAGAAGTATGACTGTTATCCATCGGTATTGTAATCTCATCTATCTGTTTT
>ENA-ORXD01001209-ORXD01001209.1-sediment-metagenome-genome-assembly--contig:-NODE-1209-length-23194-cov-2.965350_pt1 | contig 23194 bp, 23 predicted proteins | sample MGYA00237862_ERZ511471 | MGnify/ENA metagenome assembly ERZ511471
AAGAAGAAGTGAAAGAAGTGACTGAGTGCGGAAGTGTCTGAGTGAAAAACGTACAAGAGATTCTTTTTCTGACACTCAGGCACTTAGACACTCAAACACTTTTTCTGCCGACACGCTTTCTCTCTGCTGTTGAACAGCAACAAACTTGCTTGAGGAAAGAATGGCAGATCAGAAGATTTTGGCCGATCCCTGCACCATCGTCATCTTCGGCGCCTCGGGCGATCTCACCTCCCGCAAGCTCATGCCGGCCCTGCACAGCCTCTCCTGCGAGGGGCTCCTCCATCCGCAGACCGACGTGATCGGTCTTGCCCTGACGGATTTGAGCGACGGCGCCTTTCGGGACAACCTTTACAAGGGGGTCATGGAGTACTCGCGGCACAAGCCCGGCGGCGAGGATATCTGCTCCCGCTGGCCGCGATTCGCAAAGCGGGTTTCCTACCTCTGCGGCACATTCGAAGATCCGGAATCCTACGCCGCGCTTGCCCGGCTCCTGGGTCACCCCCGACGGGCCGCCCGAACGCGGGGCAATGTCCTTTTCTACCTCGCCACACCGCCGCAACTCTTCCCGGTCATCGCCGGCCAGCTCGGCCGCGCCGGCCTCAACAGGGGCTCCGGGTGGCGGAGGGTCATTGTCGAGAAGCCCTTCGGCACCAATCTCGAAAGCGCCCGGCGTCTCAACGGCGACCTCCATGCCGTCTTCGAAGAAAACCAGATTTTCCGGATCGATCACTACCTCGGCAAGGAAACCGTACAGAACATTTTGACCCTGCGGTTCGCGAACGCCATTTTCGAGCCCCTGTGGAACCGCAACTTCGTGGAGCACTTGCAGATCATGGTGGCCGAGGATTCGGGGGTGGAAACCCGCGGGGAATACTACGACCGTGCGGGCGTGGTCCGCGACATGGTCCAGAACCACCTCCTGCAGATCCTCACGCTGATGGCAATGGAACCCCCGTCGGCATACAGCGCGCGCGCGCTTCGCGACGAGAAGGTCAAAGTGCTCCAGGCCGTGCGCTGCCCGAAGAGCGAGGATTGCGTCCTGGGGCAATACCGCGGCTACAGGAAGGAAAAATCCGTTGTCCGCCAGTCGCGGACACCCACCTTTGCGGCGTTGAAGCTTTACGTGGACAACTGGCGGTGGCAGGGCGTGCCCATCTACCTGCGGACGGGGAAAAAGCTCGCCCGGAGAGCTTCGGAAATCTTCCTGCAGTTCAAGGCAGTCCCCCACCTGCTGTTCCCGGAAAACTGCGATCTGACGCCGAATCACATCTCCATCTGCATCGCGCCCGACGAGGGCGTTCACCTGGGATTCGAAACCAAAGTCCCGGGGACTTCGATGAAATCGGCTCCCGTGAATATGGTGTTCCACTACGGCGAGCGGTTCGGGAAGATCGTCCTTCCCGACGCCTACGAGAGGCTCCTCATGGACGCCATCCAGGGCGACGCATCCCTCTTCGCACGGAGCGACGAGATCGAATGGGCCTGGATGATCCTGGACCCGCTGATCACGGCCCTGGAGGACCCCGAAGCAGGGCCGCCTGCTCCTTACCGGGCCGGAAGCTGGGGTCCCGATGAGGCCTGCACCCTCCTGGAAAGGGAGGGAGCTGCCTGGCAAACCAGCTGCAGCCGGGAGTGATACGGCATGATGTCCGTTGAGATCTTTCCCTCCCCCATGGAGATGACGGAAGCAACGGCAAAGCTTTTCGCCGCGAGGGCGGCCGATGCCGTTTCGGCGCGAGGCCGTTTCACCGCTGCCCTCAGCGGCGGGAAAACCCCCGTTGCTCTCTACTCGATGCTGGCGAAGGCCCCCTTCGTGTCGCAGATCCCCTGGGCGCACGTTCTTCTCTTCTGGGGGGACGAGCGATGCGTACCCCCCGACCGCGAGGACAGCAATTTCCGGATGACCCGGGAATTTCTTCTCGATCATGTCCCCATCCCGCCGGCCAACGTCCGCCGGATGCCGGGGGAGATGGACCCCGTGGAAGCTGCGGCCCGATACGAAGGGGAACTGCGGGGATTGTTCCCGCCTCGCGGGGACGGCTTCCCCGTCTTTGACTTCATTCTGCTCGGCCTGGGAGAGGACGGCCACACGGCTTCTCTTTTCCCCGGCACAAGGGCGATCCGCGAATCGGACCGATGGGTCCTCGGTCACTACGTGGACGCGCAGAAGGGCTGGCGGATCACCCTCACACCGCCCGTTATCAACGCCGCACGAGCGGTGGTCTTCATCGTTGCGGGCGCCGGGAAGGCATCTGTGCTGAGGGACATCCTGGAGGGCCCCTATCGGCCCGACACCCTGCCCGCCCAGATCGTCCGGCCTGACGGCGGAGAACTCCACTGGATGCTTGACCGCGACGCGGCAGCGCTGCTGAAAGGAAAGAGAGAGCTGAAACCATGAACCGCACGGCAAAAACGAGGTTGCTGTTTCTTGTCCTCCTTCTCCTGCCGGCCCTGGCGGCGGCGCAGGGCGCAGTCCTGCTGCGGGAGGAGTTTTTGGATCTCAGCCACTGGCGTCCCGTGACATTCCCGAAAATCAAGGAGCACACGCAATACAGCATCGAGGACTTGGGGCGGGAAACGGTCCTCCGGACCGAAAGCCATGCGTCAGCCTCGGCGATCGTCTACCAAAGCCCTTACAGCGTGTATGACTACCCCCGGCTGCGCTGGAAATGGAAAGTCGCCAACGTCTACGAAAAGGGCAACGCCCGGACCAAGGCGGGCGATGACTACCCCCTGAGGGTCTACGTCCTCTTCGAGTACGACCCGGAAAAAGCGGGCATCCTGGAAAAAGCGAAACATGAGCTGGGAAAGAGGATTTTCGGCGAGGATCTGCCGCTCCACACGTTGGTTTACATCTGGGCCAACCGGGAGGACGAAAAGGGCACGATCACCAATGCCTATACGTCGGATGCCAAAATGATCGTTCTCCAGAGGGGCAAGAAGAACCTCGACCGGTGGATCGTGGAGGAGCGCAATGTCCTCGAAGACTACCGCATGACCTTCGGGAGCGACCCGCCCGCCACGACCACCCTCGGCATCATGAACGATTCGGACAACACGAAAGAGGCATCCGTATCCTACGTGGGGTTCATCGAGGTCTACAAATGATTGAAATGCTGGAGTGATGGAATGTTGGAATATTGGGTTTAATTTACATTGAGTGAGATTATTGGATTTTCATGCCCGTTATTCCATTATTCCAATACTCCATTATTCCTGGGGGTGTTTTATGCCAACCTATGATTTCGACATCGGCATCATCGGCGGGGGGTCTGCGGGGCTCACCATCGCGGCGGGGGCCGCCCAGCTCGGGGCGAAGACCCTTCTCATCGAAAGGGAAAAAGAACTCGGCGGGGACTGCCTCCATTTCGGCTGCGTGCCCAGCAAGACCCTGATCAAGACGGCCAGGGTTTATCACCAGATGAAAAACGCGAAGGCCTACGGGCTGCCCGAGATGGATATCAAGCCGGTGGATTTCCCCCAGGTCGCGGCGAGGATCCGCTCCGTCATCGGCACGATCCAGAAGCACGACTCGACGGAGCGCTTCTGCGGCCTGGGCGCCCGCGTGGAGTTCGGAAACCCCGTTTTCGTCGACGAGCACGCCGTCAGTCTGGACGGGATCCCCTGCTCGGCAAAAACCTGGGTCATTGCCTCGGGCTCCTCACCGGTCATTCCGCCCGTCCCGGGCCTCGACAAAACGACCTCCGTGACAAACCGGGACATCTTCACCCTCGACCGCCTTCCCAAGTCGATGATCATCATCGGCGGCGGGCCCATCGGCATCGAGATGGGTCAGGCCTTCAGCCGTCTCGGAACAACGGTGACGATCGTCGAGATGGGGGGCGCCATCCTGCCGAAGGAAGACAAGGACATGGCCGCCCTGGTCATGAACGTGCTCCAGGCCGAGGGGGTCCGTTTCCGACTCAATGCCGCGGTCCTGAGGGCGGGGAGAACCGGGGCGGATCATGAGGTCATGATCAAGACCGGCGACACGACGGAGGCCCTGCACGCGGAGGCGATCCTCGTGGCCGCGGGACGGGAAGCCAACCTGAAGGGACTCGGCCTGGAAGCCATCGGGGTCGAGTTCGACCTTCGGGGCCTCAAGCTCGACGACAGGCTCAGGACCACGCAGAAGCATATCTACGGCGCAGGCGACGTGACGGGCGGATACCAGTTCACCCATGCGGCGGGTTACGAGGGAGGCGTCGTCGTGACGAACGCCGTGTTCCATCTCCCCCGAAAGGTGGACTACACACACCTGCCCTGGTGCACTTACACGGACCCGGAACTTGCCAGCATCGGCATGAATGAAAAGGCGGCACAGGGCGCAGGAATCAAGTACAGCGTCTGGGTCGAGGACTTCCACGACAACGACCGCAGCCTTGCCGAAGGAGAGGCGACGGGAAAGATCAAGATGATCCTCGACGAAAAAGAGAAGCCCATCGGCGTGCAGATCCTGGGGCCCAGGGCGGGGGATCTCATCGCGGAGTGGGTCGCCGTGTTCAACGGAAAGACAGGACTATCCACGCTGGCTTCGGCCGTCCACCCCTACCCCACGCTGGGCGAGATCAACAAGAAGGTGGCAGGTGCCTTCATCTCGACAAAGCTCTTCTCGGAACCGGTGAAGAAAGGACTCAAGCTATTCTTCAACCTGAGAGGGAGGGCGTGTGAAGTGCAGAAGTGACGCAGTGTCTAAGTGCTTGAGTGAAGATAAAATGAAAGAGTACCCCTCTTCACTCAGACACTCATGCACTCAGGCACTTTTTCACTTGTTCGTGGGCGTAAAGTACTCGCAGTCCCTCGTCCAGTCATTTACCACGTGCTCCACAAAGCGGGCGAAGCGCCAGCACTTCTCCAGCTCCGATTCGGTCCGCGGGCTGTGGAAAATGCATCTCTCGCAGATTTTCCTGTCGTCGGGTTTCATCTTGACCACCTCTGTTTTTTGGTTTAACGGAAGAGGTCCGTCCCGTCAACGGAAATAAAGGAAGGGAAACCACCGATGGAAAATGAACCGGCCCTGGAGGAAGCCCTCCTCGTCGAAGACCTGCACACGGGGGAGCTCATCGTCGAGCGCGCAAACGGCGAAAAGTGGCTTCTCGACGCGAAGAAGGCCTGGTGCCCCTGGGGCTACGAGTACGAGGGCAAGCGCGTGATGCTCAGGTTTGGGCCGAATACCTCCTTTCTGATCAATGATCGCGGCGAACAGTGCGAGTTCTGGACGGACAAGCAGATCGAGTGAGCGGCGGGATAGCTGACGCGCAGGGACTCCCGTCTCTTGACCGGTCAGTTTCTTAAATGCTTGACTTTGGCATCTGACGTCCTTATCCTGAAAATCCTTGCTGTACGTTCCTATTGCTCCATGCCCGTTATTTCTTTTCGTGATCCCCCGCCTATGGCAACTGGAATGGCAATCACCCGGCGAAACAACGCAAGGCATGAGATTTGCATATCTTTTTTGACTTTACGGCCGAAAGGCTCCGCGGAACAAAAAAGCACGTCGAAGCAACCGGAGGATGAACATGTAAACGGACGTCTCAGAGGACTGAGAGATGAAACGGTCCCGCATCCTTTCCACTGGCAGCTTCCTTCCCGAAAAGATCATTTCCAACGAGGATCTCACACAGTTTTCGCCTGAAGCTCGTAAACTGATCGCGGAAAAAACAGGCGTGCAGACCCGGCGCCACGCAAACGAGGCGGAATGCACTTCCGACCTGGCCGTTGCCGCCGCCCGGAGATGCCTGCAAAAGATTGCTTTCCCGCCGGAAAACCTGCAGGGTATTGTCCTTTCCACCTCCTCGCCGGACCGGATGCAGCCAGCCACGGCTACCCGCGTCCAGCACGTGCTGGGGGCGGGAAATGCCTTCGCTTTCGACATCAACTCCGTCTGTTCCGGCAGCTCCTTCGGCATCACCGTCGTCGACTCCCTGATCCAGTCCGGAAAATTCAAAACCATCCTGCTCATCGCTTCCGAGATGTACTCCAAGATCCTCAACAGCAGGGATTTCTCCACGTACCCATTCTTCGGGGACGGAGCGGGTGCGGTACTCTTTCAAGCCGAAGCCGGCTGCTCCGGGGGGGTCCTGCACTGCTGCCTCGAAACCGACGGCAGTAAAAATGATACCATCTGCGTCCCCGGCGGCGGCACCATGCTCCCCTTCGAGAAAATGCCCGGCCCCCGTTCGGCCTGCTTCCGGATGAGAGGCGAAGAGGTATTCGCCTTCACCATGGACAAGGGACCGAAGATTATTCGCAGGCTGCTCGAGGAGGCCGGTGTGGCGATGGAGGAGGTGAAGTGCTTCATCTGCCACCAGGCCAACATCAATATCCTGCACGGGATCGCCGGGCAGCTCGGGATCCCGAAAGAGCGGTTTTTTGTCAGCCTCGACCGATACGGGAATACGGCAAGCGCCTCGGTTCTCATCGCGCTGGACGAGGCAATCTCTCAGGGGCGCCTGGTGCAGGGCGACCTTGTCGTGATTGCCACCTTCGGCGGAGGGCTCTCGTGGGGTGCAAACCTGGTTCGCATCTGACCGATCCATTGCAATAAAAAGACAGGAGGAACCCATGAACGAGATACTGGAGAAGATCAAGTACGGTATCCTCGATCTCTTCCCCGAGATCGGGAAGGTGCCGATCACGCCGGAGATGTGCCTGGGAACCATTCCCAACTACGACTCCATGGCCGCCGTCAACCTGCAGACGTTCCTGGAGGAAAATTTCCCCCTGAAGGTCTCCATGGACATGCTGGCGGCGGAGATGCCCCTGGGCGAGCTCGTCGCCTACATCGGCCGATACGTCAAAAACAGAAACTGACAAAAAACGAGGATGGACGCCATGGATCTCTTCGGCATCTTCTCAGCGATGATGGATGTGCAGCGCTCCTGGGAGGATCGCCCGCTGGAGCTGGCGCGAAAGCAGGCGGATCTGCTGCTGAAGCTCCAGGAAGCGACGACAGAGGAGCTGCGCGAGCTGCTGGGATCCGGGGAAGCGGCTTGCGGGCAAAAGCCCCGATCAACGGAATTCCTCGACGTGCTGAAATCCGGGGCCCAGCTGGCACGCAGGCATCACGCCATCTACCAGGACTGGCTGCGAAACCTCATCGGCGGGGCGCCGGGGCTGCAGGAAAAGCAGCGCGAGCGGATGCTTTTCTGGACCCGGCAGCTCATCAACGGACTGTCGCCCTCGAATTACTTCTGGACGAACTTCTCGGCCGTCAAGCGCTTCATGGACTCAAACGGCGAAAGCCTTGCCAAGGGACTGCAGTCCTGGACGGGAGACCTTCTCGAGGGCCATCCCCTGATGCGAATGGTGGACAGCCGGGCCTTCAAGGTGGGACGCGACATCGCCACGACCCCCGGGGCGGTCGTCTTCCGCAATGACCTGATGGAGCTGATCCAGTACGAGCCGGCGACGCCCGTGACCTACCCCGTCCCCGTCGTTTTCATCCAGCTCTGGATCAACAAGTACTACATCTTCGATCTCACGGCGCAGATGAGCTTTGTCCGGTACATGCAGCAGAAGGGCTTTACCGTGTTCATCATCAGCTGGAAAAACCCCGACCCCCAGATGCGCAACGTGACCTTCGACGATTACATGCTCCGCGGCGCCCTGCAGGCGATCCGGGTCGCAAGCTCTATCTGCCGCAACGCGCCGGTCCACGCGGCAGGCTACTGCATCGGGGGGACGGCCCTTTCGGCCCTCATGGCCTGGCTCAACAGCGGTCCGTCGTCGCAAGAGCAGTCTTTTCCCGTGGCCGACTGGAGCCTCTTCTCATCCCTTGTCGATTTCTCCGAACCGGGGGATATCGGGTTTTTCGTGACGCAGCAATCCGTCGAAGTGATCGAAGCGATGATGAAGGCGCAAGGGTACCTGAGCGAGAAATTCATCGAGCTGGTGTTCCGCCTGCTCGGCTCCGACAGCCTGATCTGGCGGAACTACACGAACAGTTTCCTGTACGGCCTCGCGCCGCCCAAGTCGGATCTGCTCTTCTGGAACAGCGACAGCACCCGCCTGCCGGCAGCGATGTGCTCCTTCTATCTGCGCGAATTCTACCTGAACAACCGGCTTGTGGAAAAAGACGCTCTGAGCCTCGGGGACCGGCCCATCGACCTGGGCCGCATCACGCAGCCGCTCTATGCGGTGGGAACGCAGATCGACCACATCTGCCCCTGGAAGAGCACCTTCAAGGTCTGCGACAAAGTTCATGGGCCCGTCCGGTATGTCCTTTCCAGTGAAGGACACATCACGGGCATCGTGAACCCCCCGTCGGAGATGTCGCGTAGGAAATTCTGGGCCGGCGAGGCCGGGGGCGAAAAGGACTCGGAGCAGTGGCTGAGCCGCCAGGAGGAAAAGCGGGGCTCCTGGTGGGAGGACTGGACGCAGTGGCTGCAGGCGAGAAGCCTCTCTCCTGGAGAACCGCCCGCGATGGGTACCGATAGATACCCGGCCCTGGGGCAGGCGCCGGGAACGTATGTGATGGAGGGCTGATGGACACCGGGCGCGAGGTTTATCCCGCTGAGTGCCTGGCGTTCATTTGAGTGCGTCAAGCTCGCGAAGATCGGAAGAGCAGAAGTGAGGAAGAGCGGAAAAGAAAAAATCTTTCATCCCCTCCGCTCTTCCGCTCTTCCGCTCTTCATCACTTCCTAACTTCGTGATGTTTCATGGGTGCCTTGCGTCTCAGCCCGTTGACTCGAGGGCATCTCGATCGCAAAGGAGCAGCAACATGGGCAAAGTCGGTCTTGTTTTTCCGGGTCAGGGTTCCCAGTTCGTGGGTATGGGCGGGGATCTCTGCGAGCGCCATCAACCCTTCCGGAACGTCTTTGCCCGGACCCGGAAAATCCTCGGCACGGACATCCTCTCCCTCTGCCTGAACGGCCCCAGGGAAGCGCTCGACCAGACCGTCAACACCCAGCTTGCCGTTCTCACCTTCGAGATTGCGGCCTTCGAAACCCTGAGGGAACTCAACGTCGCCACCCCCGCGGTCGTGGCGGGGCACAGCCTCGGCGAGTACAGCGCCATCTATGCCTCCGGGGCCCTCGGCCTCGAGGAGGTCCTGACACTTGTCCGTTCGAGGGCAAAGCGCCACGAGGAGGCTGTCCCGCAGGGCTTCGGCGCCATGGCCGCCATCGTCGGCCTGACCCTCGATCAGATGAAGGAGCTTGTCACGGAGTGCTCCGGGGAAGACGAGCCCGTTGACCTGGCAAACATAAACGCCCCCAACCAGGCTGTCGTATCGGGCCATTCCAGCGCCGTGCTGCGGCTCATGGAAAGGGCAAAAGAGATCGGCGCGAAGCTGGTTGTCCGCCTGCCGATCAGCGCCCCGTGCCATTGCCGCCTGCTCGCGGAGGCCTCCGCCCTTTTCCGGAAGGACCTGGAGAAAGCCCGATTCCGGTCCTTTGAGCGCCCCGTCATCCCGAATTGCGAGCCTGCCGTTTTCTACTCCCGGGAAAACGCCGCGGAGCTTCTGAGAAGACAGATCATCTCGCCGGTCCGCTGGCAGGAGACGGTGGAAAGGATGGCCGAAATGGGTGTCGAGACCATCGTGGAAGTGGGACCCAGGCGGGTCCTCTCCGGCCTTATCAAGAATATCCGGAAGGAAATGCGTCTCGTTTTCGTGGGCGACGCCGAGTCCCTCGGCAGATGCGGGGAGTTCGTCTGTGCTGCATGACTGCGGCAAGCCATTGGATCATTTGCGGCCGGTCTGGCATTGGGTGCCCATCATATCGGGTGCGCAGGCACGGGGGCCGTATCCGCGAACCGCCCTCAGCCGTGTTCATGCCTCGATCCGTGATCCGGATTCCTCGCCCCTGAGTTGTCCAGGTCCTGTTCGGTCAGGATGAACCGGCACGCATCGCCGCAGCTCTCGCACTCCATCTCGAGGGTTGTGTGCGTGATATTGTATTTTTCGCCAAGAACGGCGCGGATCCGACAGGCGATTTCCTGGCTTTCGCGGGTTGATATATTGTCGGTCAGAACATGGGCGCTCAGGGCCCTCATCGCCGAGCCGATCGTCCAGATATGGATATCGTGCAGATCCTCCACGCCGGGGACTTTCCCCACCTCCTGACGCAGCTGCGCGATATCAATATCGCGGGGTGTGGCCTCCAGCAGGATCTCCCCCGACTCCATGACGAGATCGACGGCCCCGCGCAGCACGATGCCGCCGATGAGCACCCCGATGAGCGAGTCGACCAGATACCAGCCGGTCAACCAGATGATGACGCCGCCGACGATCACCCCCACGGAAGAGAGCGTGTCGGCCAGGATGTGAAAGAAGGCGCTGCGGACATTGAGGTTGTCGTGGCTCTCCCCCTTCAGGATGAAAAGTCCGAAGAGATTGCCCGCCAGGCCGATGGTCGCAATGGCGAGGAGGATCCCCGTTTTAATTTCTTGCGGGTGGAAGAACCGCAAGACCGCCTCGTAGAATATGTAGCCTGCAATGAGGAGGAGCGCCGCACCGTTGGCCAGGGCCACGAGGATCTCAGCGCGGTGATAGCCGAAGGTCCTGCGGTGATCGGCAGGTCTTCGACTCCAGTGGATGGCGAGATAGCTGAGAAAAACGGCGAGCGAATCCGTCAGCATGTGGCCTGCGTCGCTGAGGAGGGCAAGGCTGTTGCTGATGATCCCGCCCGCAATCTCCAGGACCATCAAGGTCACGTTGAAGGCGAGGATCAGAAGGAGCTTCTTTTCCCGTTCCATCGTTTTACTTTAACCCAGCAATAGCGATTTAGAAAGCCTTTGTCATCGCCTTACCGCATTTCTTCGGGAGGCCGGGGTGATAAGCCGACAGCCTGCAGTCTACAGTCGACAGCAAAAAGCAGGGACCGGGAAGGAAGGATCTGTTGGCTGTTGGCTGGCGGTTCAGCCCGCGATCATCTGCTGAACGGCCAGAACGATCAGGGCGATGCTCAGGCCGATGAGGACGGCGACCGAGGTCCAGGAGATCCAGTTGTTGATGCGGCTGTTCACGTAGGTGCCCATGAGGTCCTTCTTGTTGATGAGCAGCAGGATGAAGATCAGCACGAAGGGCAGCAGGACCCCGTTGATGACCTGGGAGACGAGCATGATCTTGATCAGCGGTGCCCCCGGGATGAGAATGAGCCCGCCGCTGAAGAGGATCAGCCCCGTGTAGAGCCCCATGAACTGAGGCGCCTCACTGAATTCCTTGTTGACGCCCGATTCCCAGCCCATGCCCTCGCAGATGGTGTAGGTGGTGGACAGGGGCAGGATCGTTGCCGCAAAGAGAGAGGCGTTGACGAGCCCCACGGCGAAGAGGACCTTCGCAAAACCGCCGGCCAGCGGCGTCAGCGCCAGGGCGGCGTCCTCGGCCGTGTGGATGGTGATGCCGCTCTTGAACAGCGTAGCGCCGCAGGCCATGACGATGAAAAATGCCACCGTCGAGGCCATGATGCACCCCAGGATCACGTCCCAGCGGACGAACCGATAGTCCTCGATGCGGACGTTCTTCTCCACGATGGAGGCCTGCTGGTAGAACTGCATCCACGGAGAGATCGTCGTCCCGACCATCCCGATGAGAAGGCCCACGAAGGCCGTATCCATGCGGAAGGTCGGGCTGATCGTGTATTGCACCACCTCGCCCCAGTCGGGCTTCGCCATGAACCCCGAGAGGATATAGGAAAAGTAGATGATGCAGGCGCCGAGGAAGACCCTCTCGACGGTCTTGTAGTTCCCCCTGACCACGAGAAGCCAGATGACCCCGCAGGCAAGAGGCACCGAGAAATAGCGGCTGATCCCGAAGATCTCAAGGCTCGCCGCGAGGCCCGCAAACTCCGCTGCGCAGGTGCCCAGATTGGTGATCAGCAGGGCGAGCATGACGAAGACCGTCGTCTTTACGCCGTATTCCTCGCGGATGAGATCCGAGAGCCCCTTTCCCGTCACGACCCCCAGGCGGGCCACCATCTCCTGCACGATGATGAGCAGCGCGAGCATCGGGATGAAGGACCACAGAAGGGCATAGCCAAAGTGGGATCCCGCCACCGAGTACGTGGTGATGCCCGCAGCGTCGTTGTCCACGTTGGCCGTGATGAACCCGGGACCGATCATGCTGAGGAAGAACAGCAGGCTCTTCCGGTCGATGTTGCGCAGTCGAGCGAGCATGACCTAGCGTTTCCTTCTGAGCGGTGTGGGCAGGAGCATGTCCACCACGTCGTCGACGGTGATGATGCCGAGGATATGATCCTCATCGTCCACGACGGGTATGGCGTAGAGGTTGTAGCGCGAGACCATCTCGGCCACCTCTTTCTTGTCTTCCGTTGCGAAAACCCTCTTCGGGTTTGTTTTCATGATGCCCCCCAGCGCTGACTTGGGCGAGGCCAGGATCAGGTCCTTGAGCGAGAGCACGCCGAGCAGGCGCTCCTCCTTGTCCACCACGTAGAGGTAGTAGATCATCTCGATGTCGGGCGCCAGGAGCCGCAGCTCCTTCATGACCTCTTCGGCCGTCATGTCGGGCGGGAAGCAGATGTAGTCCGTCGTCATGAGACCGCCCGCCGTATCCTCGTCGTGCTCGAGGAGTTCCCGGACCTCCTCGGCCTCTTCCTTGTCCATGCGGCTGAGCAGTTCCACGGCCTTCTTCTCGGGCAGGTCGCCCAGGACGTCGGCCGCTTCGTCGGGATCCATGCTTTCGAGCACGTCTGCGGCCTTTTCCGGTTCCATCTCGTTGATGATCTTGGCCGCCGTCTCTTCGTCGAGCTCGCCGATGACATCGCCTGCCGTTTCCTCGTCCAGCGAACTGAGCAGGGCCGTCCTCTCCTGCATCGAGACCTGGGAGAGGATCTCCGCCATGTCGACGGGGTGCATCTCGGCGAGGCTCTTCCGGGTCATCGTCAGCGTCAGCCGGTCGAGGCCGGGCTCGAGCGTCGTCACGTATCGCCAGGGGATCAGGGTCCCCTTTCTGGCTTTCCCGAAACCAAGCCTCCGGATGAGCCCCCCGAAGCCCACGTCGATGGCGAGCATCCCGAAATGGTCGTTGACCTGGCCGAGCTGCACGTCGTTGACACGAACGACCTTGACGCCGTTCACGTCGACGATCTGCTTGTCCATGATATGCTTCGCGATGAGGATCTCCTTCTCGCGGGGCTCCGCGTACGAGAGGGTCTCGACATCCCCGCGGATCGTGACGACCCGCTTGTTGAGGACGGTGATCTCCTTCATCGAAATGTAGGCTGTGCCCCCGGGGGTCCGGATGTAGAGGCCCTCCACGCAAGGGAAAGGGTCGCCGGGCACCACGTTGAGGTCCCGGATCTTTCCGAGGGCATCCCCCTTCTTGTCCAGGACGGGACGTTCCAGTAGTTCGCTGAGATAGATGCTGTCCGTGATCATGATGGTCACCCCCGCAAGGTCTTCAGCGGCCGCTATCGACCTTTGCGTCCCCCGGGAGATCCCGGCGTTTTCGAGCTCGTCTCCCCGGATAGAAGGCATGCAATTCGGGTGTTGGGCGCGGATTCGGCCCACCGGTAAAATGAGCTAATAAGCCAGAACAAATGAAAAAGTCAAGCTTTCTCGCCCTGACGGCCGGGCTTGCCGGCATCTCCTTTTCCCTTGACACCCCCCCGGCGGTTTTCTATAAGAACATCAATCGGCCCTCCAGAAAATAAAATTCCTCGCACCAGGGTGCCAGTAATTTAGAAGCACAGGGAAGTGGATGATCCGTTATCATGCTCGCAACCCCCGCGGCAACGTTCGACAACCTCACGTCTGGCTCTGCGGGGATGCGCGTGCAATCGTTTTCAGCCCAGGATCCAAGTGGAGGGAAACAGATGAAGGATGAGAAAAGGGTCCGGATACTCATGGCCAAGTTCGGTGAAGGGTATGAGAAATCCGTGGTGAAGCTGGCGCTGGCCTTCCGGGAGTCGGGGTTCGAGATCATCTACACGGAAACCCAGACGCCGGAGGCCATCGTGACGTCCGCCATCCAGGAGGACGTGGACCACATCGGGATCACGACGCTTCCCGGCGCGAAGATCGACGACATCCGCCGGGTCATGCAACTGCTGGAAAAGGCTGGCGCCCGTGATATCGGCGTAACGGCGGGCGGGTTTCTCAGCTATGAAGACATCCCCCGGCTCAAGGAGGTCGGCATCGTCCAGTTCTTCCCCACGGGCACGACCATCCAGGAACTTATCGAATGGGCCCGGACGAATATCAAGCAGACGCACTGAGCGCGCAGCTTGCAGCGTGTAGCGTGTAGCGTGTAGCGTGTAGCGTGTAGAAAAAAAAGAGCCCTTGCGGAGATCCGCAAGGGCCTTTCCTTTCTTCACTGGTCACTAGCCACTGGTCACTTCTTCACTGTGCCTGCTGGATGGCCGAGAGCTTCCAGGCGTTTTTCCCGACGGGGCGTGTGAAGGTCCAGAACTCCTCGAACTTCACAGGCTCCGTCCTGCTTCCCGACAGCACCTGTTTCGTCGACTCGTCGATCGTGTAATCCAACAGGTTGGCCAGGAATCGCACAGTGATGTAATCCTGCCCTGCCTCCTGCCAGACCTCGGTGATGTCGACGGACCGCACGGCGATGTTGTCCAGCCGGTTGATCTTCTTTTCCTCCTTCAGTTTTCTGGCGTCCTCCGACAGGATTCCGTAAATCTCGTCGTCCAGGACATTCTTCGCAGAGGACATGTCGCGGTTTGCCCAGGCCCCCTGGATCTGGAAAAACACGTCCATGCAGCCGTCGGTGAAGACTTTTTCGTCAAACCCCGCGTCCATCTGGCGGACGTGCGAAATCCCCTGCCGGATCTCATCCGCGGCAGCGCTTCCGCCTGACGGCACGTAGGCCGGCTGGGATGGGGGTGTTGCCGTCCCAGCGGACAGGCCTCCCAGATAGGTAGCCCCCGCCGTTGCCTCCTCGCGCCGGCGTTTCAGGAACCGGTAGAGAAAGTAGAGGATCGCGCCGATGAGGACGATCTCGAACAGCCCGATCCCTCCCGTGCCCCCTTCACCGGGGGCGCCGAATCCGAGGCTCCGGAAGAGCATGCCGCCGACGATACCGCCCATGACACCGCCCGCTATGCTTCTCCACATGCTGGGCTGGGCCATCGGTTGCGGCATCGGGGCCGCTGGCGCAGGGGAAACTGCTTGCGAGGGCGCCGGAGCTGTGGGCTGCGGGGCCGTGGTCGTCCTCGGGGCCGTGGTTGTCCTGGTTCCGCGGCTCCCGAAAGAGGAACGCCCTCCCCCTGCCCGGGCCAAGACCTCATCGGGAATGAGGAAACAAAGGAAGAAAAACAGAGAGAAGAGCATCAGCCCTTTCATTACCCATCGATTGGTCGACATTACACCTCCGGATCTGGTTTATTTGGTCTATCTGGTCTAATTCGTCCTGTGAATGCCCCTTACCTGATCTCCCTCGCCCTGGTGAAGGCCCCCTTTCCTTGATCTTCCTCTGAGGGGAGAGGATAGAGGTGCGGGTGAATAACCCTGTTCCGTCTAGACGAGGGTCGGGGTGAGGGGAAATGATCCCCTTACATGATCGATCCATTGCCCAATATAAGCACCGTTTTGATTTTCACAATGGCCCGTGGCAAACTCTTCTTCCTGACCGGAAAGTTCCCTTTGAATTCAGCCCCTTGCGCCTATTGAATTTCGTTGTAGAGTTCGGGCGCCCGGCCGCAGTTCGGGCACTTTTCAGGCCGCGCCGTGGTTTCGACCCACCCGCAGTAGGAGCAGACGAAGTACCGGGTCTCCTTGTCGCTTGCCATATCGGAGAGGGCCAGCTTGTAGAGGTGGGCGTGGCGTTCCTCGGCGTTGCGGGCCTTCGTGAAGTACCAGACGGAGAGCTTATCCTCGTCGGCCCATGCCTGTTTCAGAAACTCGGGATAGGCCACCTCGTTGACGAAGGTCTCCTTTTCGAAGGACAGCTCCAGGTTTTCCTCTGTCGAACGGACCTTTTCCAGCAGTTCGAAATGGCTCTTTGCATGGACGGCTTCGGCTGCGGCGACGGAGCGAAAGAGCCGCGCAATCTGGGGATACCCCTCCTCCTGAGCCTTCTCGGCAAAGGCCAGCAGCCGGAAATAGGCCTTGGCTTCGCCGACAAAGGCAGCTTCCACGTTTTTCCGGGTGGCTTCCGTCATAGGTTCTCCTCTCTGCGACAGTTTACCAGACTGAAGACAATCATGTACTTACCCCGTTTTGCGCCTCCGCGGCAATCGGAAATTTCGCAAGAGTCGGCCGATGTAACGGACATGCATCAAATAGCTTGAATTATTTGCGTAATCTGAATTATGATTAAATGTCGCAGGAGGTGATTTATGGCACGCACCCGTAGCAGAAAAAGCGGCGCGTCGGCACCCAACATTGGGAAAAAACGGGTCAAGTTCACCGTCCACGCACCCCACGCCCGTGAGGTAGCCGTGGCCGGTACGTTCAACAACTGGGATCCCTCCGCCCGGCCCTTGAAACGAGGGGAGGAGGGAAACTGGAAAGTGACCTTCTTTCTCACACCCGGGAAATACGAGTACCGGTTTGTCGTCGACGGCATCTGGACCGATGACCCCTGTTGCACAACCCGCTGCTGGAACCAGTACGGCGGAGAGAACTGCATCCTCGTCGTGGAGTAGCGGGCCGGCATTCCCCCACAACCCCGATTTCTGACGCATCCCCTCTCTTCCCGCCCGCAGGAAGGCTCCGCCCCGGAGTGGCATTCGTTCGCGACGGGCTATCCCCTGGTTTTTGCGTCGTCCGGGTATCGTGCAAAAGCCCCGGGCCCGCCGGATTCATTTTCACAACTCCTCTTCTGTGCGGGCTCGAGAATGAAGCGCCCGCCAATTGCCGCTTTGAAGCTGCCTGCCTTCTTCAGGATTGCTTTTTTTGCACAGATGTGCTACGGGTGCGCGCTTCCTGTATCAGGCAGCGCCATCGCAGAATCGGGAAAAAGACGCTTTCGGAAGGCAGTTTCTGGAGAGACCGAAATCGTCCAAGCCCGTTTGAGCAGCCCGGTCAGGGGGCATACTAAATCACTCAGGGAGGTAGATGATGTCTTACGCAGAGGAGTACAAGAGGAAACTTACAACCCCCGAAGAAGCAGTGAAAGTTGTGAAGAGCGGAGATTGGATCGATTACGGCTTTGGACACACAAAGCCGGTCGCCTTGGACAAGGCCCTGGCTGCTCGCAAGGACGAGCTCAAGGACATCAATATTCGCCATTGCCTGAGCCTGACCCCGCAGGCCTGCATCGAAGCCGATCCCGAGGGGGCGGTCTTCACGTATCAGGACTGGCATTTCTCGGGCTACTCCAGGAAGCTCCACGATCGGGGTCGGTGCTATTACCACCCCATGATCTTCCGCAACCAGCCCCTGTTCTACCGGAAGAGCATCAAATCCCTCGACGTGGCCATGATCCGCGTGACCAAGATGGACAAGGATGGGTTCTTCAACACGCACATGGGCAATGCGGCGGTGCGCGCGGCAATGGACGTTGCGAAGAAGATCATCGTCGAAGTCAACCCGTTGCTCCCCTGGGCGATGGGCGGCCGTGACGAGGTTGTGCATATTTCCGAAGTCGACGCTATCGTCGAGTTCGAGTCCAAGGTGGAAGTCATTCCGCCCGCGGCCCCGACGGACATCGACAAGAAAATCGCCAGCTTCATCGTCCCCATGATCCCCAACGGCGCCTGCATCCAGCTCGGCATCGGCGGTCTGCCCAACTTCATCGGCAGCCAGCTGGCCGAATCGGATCTCAAGGACCTGGGTTGCCACACGGAGATGCTCGTCGATGCCTACTACCACATGTACGCGGCCGGCAAGCTGACGAACAAGAAGAAGGGTGTGGACAAGAAGAAGAGCGCCTACGCTTTCGCCGCCGGCAGCCAGTTCCTCTATGACTGGATGGACATGAACCCCTCGCTGGCGTCCTACCCGGTCTCCTACACGAACGCCCCCCATGTCATGTGCCAGCACGACAACATGGTCTCCATCAACGCCTGCGTCGAGGTCGACCTCTTCGGGCAGGTTTCGTCCGAATCGTCAGGACCGCGGCATATCAGCGGCACCGGCGGACAGCTCGACTTCGCAACGGGCGCCTACATGTCCGAGGGCGGGATGTCCTTCATCTGCTGCAACGCAGCCTATACGGACAAGAAAACAGACGCCATCAAATCCCGGATCGTCCCCACGCTGCCGCAGGGCTCGATCGTGACCGTGCCGCGCACGCAGGCCCACCTGATCGTGACCGAGTACGGTGTCGCCGACCTGGCGGGCAAGTCCACCTGGCAGAGGGCGGAGGCCCTGATCAATGTCGCCCACCCCGACCTGCGCGATGGGCTCATCAAGGATGCGGAGAAGATGAACATCTGGCGCAAGGCCAGCAAGTAATAATTAATAACTGCTCTTTGTGGAAAGGCCCCCGGGGTTCCTGCCCGGGGGCCTTTTTTATTGAGTGTCCCCCATCCCGGGGGAAGCCCCTGGACCGAAAGGACAAAAAGAACCCCCGCGGGAGGGAGCCGGCGGGGGTTTCTCGTCTAAAAACCCGGGTTGGCAAAAATAAAGAACAGATCAGCACACTACGTTGTCGAAGAGGGTGGATTCATAGACCTCAGGGGTCTTTTCCCCGGGGCTCTTCTGGTAATCCCTGTCTTTTTTCCCGTCTGCAGGCTTTGTCTGCTTGTTCATGTACCTTTCTCCTTTTGCTGTATCCTGTTATCTTCAACCCTTCACGGTCATGCCGTTCCGCCGAGGTTACGGACGGATCGGGCCGCACATGGGATCCACCCAGTACTTCCCGCTGAGCATCTTCTCCTGGCCCTTCTTCACTTCCTTTTTCGTCTCTTTCTTTCTCATGGTCGTTTCCTCATTCGTGTCGATCCGATCCACTCGATCTGGCGATCATTGGCGTTATTTACCGGTTAGCATGGGGCCGCACATGGGGTCGACCCAGCACTTGGCGTCCATCAGTTTCCTGGGGGTGACCTTCCTGACTTCCAGCTTTTCGATCTTTCTCATGGGACTACCTCCTTGAGGTGTCTGCCGGGTTTATCGCAGCGGAATCCGAAACTCCTTTTTGCTCCGCTTTTCTCTCTTCTTTCGATGCTAACCTAACGCATCGGCGTCTGGAAAAAAATCGGCGGGAGTCTGAAAGTGAGATAAGACAGGCATCGAGCTGACGCTCAGACGGGAACGCAAAAGACCATCAGACATTGTCCGATGGACGGTCCGGAAGGTCTGGATAAGCCGGAACGGGTGGAGAAGACCCGGATGCAAGGCACTCTGCAAGAAAGAGGGAAAGAGGGAAAGAGGGTCTGAAGGTGAGAGGGTTGGAGAAGCGGGGGGGCAGGAGTTTGGCCGCAGACTCATCCAACTTTCTTACCCTCTCAACTTCTGCGGCCCGCCTTGCGGCGGGGCGGACTCCAGATCGTCGATAAGCCCGGCGAGTTGCTCCCTGCTGAAATGGTATTTCGCCCCGCAGAACTCGCAACCCACCTCGGCCTCGCCGTGCTCCTCGAGCATGTGCGTCAGCTCTTTGTGCCCCAGCGAAATGAGCACCCGCTCGATGCGGTCGCGGTTGCAGCCGCAGCGGAAGGAGAGGCCTTTCTTCTCCAGGGTCACATAGGGAATCCCCTCGAAAAGCATGCCGATGAGATCTTCCGGGTTTTTGCCGTCCCGGATGACGTCGGTCACGGTGCCGATCCTGCGGATGTTGGCGATGAGCCGATCGATCGTCTGCTCCTCCGAGGGTGGCAGCGCCTGGATGAGAAACCCGCCCGCCGCAGAAACGAGGCCTTCCGTCTCGATGAAGACCCCCAGTCCCACGGCCGACGGGACCTGCTCGGATTCGACGAAGTAGCTGGCGATGTCCTCGGCGATCTCGCCCGTGCGCAGTTTCACGATGCCCTGGTAGGGCTCATCGAGCCCCACGTCCTTGAATACGGTGAGAAACCCCTCCGTCCCGAGGGCCCCCGACACGTTGAGCTTGCCGTCTTCCCTGACCATCACGTCGATGTCGGGAACCCCGACGAAACCCCGGACGGTCCCCTCGCTGTCGGCCTCGACGAGGATTTTCTTCAGAGGGCCGTTGCCCTCGAATTTCAGGCCCACTCGAAGCCCGGGCTTGGCCAGCGCCCCCATGAGCAGTCCCCCCGTGAGAGCCCGGCCCAGGGCCGCCGAGGCCGTGGGCGAAGTCCCGTGGAGCCGGCAGGCCGTCTCGACGAGCTCCGTCGTCCGGCAGGCCAGGCCGATGACGTTCGCTTTGTCGCTCAGTACGCGGATCAGATAATCGGACATTCGTAACAGGAATTGGGTAATGGGTATTGGGGTATGGGGAACTCGTCCAACTCCAAATGGTTTTCTTTCATACCACGACAGGCGGGGAAAAGAAAGATGGGACGGGAAAGGCTTTTACAGGCAGGACAGGATCCGGAGGCCCACATCGTTGCATTGGTTGCATTAGTTAATTATTTCCTCGTTTTCATAAATTTTTCAGAAGCTTACCAGCGTTTTTCTGTTGACAATATTCTCTTTTTTTTAGTAGCTATGCAACCATACAGCATATCCAAGCTTATAATTTTACCTTACCATAGGCAGCAATTGGGGCTTCTCCCGGCCGAAATGCGCAATGGTGCAGCGCGGGGCCGGGGCATAGATCTCTCCGGCCTGACGCCGGCGAGACGGATGGGGGCAGGACAACCCTCGCCGACGGCGGCAGGGACGCTCCGCCTTACGGGACCCGACAACACTTACCTTTTTAACCCTTTAACAACAAAGGACATGAAGCGGCAGGGGAAGATGCCGATTTCTATCCCTGCAGCCGCCTCCCGTTGACGTTTCATCCGCCGAACGCACCTGCATGCACAAACAACCCCGGCGTTACAGTCGGTCCGGTCCCGAACCCGCAACCGCATCGAGGAGGTGGCCGCCATGTGTTTCAGGAAAATCTCTACCGCAATCAGTTCCTGCCTGATCCTGATCCTTCTGATCCCCACCCTATTTAATGACGTTTGTTGCGCCGATTCGGGCAAGCCGGGGCAAAAAAAAGCGATCATCGTGCAGCCGGGCGAGGAGGTCGTTGTCACGGTCATCGTGTCCGGTCCATCGCCGCAGGAGGCAGAGGCCATGGGGCTCGATGCGGAAGGGGGAAAGGACACGGTCCGCAACCTCGGTATCGTGCGAGCCGAAGCCGGGGCCGGCACAACAGCCACAAACAAGGGGGCAAGCGCCGGGTCCCGAGCGATTGGGATCAACGGCAGCGGCGGGAAGGACAGCATTTTCAACAACGGGACTCTCTCCTCGAAAGCAAATTCCACCATCACTTCCCTTTCCCTGTTCGTCAACGTCGACGGCTTCACCCTGCCCTTCATGCGGAAGTTCCCCCCCGTCAACGGGGGATCCCTGGCGGAATCCTTCGCCGCGGGGATCCTGGGCGGCAACGGGAATGACATTCTCGAACACTCCGGTGTCATGACGGTGGAAGCGACGTCAACGGCGGCAGCCGGAAGCCTCAACGTCAATCTCACAGGCAGAAATGAAAAGGTCTTATCAAAAGCCATCCCGGCCATCTGGGCCGTGAAACCTCCCGTCATGAAGGCCGATGCACCGGGCAAGGCGGTCTCCGAGGCCGTCGGCATCGACGGCGGCCGGGGTGATGACCGCCTCGTCAGCACGGGGGCAATGACGGTGAAGTCCTCGGCCACCTCGGGGGCCGGTTCCTTGAACCTGAATCTCGGCAACGATGCCCGGGTGAACCTCTCGGCCGAAGCGACCGCCACGGCCATCGGAATCCGGGCGGTCGAGGGAAAGGATGAAGTCGTCAACCAGGGCGCCCTTACGGTCGAGGCCTCGGCCACGGCAGGTGCAGGCGCCGTTTCGGCGACCTACCCCACCGACAGGGGAATCTACGGCATGCCGGAAAGACCCCCGGCAAAGAGCAGGGTGCAGATCCCCATTTTCGGGGTGCAGGGGGACCTCTCGGGCAAGGCGACGGCCTTTGCAACAGGCATCGAAAGCGGCGCGGCGGATATAACGATCGTCAATTCGGGCCCCATCGTGTCGAAGGCCTCTGCCACAGCGGCGGCGGGTTCCATCTCCGTAGGCGTCGGAGACAGTGCAGAGGGGAGCGTGGCGGCCCTTTCGATCGCCGAGTCCCGGGGCATCCGGGGCGGCACAGGAAATGACATCGTGCTGAATGCCGGGGAGCAGAGCATCGAGGCGATGGCGGTTGCCGGGGCGGGAAGCATCTCCGTGGGTGTGCGCAACCCTGAACAAACAGCCGATCCCTCCAATGCGAAGGCCGATGCCTCGGGTACGGCCGAGTCTATCGCCGTCGGAATCGAAACCGGCAGCGGGGACAACCTTGTCGAGAGCACCGCCGCGATGTCGGTGAAGGCTTCGTCCACGGTGGGTGCCGGATCCATCTCCGTCGGCGGCGGCGGCGGCGCCGAAGGCAACGTTTCGGCGAAGGCAGGCGCGGCCGCATCGGGGATCCTCGGCGGTGAAGAAAACGACTCGATCCGGAATAGCGGGGCCGTCAGCACGGATGCTGCCTCCGTTGCCGCGGCCGGCAGTATTGCCGTCGGCGTGCAGTACAAGGGCACCGGGGAGAATCCGGCGGTGAAGGCCGATGCCTCGGCAAAAGCGGATGCCGACGCCGCCGGGATCGAAGGCGGGGCCGGCTCTGACCGGATTATCAACACGGCCCCGGTGACGGTGAAATCCTCGGCCACGTCGGCTGCGGGGTCCATCGCCGTGGGCGTCGGGGCAGACGCCGAGGGAAACGTGTCCGCCCAGGCGACTGCCAGAGCGGCAGGAATCCGCGGCGGCGAGGGAAACGACTCGATCCGAAACGAGGGGGCCCTGACGGTTGAGGCGACCTCGATTGTCGGTGCCGGCAGCATCGCCGTGGGCGTTGCGGACAGCGGCAAAGACGCGTCGGCAGCGGCAAAGACAGATGCCTCGGGGAAGGCGTCGGCCGCGGCCGTCGGCATCTCGGGCGGCAGCGGCGAGGACCGTCTCGTCAACTTCGCCCCGGTAAATGTGAAGGCCTCTTCCACGGTGGGCGCCGGAGCCATCGCCGTCAGTGTGGGCGGCGACGTCGAGGGGAACGTGTCTGCCGAAGCCGTGACCCGGGCCGCCGGCATCCGCGGCGGCGGCGGGAGTGACGAGATCGTCAATCAGGGGACATTGACCGTCGGGGCCCAATCGGTTGCCGTGGCCGGAAGCATTGCCGTCGGCGTCAAAAGCGGGGGAGGCGACGACCAGG
>ENA-ORXD01001210-ORXD01001210.1-sediment-metagenome-genome-assembly--contig:-NODE-1210-length-23173-cov-5.069406_pt1 | contig 23173 bp, 20 predicted proteins | sample MGYA00237862_ERZ511471 | MGnify/ENA metagenome assembly ERZ511471
CGTCCGCGGGCTGCGGACGACGTACGGGTCTCGCGCCTTCGCGCAGGCCGCGGCTGCGGCCGACGACGCGCTCACCCCGGCAAGACTGAAGGACGCCGGCGCGATCGTGGTCGGGAAGACCAACTGCCCGGAGTTCGCCTTCGAGAGCTACTCGGCGAACGAACTCTTCGGCATCACCCGCAATCCGTGGGGCCCGGAGTGGACGCCCGGCGGTTCGAGCGGCGGGTCGGCGGCGGCGCTTGCAAGCGGCATGGCCCCCGTGGCCACGGCCACCGACGGGGGCGGCTCCATACGGATACCCGCCTCGTTCTGCGGGCTCCTCGGCCTGAAGCCGACGACCGGTCTGATCGCCCGGCGGCCGATCCCGGCGTGGATCGAGCTGTCCACCGACGGGCCGCTGGCGACGTGCGCGGACGATCTTCGCCTGCTGCTCGACGTGGTGCGCGGGCCGCTCCCCGGCGACCCCCGGGTCCCGCCGGTGTGGGCCCCCGATGAGCGCCGGCGGCCACGCCGTCTCCTGGCGGCGGAGCGGTTCTTCGACTACGGGGAGATCCCCGAGTCCATCCGGCAGGTCTTCTGGCGCGGTGCCGAGGCGCTGGCCCAGACGCTCGATCTCGCGCTGGAGCCGCTGCGGCCGGCGGGCCTCTTCAGCGAGAGGGACCCCGATGAGGACTGGTACACGATCACCGGGGTGGAGCAGGCGCACCTGCTCGGGGAGCAGTTCGTGCGCGAGAATGACGACCTGCTTGACCCGCGCTTCGCCGCGTGGATGCTGGACGCGCTGCGGATCCCGCTGCCCGAGTACCTCGCGGCGAGGAGGAGGGTCTTCGAGTACGTGCGCCGGCTCGACGAGCTGCTCGACGGGGACGCGGTCCTGGCTATGCCGGTGATGACGCTCGAGGGCATCCTGGCGGACGGCCGTCTCCCAGGCGCCGGGGAGGTGGGGATACCATCCTCGTGCTTCAACACCACGGTGCCGAACCTCACGACGCACCCGGCGCTGTCGTTGCCGGCGGGTCTCCTGCCCAACGGTCTGCCGTTCGGTATGCAGGTCGTGGGGCCGCGGTGGGCAGACGACCTGCTCATCGCCGTGGGCGGCGCATGGGAGGCCGAGCATCCGTGGCCGGCGACCGCGCCGGGCTACGAGCCGTTCCTGGAGGTATGACGTGATCGACAGGGTGACACTTGGTCTCGTGCAGATGGCACCGGGCGAGGACCGGGAGGCGAGTCTGCGCAAGGCCTGCGAACTGGCCGGTCAGGCGCGGGAGGAGGGGGCGGAGCTGATCGTCTTCCCGGAGCTCTTCACGGGGCCGTTCTTCGCGCGGACGCTGGATCCGGGCCAGTTTGCGCTGGCAGAGCCGATCCCGGGCCCCACGACCGAGGTCCTGTCCGCACTGGCGAAGGCGCTGGGGGCGGTCGTCGTCGGCTCGGTGTTCGAAGAGGTCGAGCCGGGGTTCTGCTTCAACACGGCCGTGGTCTTCGAGGCGGACGGCTCCTTCCTCGGTCGTTCGCGCAAGATGCACATCCCCCACTACACCTCGTATCACGAGAAGTTCTACTTCACGCCCGGAGACACGGACTACCCCTTGTTCGAGACGTCGCTGCTGAGACTGGCCGTCTTCACCTGCTGGGACCAGTGGTTTCCCGAGCCGGCGCGGATCGCGTGTCTCAAGGGAGCCGAGCTCATCGTCTACCCGACGGCACTCGCGCTCGAGCCCACCGTGGAGCCCACGTACTTCGACGCGTGGGAGACGGTCATGCGAGGGCACGCCATCGCCAACACCCTGTACGTCGCCGCGGTGAACCGCGTGGGCCGCGAGGAAGAGATGGACTTCCGCGGCTGCAGCTTCGTCTGCGATCCCGAGGGTGTGGTGCTCGCGAAGGGCGACGACAGCGAGCACGTCGTGCGCGCCGAGATCAGTGCCGAGCGTCTGCGCCAGGTGCGCCTCGTGAACCAGTTCCTTCGCGACCGCCGTCCCGAGACGTACGGTCCTCTCCTTCGCCGGGAGTGCAGGACGTGATCGGGGACCCACGGTACGGATAGTGCGGGATGCCGCGCCCGCGTGACGGCATCGGGCCACGAGCGCATGAGGCCCGGAGGGTGTGCTCCGGTTGCGTTCGGGGAACCACCCTGTCACGATACGAATCGTAGTCGGAGCCGGTTCAGGTGCCCAGCGCCAGCGGGACACCTCTCCACAAGAGACTCAGACCCCTGCGTGACCGGGCAGCGTTCTGAACGAGAGGACGAGCTGCCCTATCCCTTTTGGCCGCATCCGCGGCCGTCCATCATGGTGAGTGCCGCGCACTGCCCGTGCGCCCGCCGGCCCGCCTGGCCCTGCGAGCGCCCGTCGCCGCGTGCCCACCAGGAAGCGAGAGTGTATGGAACCCGTGTTCACCCCTGACCAGTCGTTGTACGTCGACGACGTCCTTGACGAGAGCGCCGTCGCGGCCTCAGTCGACCACGTCGTCACCGATAGCGCCCTCGCGGCCTCGGTCGACGACGCCATGGCCGCAGTGGCCCCCGCCGGCGGCGACCCCTTCGCGGCCCTCGGACTCAGCAAGCGCGTGCTCGCCGGCGTGACCGCCGCCGGGTACGAACAGCCCACCCCGATCCAGGAGCACGCGGTACCGCCGGTGCTCAAGGGTCGCGACGTCGTCGGCTGCGCCCAGACGGGCACCGGCAAGACCGCCGCCTTCATGCTGCCGATCATCGAGCTGCTCGAGCGGCAGAACGGCAACGCCCAGCGTCGCTCCGGCGAGAAGGGGCCGGCGACGCCGACCGCGCTCGTCGTGACCCCGACTCGCGAGTTGGCCGCGCAGATCGAAGAAGTCGGCGTCGCCCTGTCCAAGGCCACCAAGCACCGCGTCGTCGCCGTCTACGGCGGCGTGCCCTACGGTCCGCAGGCGAAGCGCGCCCGCGCCGGCGTCGACGTGCTCGCCGCTACTCCTGGGCGACTCCTCGACATGGTGCAGCAGGGCGACGTGCGCCTCGGCGAGGTCACGACGCTCGTCCTCGACGAGGCCGACCGTATGCTCGACATGGGCTTCTGGCCCGACGTGCGGCGCATCCTCCGCAAACTCCCCGAGAAGCGCCAGAACCTGTTCTTCTCGGCGACCGTCTCCAAGGCCGTCCTCAACGTCATCGAGGACACTCTGGACCACCCGGTCTTCATCGAGCTCGGCGGCCGTGCGACTCCCGTCGAGAGCATCGAGCAGCGCGCGCTGCCGGTCGCGCGCGACCAGAAGCTCGACCTGCTGATCGCCTACTTCAATCACCACGAGCCCGACTCGACACTGGTCTTCACGCGCACGCGCCACCGCGCCGACCGCCTCGCGCGCACGCTCAACCGCAAGGGCGTGACCTGCGCCGCCATCCACGGCGACCGCAGCCAGGGACAGCGTCAGCAGGCCCTCGACGGCTTCAAGAAGGGCCGCGTCAAGGTCCTGGTCGCGACCGACATCGTGGCCCGCGGCATCGACGTCGACGGCATCACGCACGTCGTCAACTACGACGTGCCGCAGAACCCCGAGGACTACATCCATCGCATCGGCCGCACCGCACGCGCCGGCGCCAGCGGCTCTGCCGTGACGCTCGTGACCGAGGAGGACGTCTACGATCTGGCCGCCATCGAGCGCCTGATCGGCATGACGATCGAGCGGCAGGACCTGCCCGACTTCGCGTACGAGAAGCGGGCCATCCCCGCCTCCGACAAGCTGGTCCCCATGAAGCGTGGCAAGCTCGTGTGGAACGGGGGCGCGCTGCGCTCCGCACAGCGCGGTTTCAGGGCCCGCCCGCGCAAGCGCTGAGCTGCGCTCCTGCCCCGAGGCCCCCAAGTCGGCTGACAGCCCTGGGCTGACGGCCCTCGGCTGACGGCTCCGGGCTGACGCCGGCCTCAACTGACGGCCGTCGTCTGACGCCGGCCTCGGGCTGACGGCCCTCGTCTGACGCGCACACTCGACCTATGATGAGGGGAGGGAGAGGCTCAAGCCTCTCCCTCCCCGATGAAGCGGTCGGTCTGCGTCAGAGTGCCGTCAGATCACAGCACCGTCAGCATCAGGTACGAGATGTTGCGCGTCGACGGCCGGTAGCCGTTCGGCAACACCATGACCCGGACCTCACCCGCGGCGAGCCCGGCGGGCACCGTCACGGTGATGGACGTGTCCGACCAGTTGGGGTCGGTCGACAGCAGCTCGACCTGAGGTGTCGCAGCGTCGAACGTGGTGCCGAAGTAGACGAACCCACCCAGCTCGCCGAAGTTGCTGCCGGCGATGGTGATCGCGTCGCCGACGGCAGCGGAGCTCGGCGTGATGCTGGTGAGCGTCTGCGGCTGCTGGTTGTGGCAGTTGGCGCAGACGCCGCGGTTGTCGAGGCGCAGGAGCGCCGTGTTGTCGGCCAGGCTGGTGCTGGTGGCCAGCTCGGTGCCCATGGCCGACGTGCCGTGCGACGTGTGGCAGGTGAGGCAGCTCACGCTGCCGTGGGCGTCGAGGCCGGCGGGGTGACGGTAGGTGAAGAGGCCGTCGCCGGAGTCGATGTGATACGCCCCGGTGGGAGCCTCGTAGCGCGTGTGGCACCCGCCGCAGAAGGCCGAGATCGCGACCCCGGTGGGGGTGCTGTAGGTCTGGTAGAAGTAGTTGTCGGGGATGTTCTGGTTCCTGGGCTCGATGGTGTAGGTCTTGGTCGTCTCGTCGGTGACGTAGCCGACGACCGGGACCTCGCCGTCAGGGCCGATCGGGCTGCTGCGCAGGAGGCGGTACGTGGCCTCGCCGCCGGGCCCCGAGTTGCCGTGCGGGTTGTGGCAGTTGGCGCAGGTCAGCTCGAAGCCGGCCGGGCCTTCGTACGGCGTCGCGCTGATGGCGCCGTAGCCCCAGACCGTGCCCGTCCCGCCGTTGACCATGTGGGCCGACGTGGTGGCCCGGGACCCGGGCGGGGTGAGGCTGAAGTCGGTGTTCATCAGCGTGTTCTCGAAGCCGCCGGCACGCAGTCCGCCGGCCGTCGTGCCCTCGCCGCCGGGGTCGTCGACGCCTTCGGCGTAGACACCGTCGATGACGTTCGTCTGGGCGCCGGCCGCCGCGCTGCCGTGACAGCTCGTGCACAGGGCGTAGGTGTCGCTCGCCACGAGCAGCATCTCACCCTGCGCCGTATGCGCGCGGTGACACGCCGCACAACCGTCGGGCGTGTTGGTCGCGGTGTAGCCGCCGTGAGGGCCGTTGTCGGCCAGGGCGGCTGTTGGGACCAGCAGCAGAACGAATGCCGCCGCCAGCCCGAAAAGGACAAGTCTCTTTCTCAAATCTCTTCCCTCCGTGATTCGATGGCGCGTCCCCCCCATGTAGGCTCGTGACTGGTCAGACGCGTGATCGTCCCCCTTTCCCTTCGATCTCTCGCGGCAGCACTCGTGAGGTCGCTCGTTCGCGACGATATCCGGCGATGGACGGCCATCCCGCCGCTCACGGGCTGTCGTGACATTGGATACAGACCCCACGGTTGTCGAGACGCAGAAGTGCGCTGTCGGTCCCGGTCGTGACACCAAGGCCCGGGGTCACCGCCAGCATGTCGGCGGCCTCTGTCATCTGTGCCGACGACCCGTGGGCGACGTGGCACGTGAGACAGTTCACCGCATTGGACGACGACGGATGCCGGTAGGTGAAGATCGCATCGCCGGAGTCGGTCTTGCCGGCGGCGCCGCCCGCCAGGTAGCGCGTGTGACACTGCGCGCAGAACCTTGCGAGAGCGCCTCCGAAACCAGGATAGTTCTGGCCGAAGTACGTGGAGCCGGAGGCGTCGCTGACGGTGTAGACCTTCGTCGCCCGGTCGGGCACGTCGGCCACCGTCGTCAAGGTCCCGACACCGGTCGGTCGACTCCGCAGGATGCGGTAGGTCGCCTGCTCGAGGGAGCCGGCGTTGCCGTGCGGGTCGTGGCAGTTGGCGCAGTCGAGCACGACGTTCGGCAGGCCTTCGTTCGGCACCGGGTCGATGGGGCCGAAGCCCCAGACGGTGCTCGGCGTCGTGCCGTCCACCGAGTGCGCCGAGGTGGTCGGACGGCTACCGGGGGGCTCCCCGAAGTCGGTGTTCATGACCGTGCTGGAGAAGCCGCCTCCGAGCAGGCCGGCTCCCGCGACGCCTTGCAGGGGCGAAGGGCCGGGTGAGCGGCGCGCGGTGTACACGCCGTCGATGACGTCGGTGTTGGCGCCCGTGCCGGTCGTCCCGTGGCAGGTGATGCACAGGTCGTACGTGCTCGTCGCCACGAGCAGCAGCTCGCCCTGTGCCGTGTGAGCGCGGTGGCAGGCGGCGCAGCCGTCCGGGGTGTTGGTCGCCGTGTAGCCGCCGTGAGGCCCCTCGTCGGCCCACGCGGATGCGGGGATGAGCAGCGCTGCGAGCCCTACGATCACGGTGAGCGCGGTCGCCGCCCTGGTCTTCGTCATCTCATCCCCCCTTCGACTAGTAGGACCAGATCTGGATCCGGTCGTTCTCGCGGTCGGCCACGTACATGCGGCCGGACTCGTCGACCGTGACGTCGTTCGGGTAGTTGAACTTGCCCTCGCCCACGCCGAAAGAGCCGAGGCTGACGAGGAACTCGGGCGCGTCCCCGGAGACGTCGAAGACTTTGACTGACTGTCGCACCGCGTCGACCAGGTGGAGGCGGTCCTTGGCGTCGATCCAGAGGCCGCGCGGCAGGCCGAGGGCGCCGTCGCCGACCCCCTTGCCGAACTCGTAGAGCGCGGCGCCGTCCGCGCCCCACACCGAGACGCGGCCGTTATTGCCGTCGACGACGTAGAGGCGGCCCTGGCTGTCCGTCATGGCCGAGTTCGGGAAGGTGAACTCGCCGCTGGCGGTGCCCATCTTGCCGATCGTCTCGACCGCGGGCTCGAAGCTTACCCACGGCCCCGCCCCGAAGGCCTCCTTCGGGATCATGTGGACCTTGTGGGCGCCGTCGGCGACGTCGGTGACCCAGAGATCGCCGTCGGCGTTGAAGCGCAGGCCCAACGGGCTCCAACCCTCGTCCGGAGGCGGCAGGATCGCTTCGTCCGCGCCCGGCTCCTGGTAGTGCACCTGTCGTGTCACGGCGTCGTACCAGAACGCACTGCCTGCCGCGAGGCCGCCGATGTGTGTAGCCACGTGCTCGCTGAGCGTCAGAGTGGGTGAGAGGATCTCGTCGAGGAACCGGCCGTCGGCGGTGAACACGAAGACCGCCCCCTGGATGCGGTCGCTGACGAACACGCGCCCGCTGGGGTCGACGGCGACGTAGACCGGTGCCCGCGCGCCCACCGCCGTACCGGGCGCGCCGAACTCGCCGATCACCTTGCCGTCGCGGTCCAGCACTCTCACGAGGCGCTCGCCGCCCGACTCGGCCACGTAGATGCGCTCGCCATCGGGCGACAGGGCGACGCCGACGGGCTTGTCGACCTTCGCGCTCGAGAAGAAGTAGTGCGGCTCGTTGTAGATGTCGACCGGGAGAGGGAGAAGCTCGGGCAGCGGTTTGGGGTTGAGAAGGTACAGGGCGAACAGGGCCGCGATCGCCGCGCAGGCGGCGACCAGGAGCCAGAAGACGAACTTGCGCCGGCGGGTGCCGTCCTGGCCCGTCGTGGCAGGGATCTCAGCCGGGAGGGTCACGAGCCCTCCTGCTGCTGGATCGTGGCTTCGACGCGCCCGAGGGCCTGCTGCACGTCGATGCTGGCGGGCTCCTGCTTGACCGCGGTCTTGAGGTGCGCCCGTGCCTTCTCGAGATCGCCGAGCTGCTCGTAGGTCAGCCCGAGCCCGAGATGGGCGGGGCCGAACGCCTTCTTCTTCGCGAGCACGGCCAGCAGCCCGTCGCGCGCCGCCGTGTAGTCCTTGGCGGCGAAGTCGACCATGGCCCGGGCGTAGTCACCGAGGACGGGCTGCCCGGAGGCGTCGTAACTCTGGGCCATCGCCTGGTAGGACTCGCCGAACTGGGGCACGAGCGCGACGGCGCGCTCGAACGCCGCGATCGCCTTCGCGTGTTTGCCGGTCGCCGCGAGGGCCGTGCCGAGCAGGTGGAGCGCGTCGGCGTCGGTCGGGCTGATCTCGACGGCTTCGCGCAGCGGCTTGACGGCGTCGGCCGGCCGGCCGAGCTTGAGGAAGCTGTCCGCCTGGTAGTAGAGGGCGGCCTCCAGCGACGTGTCGAGCGCGGCGCCCTGCACCTTCTGGCGGATGCTGATGAACTCGGTCAGGGGGGCGATGGCGTCCTCGGGCCGGTCGCTCAGCGAGTAGGCGACGCCGGCTACGAGGAGGGCCCTGTCCTTGTCGGGGTACGCCTCGAGTACCTGCTCGGCCTGGGCGATCGCATCGTCGTAGCGACGATTGAGCAGGTAGTTCTCGGCGAGGCTGAGGCGGAGGTCGACGTCACCCGGGGAGCCCTGGACGGCAGCCTCGAGCTGCTCGACCGGGTCCGGAGCCTCGACGACTCCCGCCGGCGTGACGTAGCGGTCGTAGTAGTAGTAGGCGCCGAAGGCCAGTATGAGCGCGACGAGGACCCCGGCGGCGATCCACGTGCGCGCGTTCGCGTGCGTGGCGGCTCGCTGGCCAGTGTCGAGGCGTTCAGGTTCGATCTCGCCCTCCCCGGTGCAGGCGCGACTCGGCCCGGGACCCATCCGGACACCGGTCGCTGTTGTGCGTAAGCATGCCGGACGCATTGGAGCGCTGTCAACTTCGAATGCCGGGTCATGACCCCACGGACGGACGACCAATATAGTGTGTAGACCCTAGGGGGCCGACTCCATGCCGCCGTGGTCGACGAGGGCGCGCCACTGTCGCCCGAGGGGGTGATCGAGGCTCGTTCTCGGCGCTGCCGTCAGTGCGTGTCGCCGGGTGCCGTGCGCGGTGTCTCGGGGGGCGTGCTGGAAGGCCGGCGACCGTTTGGTATACTTCCGTTCCTGCGTGGGCGACTAGCTCAGTTGGGAGAGCGCCAGCTCGACAAGCTGGAGGTCGTTGGTTCAATTCCAACGTCGCCCACCACCACATCCGCCCTCGACACCGCCTTCGCCACGGCCGGTCTGCGCGGTTCTCTTCATCCCGTTGGCGCGCCGTCTCGCCCCTTGACACGTCCGATGCTAGGATGCCGCTGGCCGTGATCCCGAGCGAGGGGCCGAGGGGGTGGTCGTGGGGGGCACAGCAGACCGGGCACACCTGGCCCTGTGGGGCCCCGAGTCGTGCCGCCGCGTCCACGACGCCACGCTGGCCGTCCTCGAGGAGTGCGGCGTCGAGGTGCGCAACCACCCGCGGTCGCTCGAGCTCTTCGCCGCCGCCGGCGCGCGGGTCGACGGTCCCCGGGTGCGGTTCGCGCCCGAGCTCGTCGAGCGCGCCCTGGCCTCGGCCCCCAAGACCTGGCTCGTGCCGTGGCGACCGCTGCCCGACGACGGCGCCCGCGCGACGGACGACGGCGCCCACGTGACGGGCGATGGCGCGGCCGCGGCGACGCGGGAGGCCGTGGGGGGCGCCGGCAGCGCCGGCGCCCCCCACGGCCTCCTCACCCTGCGCGACGGCAACTCCTACTTCGGGCCCGGTTCGGACTGCCTCTACCTCCGCGACCCCGATACCCACGAGCGCCGGCGCATCACGGCCGCCGACATCGAGAGTCTCGCGCGCGTCTGCGATAGTCTGGCCGATCTCGACTTCGTCATGAGCATGGGTCTGCCCGGCGACGTGCCGCTCGAGGTCGACGACCTCGCCGCCGCCGTCGCCATGCTCGCCGGTACCCGCAAGCCCCTGCTGGTCGCCCCCAAGGACGGCCTGGCCGTCGGCGTCGTCCGCGCCATGGCCGCCGCCTGCGGCGAAGCCGGCTCGGTCATGATCTACGCGATGCCCTCGCCACCGCTGCTGCACGACGGGGACGCGCTCGGCAAGGTCGTCGCCTGCGCCGAGCTCGAGGTGCCACTGATCTACGCGCCGTCGCCGGCCTGCGGCACGACGGCGCCGTGCTCCGTGCCGGCCGCCGTCGTGGTCGGCAACGCCGAGGTCCTGAGCGGCCTGGTGCTGCACCAGCACGCGCGACCCGGCGCCCCGTTCGTCTATGGCGCCGGCGTCGGCGCCCCCGACATGCGCACGGCGTTCGACCCGCACGGGGCCCCCGAGGTGTGGCTCGGCTCGCAACTCGGCGCCGACCTCGCCCGCTTCTACGGCCTGCCGAGCTTCAACTACGCCGGGATGACCGACGCCAACGACCTCGACGAGCAGTGGAGCGCCGAGGAGTTCGCCCTCACCGTGCTCGGGGCGCTGCAACGCTCGACGTTGATCCACGACGTGGGGTACCTCGAGGTCGGCCTGCAGTCGAGCTACGAGTCGCTGGTCTTCGGCGACGAGTGTGTCGCCTGGGCGCGCGCGCTCATGCGTGACGTGCGCGTGGACGACGAGGCGCTCGCCCTCGATGAGATCATGGAGGTCGGCCCTGGAGGCCATCATCTGGCGCGCCGCTACACGCGGCGGCACAGGCGCGACTTCTGGCTGCCGACGCTGTTCGATCGCGTCATGCATGACCGCTGGCGGGCGGGTGGCGGCTTCAGCCTGCGGCGGCGCATCGAGGCGCGAGTCGCCGAGCTGCGCGCCGAGCCGCCGGCATGGGCGCTGCCCGAGGCGACGCGAGCCCATCTCGACGAGCTGCTCGACGAGGCGCGATGCCGGCGGGCGGAGGCGGTCGTGTGAGGCACCCCACCCGGCGGCCGCCGTCTCGCCCTGACGCCGGCGACTCCCGGCGCGCGCGCTGGTCGCTGGGCGCTCGCGACCTGGCGGTCGTCGTGGCCGTCGTCGCCGTGGCGGCCGTGGCCGGCGTGCTCCTCGCGGCGCAGAAGACCGCGGCCTGGGACGGCAACGGGTCGGCCGAGGCGGCGTGGGCCGAGCTGCAGGTCGGCCTCAAGGCCTGGCGTGCTCCCGACGGTCGCCGCCAGCAGTCGTACACCGACCGCGGCTGGTGCGGCAAGTTCGTGGCCCACGCCTACGGGGCGGAGAAGGTCGGCTTCCGCGACGCCCGGGCGATGCTGAAGGCCGCCGCGGAGAGCGGCACGCTCCGCGACGGCCTCCTGGCCGAGGCGCCGCTCGGCGCCCTCGTCTTCTACGACCTCTCCAAGCACGGCCACGTGGGCATCCACGTCGGCGGCGGCTACGTGGTCCACGCCGGGTACGCCGAGCGCGTGCGCAGAGACTACTGGGCGTCGCTCGAGGGGTACGTCGGGTGGTCGTACCCGCCCCCGGAGCGCTGGCCCGGGCGGTCGAGCATCTCGGCGAAGGAGTGAGGCCGGGGGCTGCGGCCCGCCGGGCCGCGGCCCCCGGCCTCAGTCGACCCGCAGCGCGAGGAAGTTGCGCATCAGCGCCTCACCGAGGTCGGTGAGCACGCTCTCCGGGTGGAACTGCACGCCCTCGACCGGCAGGTCGCGGTGGCGCACGCCCATGACCACACCGTCGCCGTTCCAGGCACTGAGCTCGAGGGCGTCGGGCAGGTGCTCGTCGACGACCAGCGAGTGGTACCGGGTCGCGACGAAACCCTGGGGCAGGCCGGCGTAGATGGTGCGCTCATCGTGGCGGATCTCGTCGGTCTTGCCGTGCACCGGGTAGCCGGCGCGCCGGACCGCTCCGCCGAAGGCCTGGCCGATGCTCTGGTGGCCGAGGCACACGCCCAGCACCGGCACGACTCCGGCGAAGCGCCGGATCGCCTCCATGGAGATCCCGGCTTCATTGGGCGTGCACGGCCCCGGTGAGATCACGAGGTGGGTCGGCGCCGCGGCGGCGATGTCGTCGCAGGTCACCTGGTCATTGCGGCCGACCTCGATCTCGGCCCCGATCTCACCGATCAGCTGGACCAGGTTGTAGGTGAACGAGTCGTAGTTGTCGACGATGAAGACACTGGGCATCGGGGTCCTCCCGGCCGGTCGCCGCCCACAGCCTAGCGTGAGTCGGTGTGCCTGAGAAGCCGCGCCGCCGTCTGCGGAGGGGCGCTGGTCGCCACGACGTGCACTACGGCTCTGATGTCCTGGAGCGGAGCCGGCCGCGCGACGTCGCGAGAGCCGTGCGGGGCGACACGGGAGCCGGCCGCGTGGGCGCTTCAGCGCACCTGGTGCGCCATGAAGCGGAGCGGCAGGATCAGCGCGTCGTCGACCGGGGGCGCGACGCGGGGGCGCGCCAGCGAGGCGGTGAGCTGGGCGCTCAGGGCCTGAGCCTCGAAGGAGACGATCTCGACCCCGACCGAGGAGAGCAGGTCGACCGCCGCCGGCGAGGTCGCCTCGTCGAGCGGCGTGCCGACGAGCGGGATGCCCAGACGGTGCGCCACCTCGAGGCTCCAGAGCACCCAGTCGTCGCGCAGCACGGCGGTGCGGAAGAGGCAGACGAGCGTCTCGGCGCGCCGGATGCGCAGCGCCAGGCTGGCGCGGATGTAGTCGGAGCGCTGCACGGCGAAGGGCTCGCCGGTGAGGGCGTAGTCGATGGTGATGCCCGGCCTAAGCTGCTTGAGGTCGTCGACGACAGGCGTCACGACGGCGAGATCGGCCGGTGCGAAGGCGAAGTAGACCCTCGTCTGCTCTTCGCGATACCAGCGTGACGCCATGCGGTGCTCCTCGTTTCTCTCAGGCCCTGTATCGGCCCGCCCCAAGATCCCCTGAGCCTTCGCGCGGCCGCGCACGAGACTTCGACGAGCGCGGCCGCCCTTCCTCCGCCCGTCGCCTGCCGAGTCAACAGGTCCCCGTTGACCGATGTCTGGGCGAGCCGTAAAGTATCCTGAGACACTCGAAAGGTATCGCGCGGGTCAGGGGGGTGCATGAGGCGTGCCGTGCCCGCGGGTCGCCGGTGACCGCCGTCGGGTACAAGATCGTCTACGACTTCCTGCGGTGAAACACGGGGGGACACGACAGACGGTCAGGCTCACCGGCTCCGGCAACGCGCAACGGGGCTTGCGCCGGCGCCGAGAATAGTTAGACTCTACACACGGAAGACTGCGCGTCGACTTGGGGAGGTCGCATGGGGGGTACCACTCACACGCACGGCCGGCGCCGCTGGGCGCATCTGGTCGTGCTCACGCTGGCCGTTGTCGGAGTCCTCGGCGCGGTCGCCCCGGCGGCGCTGGCCTTCGATCCGATCGACGTCGTCTGCGACAACGGCAACAACACGATGCACGACGACGGGGTGATCTTCACGTCGTGCCTCTCCTGCCATGCGACGACCGACTACTACGCTCCGGTCGACACCGCCAAGTGCCTGGTCTGTCATCTCGGCGGCTTCGAGAACCGCCCGGCAGAGTCGGGCTTCGACACCTGCTGGAGCTGCCACTACCCGGGTGAGAACCAGGACGAGGTCCAGAACGAGGTCGACGGCCAGACCTACGACGGGTGTGCGGCGGCCACCGACTGCCACGACGTCGACCCCGCCGCCAACCTGCCGCACTTCGGCGCCAACACCAAGACCTGCACCGACGGCTGCCATCGCAGCTCGTCGCAGAGCAAGCCGAACGGCAGCCCTCACCACGACGACGGCAGGGCGAACTGCTACGACTGCCACGATGGCGTCCGGGCGCTCGAGGAGGTCCACGAGCCGTACGGTGAGGCGCGTGACTACGATTTCGGCGGCCCGTACCCGTACTGCTATACGTGCCACGTCGGCTACGAGGAGACGCACCCCGATCCGGCGGCGATCGTCCACCGCACGACGCTGCCGGTCTACAAGCCGGCGCCCGTCGTGTACGGCGGCACGACGGTCATCTCGGGCGTGCTCTACACGATCGCACCCGACGGCAGCAAGATCCGGATGGACGGGAAAGAGGTCAGCCTCTTCCAGTACAGGATCCCGGAGCTCGACTGGAACACGCTGCAGCTCACGCTGACGCTCCCGGAGAACCCGGCGACTCTGGCGCTCGAAAAGGGCAAGTACATCTTCGACCCCGTCCAGCCGGTCAAGAACACCCGCTACGCGGCGCTCGTCAAGGGCGAGGAGATCCTCGGCACCGGCATGTACGCGAAGCCGGCCCGCGGCGAGATCCTCGTCAAGGTCGCGCCTAAGGTGACGACCAAGCTCAGCAGGACGAGCCTCTCTCTGGGTGGCTCGCTCTACGTGACGGGCAAGGTCGTTCCTGCCGGCACGGGGGGCAGCGTCAAGTGGCGCTTCCAGCGCTACGTGGACGGCGCGTGGAGAACGGTGGTCACCACCGCCACCAAGGTGCTCATCGACAACGCCGACGAGACCTTCAGCACGGCGGTGCGCAAGTACACGCCGACCAAGAGAGGCACGTGGCGTGTGAAGACGTTCTTCGTCGCGAACGCGGATTACGCGGCGGCGTCGAGCCTCTACGTCAAGTTCGTCGTGAAGTGAGACGCGGCCCGAGGCCGAGCGAGTGAGCGAAGGGGGCGCCGGGAGGCGCCCCCTTCGCGTCTCGCGTCTCGGCCGGATTCGGCCTCCCGGCTGCGAGCGACGCTCTGGGCTACAGACTCACCTCGTCTGGCCGCTCGCGCCCGTCGGCGAACCACTCGGTCTCGTCCATGCCGTCGGCGGCGATCTCCTCGAGCGACATCTTGAGGTACCTGCCGCGCGCCTCGACGGCGACCGTGCCGTCGGCGAGGAGCAGCTCGCCCGTGCCCTCGAAGAGGCGCCGCGTGTCGCGCGTGATGCGCGCTACGCAGCGCAGCTCGCCCTCGAGAGGCACGGGTCTGCGAAAACGGACGGTCAACTCGGCGGTCACGCCCCAGGCGCCGGGCTGGCGCAGCAGGATCGCCCGGCCCACGGTCTCGTCGAGGATCGTCGAGGCGATGCCGCCGTGCAGGCGCCCGGGGTAGCTCTGGTGCTCCTCGCGCGGCGAGAACACGCCGAGCAGCTCGCCGCCGTCGAGCTCGTAGAAGCGCGCCTGCAGGCCGAGGGCGTTCTCGACCCCGCAGACGAGGCAGTTGCGGCTGACGTTCTGGGCGCTGAGCACGCGACGTTCCGTGGGGATCCTCCTCGGCGGGCCATGGCGCCGGGTGCCGGTCGCCGGAGCCGACGGCTGTCGCCGCCGCGGGCGGCGATGTGCGCCCAATCATACGTGACGGCGACGGAGGCGCGGGTCTCGACCCGGGTGCCCCGCCCCGGGGAGGCGGACCAAAGGGGCGGTCTCGGGGCGGGCACCGCCCCGACGTCGGCCACTCAGGTCCGGCGGCCCCACCACACGCCGCTGTAGCGCTGCACCGACGGCGCGATGCAGAGCACGGCGATGAGCCCGCCGATCGAGGCCCAGACGAGCTGCTGCGGGTCGGGGCCGATCATCGCGTACTCGACGAGCTCGAAGATGACGAGCCCGCAGCCGACGGCGAACGCGCCGAACCACGCCCACGGACGTCGGCGCCACAGGCCGACCGCGACCGCCAGCGGGAACACCCCGAGCACCGTGAGCAGGAGCAGCCCGGGAATCAGGTAGTCCGAGAAGGGCGTCCCGTCAAGATGGGACGTCGGCATGCGCAGCAGGTCGCCGTCGGGGGCGAGGACGAAGGCGGCGCCCCCGAAGATGCCTCCTATGCCCTGAAGTACCAGGAAGCCGAGCAGGAGCCAGACGAGGCCGTGGCGCCGTGGCTTGCCCCCGGCGGCGCTGCGGCTCGGGCGTGTGACTGGCGTGCTCTCCACGTGGACCTCGCTCGGTCGACTCAGGGACGGTCGCCGCGCCGAGACCCGGTGGACGACCCGGACCGCGCGCCGCGTCGCGCCCGACCCCCGGCGCTCGACGCCGGGTCGGCGGCCGCCGACGGCGTGGTGCTATTCTTGCAGCATGCTCGGGAAGCCGCACCCCAATCACCAGGTGTACCTCCGGGCGCTACGGGAGATGACCCCGGAGCAACGCCTGCTCAAGGCGTTCGAGCTCACGGACCTCTCTCGGGAGTTGTTCCGCGAAGGGCTTCGTCGGCGTTTCCCGAGAGCCGGCGAAGAGCGTCTGCAGCGCCTCTACCTGGAGCGCCTCGCGAAGTGTCACAACAGGCGCTCCTGATCCGCGTCCTCGCCGCGCTCGAGGCGGCCGGCATCGCCTCCATGGTGACGGGCTCCCTGGCCTCGAGTCTGCAGGGAGAGCCACGCGCCACCCATGACATCGACCTGGTGATCGCGGTCGGCCCGAACGACGTGGAGAGGCTTGTCGACGTCCTGGCCGCTGACCGATGAGCCGTACGGCAGATCGCGCTTCGCGCGCCGGTGGCGCGTCGACGCGCTCGGCACGCGCTTCGATGCCTCGGCGGCTGAGGACACGATCCTGATGAAGCTTCACTGGGCGAGGCAGTCGGGCGGCAGCGAGAAGCAGCTCACCGACGCGCTGCGTGTCTACGAGCTGCAGGCGGCGCGACTCGACCACGCCTACCTGTCCGAGTGGGCGGCCCGGCTCGGCGTAAGCGACCTGCTCGACGACCTGAAGGGCCGCGCCGAACCGCTCTCCGAGTAGCAGCCGCCCGCGCGCCGCCGAGAGGACGAGCAGCACGAGCCCCGCTCGCTGCGCAGGCGGCGCTACCGGCGCAGGAGCGAGCCCAGCACGCCGCGCGCGAGCTTGCGCCCGGCCTCGCTGCCGGCGGCGCGCAGCACGCTCTTGCCGAGGGCCTCGGCCATGCTCTGGCGCTTGTAGCCGCCGCCGGACGACTTCTTGGGCGCCGGCCGTGGGGTCGACGACGGCGGGCGCGGCGCCGGCCGTGCGGCGGCCTCCCGCTCGGTCGCCGCCGCGGCCGCCGCGGCCGCCTGCTCGGCTGCCGCCTGCGCCGCCTGCGCTCGCGCCGCCAGCACCTCCTCGGCCGATTCACGGTCGATGACTTGTTCGTAGTGGCCGGCGACGAGCGAGGCGGCCACGATCTGCTGCCGCTGCTCAGGCGTGATCGCGCCGATGCGCCCGTGGGGCGGCACGACGAGAGCGCGTTGCGCCATCGACGGGCTGCCGTCCTCCTCCAGCAGTGAGAGCAGCGCCTCGCCGACTCCGAGGTCGGTCACGGCGCTCTCGACGTCGAGCTCCGGGTTGGGCCGGAACGTCTCGGCCATCGCCTTGACGGCCTTCTGCTCACGGGGCGTGAAGGCGCGCAGCGCGTGCTGCACCTTGTTGCCCAGCTGACCGAGCACGGTGTCGGGGATGTCGACGGGGTTCTGCGTGACGAAGTACACGCCGACGCCCTTGCTGCGGATGAGGCGCACGACCTGCTCGATCTTGGTGAGCAGCGCCGGCGGCGTGTCGGTGAAGAGCAGGTGCGCCTCGTCGAAGAAGAAGACGAGCTTGGGCTTGGGCAGGTCGCCGGCCTCGGGGAGGCGCTCGAAGAGCTCGCTGAGCAGCCAGAGCAGCAGCGTGGAGTAGACCTTGGGCGCGAGCATGAGCTGGTCGGCGGCGAGGATGTTGATGAAGCCCTTGCCGCTCGCGTCGGTCTGCATGAAGTCGAAGAGGTCGAGGGCGGGCTCGCCGAAGAGCCTCTGCCCGCCCTGTTCTTCGAGGCTGAGCAGCGCCCGCTGGATCGCGCCGACCGAGGCCGGCGAGACGTTGCCGTAGGTGGTGCCGATCTCGCTCGCGTTGTCGGCGACGAACTTGAGGATCGCGCGCAGGTCGTCCATGTCGAGCAGCAGGAGCCCGTTGTCGTCGGCGACGCGGAAGGCGACGGTGAGCACCGCCTCCTGGATCTCGTTGAGGTTGAACATACGGCCAAGGAGGAGCGGACCGACCTCGGAGACGGTGGTGCGCACCGGGTGACCTTGCTCGCCGAAGACGTCCCAGAACATGACCGGCGAGCCCTCGAGGGCCCACGGGGCGATGCCGAGCTGCTCGATGCGGGCGTCGACCTTGTCGTTGCCGCCGCCGGGCTGCGAGACGCCCGAGAGGTCGCCCTTGATGTCGGCGGCGAACACGGGCACGCCGATGCGGCTGAAGGCTTCGGCGAGGACCTGCAGCGAGACCGTCTTGCCGGTGCCGGTGGCGCCGGCCACGAGCCCATGCCGGTTGGCCATGTGCGGCAGCAGGTGGACCTCTGAGAGGCCCGTCGTGGATGTAGCTTTCGCGATGAGCAGGCCGTCGAGTGCGTCAGCCACGGCAAGTCCTTCCCCCGAGTGAGACCCTGCCCCGGATGATACTGCAGCCCGGCCGCGCGTAGCTGACGCGCGCCTCGCCCCTGAGGGGCGGCACGGATGAGCTCCGGAGGAGAGGCGGGCGGACGGGGAGGGTGGGTGTCTCTCGAGCAGGATGGTGTGGCAGCCGGTGGGGTGGGCGGGTGCGGGGGGCCTGTCCAATTGCGCAGGATCCTGTTCAATTGGACAGCTCTGCCCGACCGGTGCTGGGGCGCGCCGTGCTAGCATCCGCGTCGTCAATGAGCCTAGGTCCACAGGATCCCGGAGCGCGCGCGGACTCGCAGGCGCTCGGCCGTGCAGGGCGACAAAGGCCGGTCGTCACCCCGAAGGCCGGCCGCGGCGGCGCCGCCACCGAGGTGCGCCGCCTGCCGGTCGCCTGCAACCGCGACTGCGGCGGCGGGTGCCCGCTGCTCGCCACGGTCGAGGGTGGCCGCGTCGTGCGCATCGCCGACAACCCGGCCGGCGGCCCGTACCTCCGCGGCTGCGTCCGCGGCTATCAGGCGTGGCGCCAGCACCAGGCGCCCGGGCGTCTGACCGCGCCCCTCATGCGGACCGGGCCGCGCGGGTCGGGGCAGTTCCGCGAGGCCGGTTGGGATGAGGCGCTCGCGCGGGTCGCGGACGGTCTGGCTGCGGTGCGCGAGCGGCACGGCGACGGGGCGGTCCTCGCCCTTGGTGGCTCAGGCTCCTGTCGCGGCGCGCTGCACAACACGGCCGAGCTTCTGCCGCGCTTCCTCAACCTGATCGGGGGCGGCGTCGAGGAGTCGTCGACCTACAGCTCGGCGGCGTCGGCGTACGTGGAACGCGTCGCGCTGGGGACGCGCAAGGCGGGCGTCGACCCGGCCACGCTGCGGCACTCCGGGATGATCGTGCTCTGGGGCGCCAACCTCGTCGACTGCATCATGGGCTGCGAGTGGCGCGCGCGGGTGCGCGAAGCGAAGCGGCGCGGGGTGCCCGTGATCGTGATCGACCCGCGCCGTACCACGACGGCGAGGCAGCTCGGCACCGAGTGGCTGCCGGTGCGCCCCGGCACGGACAGCGCGCTCATGCTCGCGATCCTTCACGTGTGGATCACGGACGGGACGGTCGACCAGGCCTTCGTCGCGGCGCACGCGACCGGGTTCGACCTGCTGCGACGGCGGGTGCTCGGCGAAGGCGGCGGCGCTGGCGGAAGCGGCGACGAAGCCGCACGCGCCGCCGGACACGCCGGAGCGACCATCGCCCTCGAGCCCGGGCAGGCAGCCACGCCGGAGTGGGCCGAGGGGGTGTGCGGCGTGCCGGCGGCGCGCATCGTCGCGCTAGCACGCGAATGGGCGCGCCGCCGCCCGGTCGCTCTGATCCCCGGTCTCTCGATCCAGCGCACGATGGGCGGGGAGGAGGCGGTACGCCTCGCCATCGCCCTGCAGGTCGCGAGCGGCGACCTCGGCCGGCTCGGCGGCTCCGCGGGCTCGCAGACCTGGAGCGGGCTGCCGGGACCCCGGCTCACGGGCATCGAGCCGGGGCCGAACCCGTCGGGCTTGAGCCTCCCGGCGAACGACTGGGCCGAGGCGGTACTGCGCGGGCGCGCCGGCGGCCACCCGGTGGACATCCGCGCCGCGTACAGCGTCGGCGGCAACTACGTGACGCAGGGCGCGGACGTCGCCAAGAGCATCCGCGCCATGGAGGCGCTCGAGTTCTCCGTCTGCCACGAGCTCTTCATGACCGCGACCGCGCGGTACTGCGACGTCGTCCTGCCGGTCACCCACTGGCTCGAGCGCGCCGACGTCGTCTTCACGACCGCGAACTACCTCCTCTTCTCGCACAAGGTCGCCGAGCCGCCGGGGCAGGCGCGCGACGACTACGAGGTCTTCGCCGACCTCGCCGAGCTCATGGGATGTGGAACGGCGTTCACCGAGGGTAGTGACGCGGACGCCTGGCTGCGGGCGTTCATCGCCTCGTCGGAGATCCCCGACGCAGACGAGTTCCGGCGCACGGGGATTCACATGGCCGCCGACCAGGAACGTGTCGGCCTCGCGGGCTTCGCCGCCGACCCCGAGGCGCATCCGCTGGCGACGCCGTCGGGCAAGGTCGAGCTGGCCGGCCGTGCCTGCGCCGCCGCCGGCCTCTCCGAGGCGCCCGAGGCGCGCGTGCTGATGACGGCGCAGATGCCGCCGTCGGGGACATCGCGGGCCGCGTCGCCGCCGGCCGAGGCGCAGCCGGGAGAGGCGTCGGCTCCGAGTGGCCCGCTGCCGCTGCGCCTCATCACGCCGAAATCGCGCCTCCGCGTGCACTCGCAGCTCGCCGAGATCCCGTGGTTCCGTGCGCGCGACGACCGCAGCCTGTGGCTGAACCCGCGCGACGCCGACGCGCGTGGCATCGCCGACGGGTCCGCGGTGCTGGTGCGCAGCGCCCGCGGCCGGGTGCGCTGCGCCTGCCGGGTGACGGAGGACGTCATGCCCGGGGTGGTGTCGCTCTGCGAGGGTATCGAGCCCGAATACGACGCCGGAGGCTGCGACGTGGCCGGCGCGGCCAACGTGCTCACCGCCGACGAGCCGACCCTGCCCAGCCGTGGGGCGACGATGCACTCGACGCTGGTCGAGGTCGAGCCGCTGGGCCGGGAGTCCTGAGGGCGCAGTCGGGGGCGCCGGGGTCCGGCGGCGTGTCAGCGGGCTCGGCGGCTCGAGGCTCGGCGCCGCGGCGCGAGGCCTGGGCCCTGCGGAGCGGATCGGCGGCGGCGCAGCGTCACGTCGCGCCGCCGTCGGGCCGTGACTCCGCGTCGCTGCGAACCGCCGCCGTGACGCGCTCCGCTCACGTGTGCGAGAATCGCAGCACCCTTAGGAGGTGTCGACGTGAGGCGCGACGACGTGTTGCAGGCATTGGCTGCTCATCGGGACGACTTCGCCGCGATGGGCGTCAAGGAACTCGCCATCTTCGGCTCGGTGGCTCGCGACGAAGCCGCCGAGGGCAGCGATGTCGATGTGCTCGTCGACTACGTTCCGGGGACGCCCCTGAGCTACTTCCGCCTCTTCGAGCTGCAGGAGAGACTCGAGGCGATCCTCGGAGTTCGGGTCGACCTCGTCACCAAAGGCGGTCTGCGGCGCGAATTGCGCGAGGAGATCCTCGCGGAGGCGATCCGTGCCGCCTAGGCGCTGGCGCCTGTTCGTCGCCGACATCGTCGACGCGATCGACGCCATCGGTGTGTACGTGGCAGACCTCACTCGCGACGAGTTCCTCGGCGATCGCCTCCGCGTCGACGCGGTGATCAAGAACCTCGCGGTCATCGGCGAGGCGGCTCGCCGAGTGCCGGCGTCGGTCGTCGAGGCCCACCCGGAGGTACCGTGGTCGAAGATGCGGGCCATGCGCAACGTCGTCGTACACGAGTACTTCGGGATCGATGAGGACGTTCTGTGGGGGACGGTGACCGACGACCTTCGGCCCCTGGTCCGGCTGCTGGCGCCGCTGCTCGTCGAATCGGACGGGGCGGGCTGAAGCCGAGGTAGTGCACACGGATCGACTGACGGCGGGGGCCTCGTCGCCCAGCGGCTGGGCAGGGTGGGCGCGTCGGCGGTGAGCACGTTCGCCGCGCCGTCCCGCTGCTCAGCCCTTGGGGTTCGGCGTCTTGACGACGAGGAAGCGGACCCGGGCGGCACTCTCGTTACGGATGCTGTGCAGGTGTCGCGGAGCGCTCGGGATCAGCGTGTCGGGCGCCGCCGTGACGGTCTCGCCCTCGATCTCGACGACGGGGGTGCCCTCGAGGACGTAGAAGAACGCGTCCACTGGCGTCTTGTGGGGCTTCACGACCTCGCCGGGTTCGAGGGTGATCTGCGTGACGACGACGTGCGGGTTGGTGTGGAGGTGGCGCACGTCGACGCCGTGGGGGTTGTCGGCCACGGGGGTCTGTTCGGGCGTGATGGTCTGCATGGCGGCGCTCCGTCGATCGGGGGTGCGCCCGCGGGTGGTCCCGACGGGCGGGTGTGGTCGTCGGGCACGGTACCCGGCGGGGCGCATCGTGAGTCGTGACCTTCGTCAAGGTGCGACGCTCGGCGCGCGTCGCTCAGCGCGCCGTGCGCCCGGCGATCAGTCGATCCAGGGGATGTGCCTGAAGGTGCGGACGGCGACGCCCAGGACCTTCGCGTACTGCTCGTGCGTCAGGAAGGGCGGCGTGTCGATGTGCGCGATGCGCTGGTGGGCGACGGTCTGCGTCTCGGTGAAGCGCAGCAGGCCGGCCCGACCGTGGCGCCGCCCGAGGCCGGAGGTCTTGAAGCCGCCCATCGGGCTGGCCGAGGCCCACGCCGCGGCGTAGGCGTCGTTGATGTTGACGGCGCCGATGTGCAGGCGCTCGGCGACCGTGCGCCCGGCTCGGGCGTCGCGCGTCCAGACGCTCGAGCTCAGGCCGTACTCGGAGTCGTTGGCGCGCTCGATCATCTCGTCGACCGACGCGCAGCGGTAGACCGAGGCGACGGGGCCGAAGGTCTCGTGGCGGGCGACGGCCATCTCGTCGGTCACGCCGGCGAGCAGCGTGGGCTCGTAGAAGTAGGGGCCGAGGTCGGGGCGGGCCCGCCCGCCCGCCAGCACCTCGGCCCCCTTGTCCACCGCGTCGTCGACGTGGCCGGCGATCTTGGCGAGCTGCTCGGCGCCGATCAGGCAGCCCGTGTCGACGCTGAAGTCGAGCTGGGCGCCGAGGCGCACGTTGTGCAGCGACTCGGCGAGGCGCGGGACGAACTCGTCGTACACGGCGTCGTGCACGTACACGCGCTCGATGCTGACGCACAGCTGGCCGGCGCTCGCGCAGATGCCGTTGGTCGCTCCGCGCACGGCGGCGCCGAGGCGCGCGTCGGGCAGCACGAGGAGCGGGTTCTTGCCGCCGAGCTCCATCGCGCAGTCCTTGAGCCGCGAGGCGGCCTGCGCGGCGACGAGCCTGCCGGTCGCCGTCGAGCCGGTGAAGGTGATGTAGTCGGCGGCGTCGATCAGCGGCTCGCCGAGCTCGGCGCCGCTCCCCGGCACGATCGCGAAGAGGCCCTCGGGCAGGCCGGCCTCGGCCATGACCTGGGCTGCCCACAGGGCGCAGAAGGGCGTCTGGCTGTCGGGCTTGAGCACGACGCCGTTGCCGGCGACGAGGGCGGGGAGCGCGTCGCCCACGGTCAGGGTGAACGGGTAGTTCCACGGCGAGAT
>ENA-ORXD01001214-ORXD01001214.1-sediment-metagenome-genome-assembly--contig:-NODE-1214-length-23139-cov-3.383835_pt1 | contig 23139 bp, 18 predicted proteins | sample MGYA00237862_ERZ511471 | MGnify/ENA metagenome assembly ERZ511471
AAAACTTTTGTTATGCCGTTAAGCCTGAGTATGGTCATTTTCTCTTTTTCTTAATTTTGCCGACAATAATTTTGCAACTACCTCAATGCCGCTGATGAGCCCCCCCGGCATATACATGGTCATCAAAATCAGCATTAATCCATAAATAACGATATCAAAATCCTGGAAAACACGCAGAAACTCCGGCAGCATGGTCAGAATTGCCGCCCCCAGAAATGATCCGTAAATACTGCCCAAGCCTCCGATGACAATCATCGTGAGCAACTCCACGGAAAAATTAAAACCGAAGGAAGCCGGCGCGATAAACGTCATGATGTGGGCGTAGAGGCTTCCGGCAACAGCCGAAATAACGGCGGAAACCGTAAAAATCTGCACTTTCAGAATTCTGGCATTAACGCCCATCACGCGCGCGGCCACTTCCGAATCGTGAATAGCACGAAGCGCCCGGCCGATTCTTGACTGGGATAAATTGATCGAAAGCAACATCACGGACAGAGTAAACACCCAGACCAGATAATAATTATTCCAATCATTATCAAAAATCAACGAGCCGATACGTAAATTGGGAATGCCGGATAACCCCGAAGGACCTCCCGTCCAATCGACCGTTTCGTTAAAAATGATATACATGATAATGCCGAAACCCAGTGTGGCCATCGCCAGATAATGCCCCTTGAGTTTCAAAATGGGAAAACCGATGATAAAAGCAAGCACTCCCACGCATAACGCAACCAGCACGATTATAAGAAACGGTTCAACCGGATACCGGGAGGTGATGATGCCTGAAATGTATGCGCCCATACCAAAAAAGGCGGCATGTCCCAGGGAAATCTGGCCTGCATATCCCAAAAGAAGATTCAGCCCAACAGCGAGCATGGTGTTGATGCCGACGAAAACAATCACGTTTAAAAAGTAGCTGTCCTTTAAAAAAAAAGGGGTCAACAGCACCGCTGCTGCAAAAACAAAAAATATTAATATCTGGCTTTTCTTTGTTATCATTTCGTTAATTTTTCGTAATCTTGAAACGTTTATTTAAAATCAAATCCCTGATGTATTAATATCTTTCAGTCTCTTTATGCTTAAAAAGTCCTTCGGGACGAATAAAAAGGATCAGGAGTAAAATGATAAAAGCGATGGCATCTTTATAGCTGGCGGAAATAAAACCGGCTCCCAGAGATTCCAGTAACCCGAGAAGGAATCCACCGAAAATAGTTCCCATGCCGCTGCTCATGCCGCCGATAATAACAGCGCAAAATCCCTTCAGGCCAAGCATGATGCCGACATCATAGGACGTCATCGTCAGCGGAGCGATGATGATTCCGGCCAGCGAGCCGATAGCCGAACTGAGCGCAAAGGAAAGCAAAACCATATTTTTCACATTGATACCGACAAGCCCCGCCGCCCGAGGATTATAGGAACAGGCGCGCATGGCCTTGCCCACAATGCTGTGATGGAAGAAAATCCGGCTGGCGATGATGATCAGACAGGTAACACCCAGAATCCAGAGATGCTGGGGAAGTATTGTGGCGCCGGCTATATAAAGAGGATTGTTGCTGGAAAAAGCGGGCAAGGCGTGTGTATCCTTACCCCAGATAAGCATAGACGCTCCGCGGATAAAAATGCTCGCGCCAATGGTAATAATAATAAGATGAAGCGGCTTTGCGTCTTTTAAAGGCCTGATAGCGAAACGTTCGAATAAAATCCCGACACCGGTTGAAACAACGATGGCCAGAAATATTGACGGCGCCAGAGGCAGTTGGAAAACCGTCAGAAAAAAAATCGTCAACATACCGCCAAGCATCACAAATTCACCCTGGGCAAAGTTGATAATGCCGGTGGAATTATAAATCACGGCAAATCCAAAACCAATCAGAGCATAAATGGCGCCATTGGAAAGTCCTGTAAAGATGAACTGAAATAATTGACGGAAGTTTCCCATTTACTTGATATAAACGCGATTGACCGATCAACGCGGCGCGGGCCCAAACCCGCGCCGCTCTTACAAAAATCTGCGCTGAGTCAAACCGGATTTTTTATTTAATCAATTTCCAGTCACCCTTCTCCACCTGAACCAGGACGAAAGCTTCGCTGGTCAGACCCGCATGATCCTGAGGAGAATAACTGAACGTTCCGCCGATGCCGGCAAAATTTTTTGTTTTTTCCAACTGATCGCGAATGGCCGCGGGAGTGAATCCACCGTTTTCCATCGCATTTTTGACAAGCATGACCGCATCATAAGCATGGCCGCCAAAATGATCGCCTTCCACCTTATAAAGCTCTTTGTATTTTTTTACATAATTCATGAGGGATTTTTTCTGCGGATCGGAGGGAGGCAGTTGATCGGCGACAATCACTTTGCCGGAAGGAAGCATAATACCCTCGGCGGCATCGCCAGCCAGTTCTATAAATTTCTTGGAAGAAACACCGTGGCTCATGTAAAGGGGAAGTTTAATGCCCAGTTGCTTGGCGTTTCTGGCGACAATGGCCGGCCCCGGATTGGTCCCCCAGCAAATAATGGCCTGAGCATCGCTTTGGCGTATCTTGGTCAATTGAACGGTCATGTCCGTGTCTTTCGGACCATAGGTTTCGTCGGAAATGATATTGATATCAAATTCCTTGGCCTGCAGTTTAAGTTGCTCTCTTCCGGAGGAACCGAATCCGTCCGAAACGGTCAAGATAGCCACTTTCGATTTTTTTTCTTTCTGCAGATGCTTGTAAATTTTCATTACAGCCAGGACATCGTTTTGTGCCGTTTTAAAAACCCATTTCTTCACCGGATCGGTTATTTTAATGCCTGCCGCGCATGAAATCAGCGGTATTTCCGCTTTTTCGACAACGGGAATTATCGCCATGCTGTCGCCGGTTGTGCTGGGACCGATGATGGCCACGACTTTATCGTTCTTAATCAGCTTATTAACAGCCTGCACCGCTTTGGTCGCGTCGCCCTGGGTATCATATACAATCAGCTCCAGTTTGTGGCCCTTTATTCCACCCGCCTTGTTGATTTCATTAACCATCATCACAGCCGTATTACGTTCCGGCTCGCCCAAAAAAGATGCGGGACCGGTCACGGAAAACAGCGCACCGATTTTCACGGGAGGAGCGGCGAAAACTGCCCCGGCCATTACAAAACTGAAAAACAAAACAAAAACTGCTTTAAAAATATTTTTCGACATACTCACCTCCACTAAAATTTATTCAATTTATACAGCAAAAAATGCGAATCCTTAACTATCTTCCGTCCTCATCAAACTGTTTATTTTCATTTCCACACAATGACCGGCTTTGATGATATCAGGCTAATGTTAAAAATCTAACGCCGTATCCGTTGTTCCGTTGATTGTTCCCTGTCAGATTTTTTAAGCCAACCTCATAATATATTTACCGATTCGTAAATCATAGATAAAACATCATGTCAAACTTAAAATAACCGGCAAACCCGCTCACATGAAAAATGTTTTTTCTTTCACAGAAAAGCGCTTGTATTTTAGAAAACCGGAATTCTTATCGTAAATGTTGTTCCCTTGCCTATGTCACTTTTGACGGTGATATCTCCCTTGTGTCTCTGAACAATTTCGTACGTAATGCTCAATCCCAAACCGGTTCCCTTGCCCGCTTCTTTTGTCGTGAAAAAAGGTTCGAATATTTTCACAAGATTTTCACGCGGTATGCCAACCCCCGTGTCGGAAACGTCAATCCAGACCGAATCATGTTCATGCCATGTTTTAATGGAAATGATTCCTTTGTCATGAATGGCATTGACGGCGTTAATCAGAAGATTTACAAAAACCTGATTCATCTGGCGCGGATAACACATAACCGGAGGAAGACTGCCGTAATTTTTTTCGAGCGTTGATTTATATTTCAATTCGTTCCAGACAATAGTCAGGGCGCTTTCAATGCACTCATTCATATTCGCTTTTTTATATTCCTCTTCATCCATCCGGGAAAAGGAATTGAGTTCATGGACGATTTTCTTTACCCTTTCCGCGCCATCAAGAGACTCTTTCAGTAAAACTTTCGCATCTTCGAGGATATGATCGAGTTTGACCTCTTCGCGTTTTTTATCCACGTTATATAAAGCAGATGCGTCCTGAACGGCAACGACGGCTTCGGATTGAACACGGATGAAATCAATTAAACGCGTGACATACTTATTCAGCGTGTTCAGATTGCTGGAAATGAACGACATGGGATTATTGAGTTCGTGAGCCACACCGGCGGCAAGCTGTCCGATGGACGCCATCTTCTCCTGTTGAAGAATTTTCAACTGAGACGCTTTCAATTCCTCGTGAGCTTTTTCGAGTTCGGTCAACGCCCGCGCGATGTCTTGTCTGCTTTCGTCAAGCTCTTTATTTTTTTTAATCAGTTCGGCCTGGTTTTTTTTCAGTTCGGCCTCCATCTGTCTGCGTCGCGTCACATCCCGGCCAACCCCTCTGAATCCGATAACCACACCGTCCGTTTCCCTGATCACTGAGACCATCGCCTCATAAATTACTTTCGTCCCGTCTTTTTTAAACGCAATCATATCCAGAAGATTAATGGTTTGGTCATTTTTATGTAAATCCTCCACCGCCTGTTGAAGGACTTTGCCCACTTCCCTGTCCATGAGTTTCCAGTATTTTTCCCCGATGAGTTCCTCCGGCCCGTATCCCAGCGCATTACACATCGCGCTGTTGACAATGGTAAAATTACCCAGGACATCGACTTCAAAATAGGCGTCTTTGATATCCCTCAGCAAAACGCGGTATTTTTCCATCTGTTCGCGTATGGCCTCCTGATTTTTCTTGCGAATATCTTCGCGCCGCTCGTATTTTCTTCGTTCGCCATGACGGCGATCAATCTGTCGGCGATCGTCCCGCCGACGTTCAATGATAACCTCGTTCATCCTATTATTACCCCTCCCTCATGAATATAATAACATTTATGATGATTTAAATATTTTTTATGGGTCCCGTTGTTGCGCCATTCAGCGTGATCTCAGCGGATAGCGATGCGTCCGGCGCCGCTTCCACCGCTTTTAATTTCCCGGAAAGTGTCCGCGTTTTTCTTTGCGCATCATCCACGGTACTGGCGGCCTGTTCCAGTTTTTTGCGCACATTATCCAGGGTCTCGCCAAATCGTCCAAAAGCCGTTTTGACCTCGCCGAGAATCTTCCAGACTTCGCCGGAACGTTTTTGTATGGCCAACGTGCGAAAACCCATCTGCAGGCTGTTTAATAATGCCGCAAAGGTCGTGGGCCCGGCGATGACAACATGATGTTCGCGCTGCAAAAAAGCGACCAGGGCCGTACGACGGATCACCTCGGCATAAAGTCCCTCCGAGGGTAAAAACATAATTCCAAAATCAGTGGTTTGTGGCGGCACAATATATTTTTGTGAAATGTCTCTGGCAGCTTTTTTGATGCTTGTTTCAAGTTGATGTACGGCTTCTTCCGAGGCTGCGGCATCGGCGCGTTCCTGAGCTTCCAGCAGACGCTGATAATCCTCGACCGGAAATTTCGCATCCACCGGAATCAGCACCGCATCTGCGGGCATATCGCCCGGGCCGGGAAGCTTGATGGCAAATTCGACAAAATCGCCGGTGTGTTCATTGATCCGGACATTTTTCAAATACTGTTCCGGTGAGAGGATTTCCTCCAAAAGCGCGCCCAATTGAACCTCTCCCCATGTCCCGCGCGCCTTAACATTTGTCAGCACCTTCTTCAGGTCGCCAACGCCGGCCGCCAGATTGCGCATATCACCCAACCCCTGATGCACCATTTCCAGCCGCTCCGAAACCTGTTTGAAAGATTCTCCCAAACGTTTTTCCAGGGTGCTTTGCAGTTTTTCATCAACCGTTTCGCGCATCCGGTCCAGCTGGCGGGTATTGTCTTCCTGAATATCCCTGAGCTTATGATCAACAATCGTCCTGACCGATTCTATTTTTTTTTCCGTGACCTCTGCAAGTTCAGAGAAACGATTCAGCATCGAATCCTCGAACAGCTTGAATGACTGATTGATTTCCGTTCTTTCCTGCTGTGCCTGCGTTTGCACTTCAGCCCTTAAACGGGCGATTTCATCGCGCACGGAACGATCAATTCTTTCCTGAAAATCGAGAAGATGATCCATCTTACCCATAAGCGAAGAGATATCATCAGTGCTACGCCCTGTTTTGAAGAACAAAAGCGAGACGCCGGCAATAATCAGGATGATGATTACAATAATAAGAATTAATTCCATTTTTCTCCGTGAAAATCAGATATATACAAAGACATATATTATCGGAAACGATGGCAGACTATACCGACGAAAACACGGCTCTGTCAAGTAAAATGACTTATTGTAATATATTGTTTTCACTTCGATTAATGTAATGTGTAAAAAGTTCGTTCTGATTTGAAATAAAACTCATTTGCCCGTTGCATAATTCAGCCCTTTTGGGTATAAGCCAAGCGTCTTGAAAAATTCGTCAATACCGACGCTTATCGTAGGATGAACATGGTCAGTAGAATTGAAGTGGGTTTCAGAAAAGGCATTCGCGACGCCCTGGGTGAAAAAATCAGGAAAAGAATTATTGATAATTTTTCCCTTCCCGTAAAAGAAATATCGACAATTGACGTTTATACCCTATCCGGAGAATTAACCGGGAAAGCATTAAAACAAGCCGCCGCCGGGCCGCTTTCCGACCCGATCATCCAGAAATTTTCCATTAACAAACCCCTGGCATCCGGATTTGATTGGTTGATTGAAGTCGGGTTCAGACCCGGAGTCACCGACAACGTGGGCAAAACAGCCCGTGAAGCGATCACGCTCCTCCTCGAAAAGGATTCGGTCTGGCGCGATATCGCCGTCTATACATCCCGGCAATACCTGATTTGCGGGAACATTACCGCAACCGATGCGGAAAAAATAGCCTCCGGTCTTCTGGCCAACGATTTGATTGAACGTCATCACATATTTTCCGCCAAAGACTTCAATTGGACGGACGGCGTCCCGGCCTATATCCCGCAGGTAACCGGCCAGGCAAAACCGGTGGTGAGAGAAATCCATCTGGCCGAAGCCGGAGATGAGGACCTCTTAAGAATCAGCCGTGAAAAAATTCTGGCGCTGAATCTTCAGGAAATGAAAGCCATTCGCGATTACTATTGCGATGAAAAAACGGTTGCTGCCAGAAAAAAGATGGGACTTGGCGATGGCGTAACGGATGTGGAGATGGAATGCCTGGCGCAGACCTGGTCGGAACACTGCAAACACAAAATATTCAACAGCTTCATACTTTACAATGATGGAAAAAGGAAACTGACGATTGATTCTCTGTTTAAGACCTATATCAAAGGGTCCACTGAAAAGATTCGTCAAACTAAAGGAAAGAGGGATTTCTGCCTTTCCGTTTTCGTGGACAACGCCGGAATCATAAGATTCAACGACAAATTCAATCTGGTGTTCAAGGTTGAAACACACAACTCGCCTTCCGCCCTTGACCCCTACGGTGGAGCGCTCACCGGCATCGTGGGCGTCAACCGCGACCCCTTCGGCACGGGTTTGGGCGCAAAACTGATTTTCAATACCGACGTGTTCTGCTTTGCCTCGCCGTTTCATAAAAAGAAACTGCCGCCGCGCATTCTTCATCCGCGACGCATCTACGAAGGCGTGCGCGAAGGCGTGGAGCACGGCGGAAACAAAAGCGGCATCCCGACCGTCAACGGCAGCATTGTTTTTGACGAACGGTTTCTGGGCAAACCCCTCGTTTACTGCGGCACCGCCGGCATTATGCCCGCGCGCATCCAGGGAAGAACCACGCATCAAAAAGAAATCCATCCGGGAGACCTGATCGTCATGACCGGCGGACGCATCGGCAAGGACGGCATTCACGGGGCAACGTTTTCTTCCGAAGAACTGCATGAAGGTTCGCCGGTAACGGCGGTGCAGATCGGCGACCCGATCACCCAGAAAAAGATGACCGATTTTTTACTGGCGGCGCGCGACCGCGGTCTCTACCGCGCCATCACCGACAACGGCGCGGGCGGTCTTTCCTCCTCCGTGGGAGAAATGGCGACTTACTCCGGAGGATGTGAACTGGATCTGACCAACGCCCCTCTGAAATACCAGGGGCTTCAGCCCTGGGAAATTCTGATTTCCGAGGCCCAGGAAAGAATGACGCTGGCGGTCGACCCGAAAAAAATCAAATTGTTTCTCCAACTGGCCCGAAAGATGGACGTGGAAGCGACTGTTCTGGGAAGCTTCACCGCTTCCGGAATGTTTCACGTCCTGTACGGGGGAAAGACAGTCGCGTATCTGGACATGAATTTTCTGCACGGAGGCGTTCCGCAAATGCGACTCCAGGCCCGCTGGAAACAACCCAAAAACAAGGAGCCGCGGCTTGCGCCGCCTGCAAATTACGGCGCTGAGCTGAAGAAAATGCTGGGACGCCTGAACATCTGTTCGAAAGAATCGGTGGTGCGCCAGTATGATCACGAAGTTCAGGGCGGTTCCGTCATCAAGCCCCTGGTGGGCGCACAAAACGACGGTCCCTCTGATGCAGCGATTGTCAGACCTTTGCTCGATTCCATGGAAGGAGTCGTCGTTGCGCATGGGATCTGCCCGCGCTATAGCGATATCGACACCTATCACATGACCGCCTGCGCGATTGACGAAGCGATCCGCAACGCCGTGGCCGTCGGCGCGGATATCGACCATCTGGCCGGTCTGGATAACTTCTGCTGGTGTGATCCGGTCAAATCCGAAAAAACGCCTGACGGTGAATACAAGCTGGCGCAACTGGTCCGCGCCAACCTGGCCATTTACGATTACACCACGGCGTACGGCGTTCCCTGTATTTCCGGCAAAGACAGCATGAAAAACGATTATCAGATCGGAAAAACAAAAATATCCATTCCGCCGACGATTCTTTACTCCGTCATCGGCGCAATCAAAGACGTCCGCAAATCCGTGACGATGGATGCCAAAAAACAGGGAGACCTGGTGTATGCAATCGGTGAAACCCGGGAAGAACTTGGGGGTTCGGAATGGTTTGCGATGAAAAGCTTCATCGGCAATCATGTGCCCCGCGTGAATGCCGCCAAGGCCCTGAAAATTTACCGTGCCTTGTGTAAGGCAACGCAGATGGGCGTGATTGCGTCATGCCACGACTGTTCCGACGGGGGACTGGCTGTCGCCTTGGCGGAAACCGCCATGGCCGGCATGCTGGGGATGAAGATTGATTTGAATTTTGTCCCCTACAGGGGCAGGAAAAGGAACGATTATATCCTCTTTTCAGAATCAGCCAGCCGTTTTATTGTGACGATAAGACCCGGGAACAAACAAAAGTTTGAAAAAATTATGGCTGGAAACATCATCGGGGAAATAGGCGTTGTGACTGAAGAAGCGGAGCTGAGAATCACCGGCATCCAAGGCGAAATGCTTATCAGGGAAAAGCTCGGCTCGCTCAAGGATGCGTGGCAAAAAACCCTTAATTTTTAAAAGCAGGATTGATTCATGTCCCGTAAAGTGAAGGCAATCATCTTGACCGGAAACGGCACCAACTGTGAAATGGAGATGGCGCGCGCCTGCAAAATGGCCGGCGCCGACATGGCGGATATCGTTCATTTAAGCGAGCTGCTGTACGGCGAGAAGCGCCTGGATGATTATACGTTCCTCCACCTGCCGGGCGGTTTTCTGGACGGAGACGATCTGGGCTCGGCCAAGGCAGGCGCCAACCGTTTTCTGCACGCCCGCATCAGAGAAACAGGGGAGTTTCTTTTTGATCAGTTGATTCAATTTATCCGCGCCGGAAAATTAATTCTGGGCGTCTGCAACGGGTTTCAACTGATGATCAAACTGGGACTTCTGCCGGCATTAAACGGCGATTACGCTGCCCAAAGTGCCACGCTGACCTTTAATGATTCGGGACGTTTTGAAGACCGCTGGGTTTATCTGCAAACCGAGAAAGCAAGCCCCTGCGTTTATACGAGAGGCACGGACATGCTTTATCTGCCGGTGCGGCACGGCGAAGGAAAGTTTATCCCGCAGAACGCTTCCATCCTGACGCATATCGAGAAGAAACATCTCTGCGCCCTGCGATACAGCAGTCCGGACGGCCTGCCGTCCATGACCTATCCGGACAATCCCAACGGTTCGATCAATGCCGTCGCGGGAATCTGCAACGAATCGGGAAGGCTTTTCGGCCTGATGCCCCATCCCGAAGCCTATCTGAGAAACCTCAATCATCCCCGCTGGACAAGGGAAAAACTGCCCTCCCGGGGCCAGGGCCTTGTTCTTTTTCAAAACGCCGTCGCGTTTATCCGGAGCAGGGAATTTTAAAATCAGGAATCCTGAAAAGGAAGGGATGTTTGATTTAACGTCTCAAAAAGGCGCCCGCCATTTTTTACTTCTTTACCCTGTAGTACTGCTTAAGATTGGGATCGCTGGTCGGATTGACCATAAACTTGTATTCCTTTTCGGCAGCGGCAACCGCGGGGCTGATCTGATTGCCAAAAATAGCTTCCCGGGCCCTGTCTTCGTCCATGAAGACAAGGTCTTCCTCTCTTAATTTCAGGGCGGTGACGGTTTGTCCGCCTTCGGGAGGGGAAACCACAAAAATGACTTTGTCGTACCAGGCATCATAGAAATCGTCGAGCGTGAAACTGATATCTCCCCGCCAGGGATCAGCCAGAAAAATGTGTCCCTGATAGATGCCGCGAAACACAACAAAATGACGGTAATTCATGATGGATATGGGAACCAGACAGGGCACGTTAAGCGTTCTCAAATCATCCAGCTCGGCCCGATAGCCTTCCGCTTTGTAACCGAGCTGCGTGACAAATCGTTTCATATCCAGCAGGGAAAAAGCCTTGCGTTTTTCTATTTGAGCGGCGTCGCCATAATGCATCAGCCCGGCGATAACCTGTCTTTCGGTAAAATCTTCTCCCAGATAATGATTCAGGAGAATGGCCAGCGAGGCGGACCCGCAGGAAAAATCATATTTCTGTTTTATCAGATGTCCCTTGTCGATTTCGGAAGCCGGATTCACGTAGGCGCGCAAATGTCCCGTTCCCGGTCCGGGAATGGTCAGATTGATTTCCGATTTGGGCTGATCCTTCAGGGGATATACGCTGGAGGTAAAGGAAATCAGCACCGCAAAAAAAGCCGCGACCACTAATGCTCCCACAGGAAAATTCACCCCCCCTATAATTTTACCCTGACGTTCCGGCAGACCCTGACACGAAAAAGAAATGAAATATTTATAAAGTGCTTCCGGTCTCTAAAGCTTATTCAAGTCTCTGAATACAACCTCGCTCCGATAAAACACAATGTCATCCAAAGCAAAGGGTCCGAAATCCCGGGTTCCCATATGGAAGTTTTTGAGTCTGATGGAACCGGCAAACGGCAGGTTCAAACGCACCCCGGATGATAATCCGACGGATGTCGTCCTCGTGCCGACATCAATGCTGCAATACATGAATACAGCGTTGGCCGCGCCCTGATCGGCGCCGCTTGTAACATTATACGTCGGATACAGCCCACCCAGTTTCAACGACCCTGTCCTTGTGCTCCAGCCTGATGCCAATGCTCTTGAAGCGCTGCCACCCGTATCCGGTATATCATTCATCAAACCATAAACATATAAGCCGTTCGCTCTTAAAGAGGTTGCATCAGTGGGAGCGGTCGTTCTCCAATCCAATCTAATCTGCTCTATATATCCGGCGACTTCCCCGTAAAATTCAAGTCCCCTTCCCCCGACAATGCCTTCCGAAGAAATAATGATCCACGGAGCGGTAAACGGGCTTTGCCAATTGGGTGATAAAGCGGGGGTTAAAGAGGGCATTGCCTGTCCCACAGAGACATTGGCGATCATCAACCGGTTGGCAATAAACAACCGAGTGCCGTTGGTCGTGGCCGTGCCGTTAACCCCCAGATAGACATTACTGGCAACGGCGCTCATTCCCGTGCCCGGAGCCGGGAAAGTGATGTTGGTGCCCAGAAGCCACGTTTGGGTGGGCTGGGAACCGATATCCCAGGACATCGTTGTACTCAAGTTCGCCGGGCCCATAGGATCAGCCCCATCGCCGATTTCCAGTTTATCAATAATGATGGAATCGTAGGAAGAATACCGGGAAGTTGTAGCGTTGTACCCCTGTGAATCTTTCAGGCGAAAGAGATCGTTGACCACCGCCCGGACGGTAAAATTGGTAAAATCGATATCCAGGGCTTTCGCGTTAATCTCGGAAAGATCTTCGTCGTCTATGCTCTGCATTTTGGCGTGCACCGACGGATCATAGGCGGACTGGGCAAAGAAAAACGTCAAAATCGAGATTAAGGCTATGACTTTAATGAGATTATATTTTCTCATATCCCTCAAATCCATTTTGCCCGGTTAATCGTGGGCGTAAATCGCCAGCGTTCCGGTCACCTGGGTGGAAAAACCGTTCATCGTGAGAATGCCGCCTTGTGAAAAGGCAGCACTGGAAAAATCGGCTGTCCGATCGGCCATCACCCAACCGGAAATATTAGCGGTGCCCAGTGTTATCGTGGGCAGAACAATGATGATTTTGGTCTCGCCCGAGCCGGCGCTTGTGCCCAGGTCTATGGTCATTCTGTTTGCGGCGGCGACCGAACCATGACCGATTGTCATCAAATTACCGGTGATATCAAGGTTTTTAAATCCGAAATAGCCGGGCGTGGCATACCCTGTAAAACCGCTGGTATCGCCCCATGAGATTGAAGACATCGTGGTGACATTGCCGACGCTGACTTTGGAAAAATCAATACTCACCCCTTCCTGGGCTGTTATCATGTCCAGTTCCTGATTGTCAATGACTGTTGTTCCGGACAAGACCGGCAACGCGCACAGCATGATCCATGACATGATAAACGCTAAAGTTAAAAACCTTTTCATACGTTTCCCCCTTTATATAGCAACGGCTCCATTTTTTTACCAGGCGCTTCTGAATTCAGCGACCGCCTGTACTTTGTTTGTTTCACTTCACCGGCTCACCGGCGATACATCTTTTATTTTAAATTGCCCCGTCCGGTTCCCGGATAACGCAATGTATCAGTTAATTTTATCAAATTCCGTCAATGAGCGAACACCGCTATATAATCGCTTTTTATCTGCGTGGAAAATCCATCCATTTTCAGATGTCCCAGCACATTCGCGCCGGTCAAAAGCGGACCGGTGCCCAGTTTCATGGTGGCGTCCATATTGCCGCCAACCGTGACTGTCGGCAACTGAACCGTTAACGCGGTCCGGACGCCACTGGTGCCGACATCAAATTTCATGGGGCCGCCAAACGATACCACATTGCCGCCCGTGGCCGTGTTCGAGATATTCACGGATGTGAGTCCCATAAACCCGGTTGAACTGTACGAACCGTCGTCCCCGTTGGAATCCCCCCACGATATCGTGGCGGAGTCCAGTAATGTGGCAACGGTCACCCGGCTCAAGTCGATACTGACGCCCTGTTCCGCCGTCACGCCATCCAACTCGCCGTCGGAAATAACTTCCCGGGCAAACGCTGCCGCCGTGATCATCCATAAAGCCGTCATGGCTAAAAATAAAAATTTCTTCATGTTGCTTTCGCCCGTTAAGTCCGGCTCAATAATTTATAAAAAATACAAACCATCAGGTTCTTTCATGAGAACGGTAACAGGGGGCGCGGGTTTTGCCCGCGCGCCCTGATTACGCATTCATCGGCTCATACAAACGCCTTTAAAAAACTTCTTAACACATTCAGCAAGTGAAATCTTTTTTCCCATCACGGCCTTTGATGAACGGCCAGATTTTTTTATGAGTACGGTCACCGGGGTGCGCGGGATTGCGCCCGCGCCCCCCGGTTGCGATTTATCGGCTAATACAAACGCCTTTTCATCCCTCATGCATTAATTATGAGCATGAATGATCAAATAACCCGTGGGGCTCACAGACAATCCTGACATGTAAGACGTGCCAAGAACCTGTGCGTTTGTCAACAAATCCGGACTGGCGGCCAGTGTGACAACCTGGGTCATTTCGCCAGCCAGATTCAGGGAGGGCAGACCGATAACCAAAGCGGTCTGTGTTCCCGACGAACCGACATCAATGGTCAAATCGCCGGTAATCTGGACAAAACTGGTCGACATTTCCACCGATGCGCCAACCCAACCGGATGCAGAGTAACCGCCGCAGGTTGCGCAACCGTCGGCGTCGCCCCAGGACTGTACGTCAATGGTAATCGCTCCCACGGTGAAACAATCGAAATTAATGGTGACGCCTTCCTGTGCCGTTACATTGCCCAGATCCTGTTCGGAGATGGCGGTTTTGGCAAAGGACATGGGAACCATCAGGAACATTGCAATTACTGCGAATAACAAAACTTTCTTCATACTTTCTCCTCCAAAAATTTTTTGTTGCGCCGTCGAAATCACGTTTCGCGTTCACCATAAACGGGCTTTAAAGCTTACGTCCTCCGTTTATGGCTTTGCGCCGGTTGCTTCTCCGGCAGGGGTTAAGGTACTGCTACTTCTCCAACTCAACAACATTTCACTTGCTACTAACCAACGGCCGGGGTCTTGCCCGCGCCGTTTTATCACGCCTTATGGATGGGTTTCATCCGTTGTATTATGATAATAAGGCATCTTGATAAAAATCCCGCTCAAATTACCGTGGTCGCTGCCACTGGGGCTGACATATCGATACTTTGTCGCAAAAACGAAAGACAACAGTTCATTTTCATACGTAATGATTCTTTGACCCGCTGCCGTCTGTCTGAGCATCACACCGCCATTCGTCCCCGTTCCTCCCTGGACCAATCCCATAACCGTGTTGATGGTTCCCGTAACCTTGCCGCTACAGCTCATCGTGCCGATTTCCACATAATTCAACACACGCGTGGAATTATTGCTATAATTATCGAATCCAAAATCTATAAAAACTCCCGTCCATTGCAGCGCCGTGGTTCTGTCCGTTGTCCCCCAGAAGTAATTCGTGGTATCCTGATCCCATCCAGTACTATAAGTCTGATCATCCCAACCCAAGCCATCATGACCGTCAGCCCCATAATAATAACCGAGCTTAAAAGACTTCATGTGCGCTATCTGAAAAGCATCCAGCCCCAGTTCCAAACGAACGACATTCTGACTTTGCGTAGAGTAACTTTGGGATCCGAAAGGAATCGCAGACGATCCGGTATAATGTGTAACGTTGAAAAGCGCCTGTCCTTCAACATCAGAAAGCTCTGCATCGGAGAGTTTGGTGGGAGCAAAGCTCGTTGAAAAAGAGAAAAGGGTTATGACGCCCGCAAGCAAAAAGGCAAATGCGATAACAGGAGAAAAAAACTTCGCCATGGTCTGCTTGCAATTCATCTTCATCCCCGAAGCGGACTCCTCAACAATCAATGTTTATATATATTTTCGCTTAACTTTTTTACGATGTTTTCAACATATACAGGCTGAAAATATTTGTCAAGCTTTAATTTGTTTTTTATTATTTATTGATTAGTTAACCGGATTGGACAGCGCGGCAGGCTTAATATAAAAAAAACTGCCCGGCGGTTCTGCCACCCTATCCCCCAAACAAGACTTAGGTCAGTAACTTTGCGTCCCGGCTTTTCAGCGCGGTTTGCCATAATCAATCCTTTTTTGTTTTCATTAATTTCATATCAAAAGTCAACAAAAATATTATCGTTCCCCTGTGCTTCCCAGCCTGTCCCCGAGCCGGCGGTCAGTTCAATTCGATCAAGTCAAATCGCACCCAGGTGCTGCTTATGTTATTTCAAGGCGGGGAAAGCAGGTTGCCGCCTGTTATCCCCATCGGAATCACGGTGAAAAACGGCAAACAAAACACCGCCAAATCCGGTTATCATCACCACCGCTTCGATCATGGCACCCGCATAAAAAGGCGCCCGGCCAATAATCCACCATAAAATCAAGCCGAGCAGCGTTTCCCGGACCAGTGACGGATGATGGTAACGAAAAACCTTTTTCAAAACAAATTTTCCCAAAAGCGCGCTCGCGGCAATAAATCCGAACATAAAAAATAAAAGGATAATGGAAAAAGCCAACGGTATCAATGGAATCCCGATAAATGAAAAAACCAGCAGCGTAAAAAAAGGGGCTATCATCAGAGAACCGAGAATTCCCCAAAAAAATGATTTCACCTTATTTTTCTCCAGGGTAGAAATGATTGTCTTTAACGGGCGGGGAAACAGGAAAGCCGTCATCAGCGCCATCATGAATAAAAATGCTAAAAAACAAATATAAATGATATCCGTCAGCCACGACCATGTTTCCGCATCATCATAAAATACCGGGGAAACGGCAGCGAAAAAACTTGATGCGTTCACTTCGGTGATCCTGCCGTAAACCCGGGCTCCGTTTCCCCGGACGACGATTCCGCCAATACAGATCACATGGCCTCTGACCACGGCATCACCGGTCAGCACAACCGAACCGCCGACGGAGACAACATGGTTTTCGACCAGGCCGCTCACCGTGACCTGTCCACCGAATGCGATGGCGCTGTCCACCCGCTGGTTTTTTGAAATATTTATGTCTCTGCCGACTTTGATAATGGTTGTGGCGTCAACCGTTAGTGCCGGAAACATCAGGAAGAGGAAGACCAACACAAAAATTAATTTTCTTCCCATAGGATTCTCTTTCAATTTTTGCTGCGTGAAACAAAGTATTTCTGCCGGCAGTATTCAAAAACGCCCGGCATCACTGAAATAATGATGATGGCCATGATCACAAGCGTAAAATTATTTTTAACGGCGGGAATACCGCCGAAGAAATAGCCGGCCAGCAGAAAAAGGCAAACCCAGGAAATTCCACCGACAACGTTATACGTTATGAAACGCAAATATGTCATCGTGCCGATGCCGGCCACAAAAGGAGCGAATGTCCGGATAATGGGAATAAAACGGGCAATAATGATGGTCTTGCCTCCGTGTTTTTCGTAAAACTGATGCGTTCTGACCAGATATTCTTTTTTGAAAAAACGGCTGTCGGGATAATGAAAAACCCTGGGACCGAGAAATTTCCCGATGGAATAGTTGACGGTATCGCCCAAAACGGCGGCCACACACAGCGACACCAGCAGGATTTCAATATTCAAGGTTCCCTGGGCGGCCAAAGCACCCAACGCAAACAAAAGAGAATCTCCGGGCAAAAGAGGGGTTACCACAAGACCGGTTTCACAAAAGATAACCAGAAACATGATGACATACGCCCAGATACCGAACATCTGAATAATCTGATCGAGATACTTGTCCAGATGAAGAAAAAAATCTACAAAATAAATGATTAAGTCCATGATGAATTTATGGTATAGGAAAAACCCTTTCCAAAAAATTAAAAAATGAGCTTACCGTATAGAGAAGAACAAAAGGGTTGTCAATCTAAAAGACGGATGAAATTGCTAAAGTGATCCTCACCGGCCGGAAAATAAAAGCGCTTATCATCGCGGGACTCATCATCTCGTGTCTTGTCGTTTTTGGACGGATCGGGGGACATGAATTCATTAATTTTGACGACCCGGGATACATCACCGAAAATTATCAAATACAGCAGGGAATCAATCTGAAGACCACGCGCTGGGCCTTTACCACCACCTACTTCAGCTATTGGCATCCCCTGACCTGGTTATCCCATATGCTGGACTGGAGCCTTTTCGGCGCGAGAGCCGGCGGTCATCATCTGGTCAATCTTTTTTTGCACGCCGGAGCGGTTGTATTGCTGTTTCTTTTTTTACATAAAACAACGCATACTATCTGGCCTTCGGCTTTCGTTGCGGCGTTCGTTGCCCTGCATCCCTTGCGGGTGGAATCCGTGGCCTGGGCTTCGGAACGAAAAGATGTCCTGAGCATGTTTTTCGGCATGGCCGCTTTATATGCCTACGCCTTTTATGCCGAAAGATCAAACCTGTCGCGTTATGTCATCTGTCTTTTGTTCTTCATGCTTGCCCTGATGTCCAAACCGATGATGGTCACGTTGCCTTTTGTATTGCTGCTTGTTGATTACTGGCCCTTACAACGCTGGCAAAAACCTTTATCCGGCGCTTCTGAAAAATGTTTTCCGCTTGCCGGTCGAGTTGTCTTGGAAAAAATTCCCTTCATGGGCGCAATCATCCTCGCCAGTGTTGTGACGTTCTGGGCACAAAAAAAAGTGGGGACGGTTACCGCCATGGATTCCTTATCTTTTATCACGCGAAGCGGCAATGCGGTTGTGTCTTATATGTCCTATCTGGTTCAATTCTTGTTTCCGGTTGATCTGGCGGTGTATTACCCTTATAATTTTTCTCCATCCATCTGGAAAGTTTCTGTTTCTTTGATGATTCTTATATGCATTTCCGCCTCTGTCCTTTATGCGATCAAGAAAATTCCTTTTCTGTTTACAGGCTGGTTCTGGTATTTGGGAACGCTTATTCCCGTGATCGGGTTGGTGCAGGTCGGCTCTCAGGCCATAGCCGACCGTTATACGTATCTGCCTTCCATAGGACTATGCATCATACTGGCGTGGGGGATACCTCTCTTTTTCCGACGTGAAAACGCGCGTAAAACCATCCTCTTTCCGGCGGCAACCATCCATCTTATTCTTCTGGCGTTTTTAGCCTGGCACCAGTGCGGTCACTGGAAGGACAGTGCTGCTATCTTCAGCCACACACTGCGGGCAACAAAAAATAATGCGTTGGCCCATCATCATTTGGGACTGGCTTATCTTGAAAAAAATAAAAACGAAGAGGCGCTGGAACATTTCAATGCGTCGATTATGATTCAGCCCTTTCAGGACAGTGTCTATAACAATCGTGGTGTTGTTTACCTGAGATACGGCATGCATAAAGAGGCGCATCATGATTTCAGCAAAGCCCTCTTAATTAATCCGTCTTACATTAAGGCTTATAACAATCGAGCCAATTTATACGTTCAGACGGGGCATTATAAAATGGCGATAGAAGACCTCCACGAAGCGATCCGCCGTGACCCCCATTATATCGTTGCATATTACAATCGCGGCCTTCTCTTCACGAAACTTGGCCATTATCAACCGGCCATGAATGATTTCACAACCGCCATCCGGTTGAAAAATAATTATGCGGATGCCTATAACGCCAGAGGAGCCGTTTATCTGAACACAGGCCATAGGAAAGCCGGTTGCCGCGACGCCCGAAAAGCCTGCGACCTGGGAAACTGTGGGACACTGCATGCGACCAGATCCAAAGGATTGTGCCGCTAAATCAAATTTGTTCAGATTTTTATTTTTGATTTTATTCGATACACAAATATTTAAATCCACAAAATAAATGATTAAATCCATAATGAATTTATGGTATAAGAAAAACCCTCTTCAAAAAATTAAAAGATGAGCTGACCCTATAGAAAAAAGCAAAAGGGGATGTCAGCATGAAAAAAGTTTTCATCAATGCACCTCCCCCGCAGCACACGCAAGTTCAATACCATTTTTAGACCCTATGGCCAGATCATAAAGACAATGATTTATCGGGTTAGTATAAAAGGCCCTTTTCTTTAAGACGGATTTGTTTATCCATCAAGATTAGCGTTCTGTGCTTTTGACTGAAATAATCACTGACATTATTTTTAAAGATATCGTAAATATACCGGCCGGCAGTGGGATTCAAACGAACATAAAAATTAAAAACATTAACCAAAATGTCTGGATTCTTAACTTGTCTAAATCTGACAGGACTTAGATTGGCGTTAACTTTCTCCCACTGAACAAGGGGGAAAAGTGATTTATGAATCAGGATGACCGCATTTTTTTCAAAATATAAGAGACGCCATTCATTGCTGTCCCGCAGAAAACTGAGTATCAAAAACAACTCCCGGTAGTGGATGAGTGCGATCTTGAAAGGATATTTATTCGTAAAACGATGGATGTCTTCGTTTGTTTTAGGTTTAACAACAAAATCCATGTAATCATCAAAAACCTGATTTCCATATAGGCCTCCCCGTGGATCAATAAACACTTTATAATCAGGATAAAGTTTCCATATCAAATAGCCTCCCACTAAATAGTCATTGAAGAGCGGCACATTCAGTTTGAATTTTTTCAGAAATTCCACTTCCTGAACCGGCACAAAATGATCAATGCCTTTGCCAAACCAATGATAATCGGTTCTACATCTAATGTTAAAGTATGAAACACTGATAAAGAAAAAAATGAAAAGCAGCGAAGAAAAAATGTCCGCCTTGATGGAAAAATTTTTAAATTTTAATCGGTAAAACAGCCAATAAAAAAAAATGAAGAAAAAAGCGAGAGGGAAAAAGTGAGATGTGCGGCCTGTATCCATGCCTTTCCAGTACAATACGGCACAGGTTAACAACAACGTGAAATCGAATGATTTCTTTTTGATTACTTCATAAACAAAAAGACTCAAGAGCGATATAATCATCACAGTCATTATCCATGCGACAAAACCAACATTGAAAAATTCAAGTTCCATATTCTTTAAATAAGGCCATAAGCTTGCATACGCTAAAATAAGCTTTTCAGGTGATCCTCCGGCAAAATCTTTAGGGGAAAATTCATTTGTCAGAAGCGGCATAAGCCTTAGCAGGTAATCTATGCCATAGGGATTTAAAAGCGTGGCCATGCAAGACAGAACGAGCGATATTCCAAAATGTGTCAGTTCTTCCGTGGTAAATGATTCTCGAGAAAAGAAAATTCTGTTTAAAATTTCGCCGATAAAAGCCATGACAAGGAAAACCAAACCTACCAGGAAAGCGCCGTGCAGATTGACCCAAAACACAAAAATCAGAGGATAAAGATAACAAAGATATTTATTTCTGTTTATCTTGATATAAAAAAAGATTAGCAACAACCAGCAGAATAAAAGGGCGGAAAACAACTCGGGTTTGTAAAAACGACAGGATTGCGAACAGGCAATAGCAATGGCTGCGATAATAGTCATGCTGTTAACATCCAGACGCTGCTTGATGAGACGAAGGAAAAGATAAAATGAAAGGAATACTCCGCCAAAGATCAGCCACTGAAAAAGCCACAGACCGAAACCGCCCAAAAAATTGTAAAACAGATAAACAACGATGCTTCCTATGCAGGTATTATAAATCCATGTCGGGTCTGTGGGTGTCCAGGAAAATATTGAGAGATCCATCTTTAACGTAAGATGAGTCACATAATACTTGCCATGCGCCATTTGCCACCACAAATCATAATCTGCTCTGTCAACCGGATAAGTCAGCAAAACCAAAACAGGCAGGGAAATGATCATCAACCATCTTAGGTATTTTAAAGATGAAAATTTCTCCACAAAAGAAAAGGATGGTCTTGAAGTAACACCGCAAACGGATTTAACATCATCATTAATTTCTCGCACATTGCTGTTGCCGTTTTTTGCTTGTTTACTCATGGTTCATGTATAAGAATTTCTTTTTTATAACAAACTCGAATAAAAATTTTAGATTTAAAAAACATAGGCATGAGATTTTTTGTCATATTTAGAATATGCATTCTTTGTAAATATAATAAACATTTTTTAAATTGTCAAAAACAATGAATGATCATTTATCTGATCAGCTTTCTTATGAGAGAAATACTTGACTTTATTTTTAAAATAGATATCTCTCAACATTAATTATTGCACGCATCCATGCCAGCAGCGGAAATAGTGTATGTCAAATAATACAAGTACGAATAAAAAAATAAGAATACTTATTTTTTATATATTTCTTGCATTGATTACGCTTGCCGTTTACTGGCAGGTGCATCAGTTCGACTTCGTCAACATTGATGATAACGTGTATGTCACAGACAATGTCAACATCAAATCAGGAATTTCTTTAGAGAGCATCCGCTGGGCATTCAGCACCACGCATGCCGATTTCTGGCATCCCCTGACCTGGCTCTCACTGATGTTCGATTACCAGTTCTATGGTCTTGATGCCGGTGGTTATCATGTCACTAACCTCATCTTTCATATCCTCAGCACCTTGTTATTGTTCTGGCTCTTTTCTAGAATGACCGGAGAAATCTGGAAAAGCGCCTTCATTGCCGCTTTCTTTGCCCTGCATCCCCTGCATGTGGAATCCGTCGCCTGGGTTTCCGAACGCAAAGATGTCTTAAGCGCTTTCTTCTGGATGCTGACCTTATGTCTGTATGTCTATTATGCGGAAAAACCTGTTATCAGAAGATATGTCCCGGTTGCATTGGCTTTTATCTGCGCCCTGATGAGCAAGCCGATGGTGGTGACATTGCCTCTGATTATGATCTTGCTGGATTACTGGCCCTTGAAACGGTTTGAATCGCAAAAGGGCAATGTGTTGTGGTGGCAGATCAAGGAAAAATGGCCTTTGTTTGTTTTGTCAGCGGTTTTTACGGCAATCACTTTTGTTGCCCAGCAAAAAACTTACGAAGCGGATGCTTCCTTTCCTCTTGTTTCACGGTTGGTCAGTGCTCCTGTTTCTTTTGTAACGTATCTGATAAAAACGTTCTGGCCTCACGATCTGGCCGCCATATATCCCTTCTGCTATAAAATACCGGCCGGGCTGTTCACAGGAGCTTTCCTGTTCATCCTTATCGTCACCGTCATCGTCATCACAACAATGAAACGCAGGCCTTGTTTTTTTGTCGGCTGGTTCTGGTACGCGATAACCATTGCCCCCGTTCTTGGAATCATTCAGGTGGGCAATCAGGCCATGGCCGACCGCTACACGTATCTGCCGCTCATCGGTATCTCCGTTGGACTGGCCTGGGGCGCGCCTCTTTTATTTCCAAATGAAAAAATGCGTAAAAATATTTTATTCCCGGCTGCCATGATCTTTCTTGCATTTCTCACTTTTTTAACCTGGAAACAGTGCGGCTACTGGAGGAATAGCAAAGAAATGTGCCGTCACATGTTAAAGGTAACCAACAATAATTACGTGGCCCATATTAATTTGGGATCCGTTCTGTTTGACGAGGGCAGACATCAAGAAGCGATTGCGCATTACAACGAAGTCATTCGTATCAGACCGAACCTGATCCTGAGTTATAATAAAAGAGGACTGGCTTACGCCAGACTTGGCGAGTATCAAAAAGCTTTTGCAGATCTGGACAACGTGATTCTTCTGAAGCCCGATTACGCCGATGCCTATCACAGCAGAGCGACTATCCGCCATGAACTCGGACAATACCAAAGCGCCCTTGAAGACTTCAATAAAGCTATTGG
>ENA-ORXD01001215-ORXD01001215.1-sediment-metagenome-genome-assembly--contig:-NODE-1215-length-23124-cov-29.717056_pt1 | contig 23124 bp, 19 predicted proteins | sample MGYA00237862_ERZ511471 | MGnify/ENA metagenome assembly ERZ511471
GTGATCCGGAAACAGCGTCAGTGACAATAAGAAAATTTATTCTCATAGTGTCTTGGTACCTTCTCTGAAAAGAGGTATATTGCATGGAAATAAACGGAGTGCCAATCGAGAATACCTACGCGGAAGCGTTTCCGACGTGGATCTCCCGGATCATCATCACCGCGGTAACTGAGGAATGGGCATTGAGAGCAGCCACCGAGGCCACCGGGTTTGCGACATCGGCAATCGGTTGTCCCTGTGAAGCCGGTATCGAAGGGATCCTCGGACCTGAGGAGACCCCCGATGGAAGACCCGGAGCTTCCATCCTCATCTGCGCATCAAAGAAGAAGCTGAAAGAGCAGGTCGTGGAACGGCTTGCCGAGTGTGTTCTCACCTCGCCGACAACTGCCGTCTTTGACGGTCTTCCTGAAGCCGCAGAGAAGATTGCGGTCAAGCTCCACTTCTTCGGTGACGGGTACGAGTACCAGAAAGAAGTCGGGGGACGGAAGTGCTGGGTCATCCCCATCATGGAGGGTGAATACGTCGGTGAAGAAGAATTCGGGATCATCAAGGGAGTAGCCGGCGGGAACTTCTTTGTGATGGGTGAGAACCAGATGGCGGCCCTGATGGGCGCCCAGGCGGCATCAGAGACGATCCAGGGCGTCTGCGGGGTCATCACCAGTTTCCCCGGAGGCATCGTGGCCAGCGGGTCCAAGGTCGGTTCGAACAAGTACAAGTTCATGCCGGCCAGCACGAACGAGAAGTACTGCCCGACGCTCCGGGAAAAGGTCCCGGACACCAAGGTGCCCGCAGGGGTCACTGCCCTCTACGAGATCGTCATTGACGGCCTTGATGAGGAGTGTGTGAAAGAGGCCATGGCACAGGGAATCCGGGCAGCCTGCACGGTGCCGGGAGTGAAATTCATCAGCGCCGGCAATTTCGGCGGGAGCCTCGGCCCGTACAAGTTCGAGCTCCACAGCATCCTCTAACCTTTTTTCTCTCTCTTCTGATGCCGGAACGATCTGCTTAAATATCTTATCGCCGATTATTTTGTTAACGAGATTTTCGGCGACAAAACAATCGGGGAGCACAGCAGCTCTCCCCGGAGGCCCTCATCAATGCCAGACCAGGAAGGAGAACGATTCTCACCATCGGGGAAAGACGCAGGCACCCCGGAAGGAATTCCCGGCGACCCCTACATCATCCGCTACCCGGGTATCGTGGCGGTCGCCGATGAGAACGGCAGTGCCGTCGAACTCGTCGAATTCTTTGACTGTATCGGCGGGGCGATGTGGTCGAAACACCACTACGCACAGAGCCCGGTTGTCCGTTCAGTGCGGAACTGCGGCCCTACTATGCGGTACCTGCTGAATCCCGGGAGGGCCGACCTCGATCTCCAGGGATCAAGGTTTCCTGCCGGGATCTGCGGCGCTGCGGTGAAAGACGACGAGATCGAGATCTCCTACATAGGCATCGGGGGAGGAGGTGTGGGAGCGGCGAGCTGCCGTTCCTTTGCCGGGGGCGTGACCCGGTGCAGGACCGATCCGGCAGGTGGCGGGAGAAAGGCCGGATCAACGGTATGGCTGCCGAGGAGGCAGCGGGTACTGATCGGAGTCGATGACACCGATACGCCGGATGAAGGGGCGACCTGGACCCTCACCCACAACATCGCCCGGGCGGTCGAGGATGAAGCATCACGGTACCTCTCCCACACTATCGTCCAGCTCTTTCCGGTCCCCTACCGGACCAAGAACTGCGTGAGTATTGTCTGTGAGTTCGCATCATCGGAACCGGCCGTCCTTGTTGACCGTTACCGGCGCTTACTGGAACGCTATACCCTCTCAGGGGATACCGGAATGGCGGTGTTCACCGGTTTTGACCCCTCCCCCCTTCTCCCCTTCGGCCGGATGGTCAAAAGAGGAGAGGTGAGGCGCGATCTCATCCCCGAAGTCGATGGGGGAAGCCTCACCCTGATCCTGGAAGGGAGGGGAATCATCGGTGCGGTTGCTGCCCTGCCGTTCTACACAAGGTATGAGGAGGCCCTCTCGCTGTGGACTGGCTCGAGCTGAAAGCCCGGCTGCTTGAGACGGGGACGGCCCGTCTCACCGGAGCCGGGGGAGGAATGTATATCTCTGCATCAACGGCGGGTCCGGGAGCAGGCAGCGGCGGGTCCATCTTCTTCTCGACAGGGAGCGGGAGAGTCAGACTCGCACTCGACCCCGAGAGTCCGGTGGAGGTCGAGCATGAGGGATGGGGCAGAGCGGTCCTGCGATATGATGGTTTCACGGTCAGGGGACTGCTCGAACCGGTCGCCCTCCACTGCCCCCGGCAGGCCTACATCACCGTGACCAGCGGATGCATCTACCGGTGCCGGTACTGTGAAGTTCCGGCTATAGCGGCAGGGAGGAAAACCCCCGACCAGATCGAAGAGATGGTCGCGGCGGTGGCAGCCCGCATTGATGCCATCTCCATCACCAGCGGCGTGCTGGCCAGTGTGGAAGAGGAGGAGGAGTACGTTATTGCCATCGTCAGAAGACTTCTCCGGTTTGGAATCCCGATCGGGGTATCCATCTTTCCGGGGAAGGCCACTGCAGAACGGTTGCACGATCTCGGGGTCGCCGAAGTGAAGTTCAATGTAGAGACCGCCACCCGGGATCTCTTCGCCGTTATGTGTCCCGGGCTCGACTGGGATATGGTATGGCGGGCGCTCCGCAGGTCCGTTGACCTGTTTGGCAGGGGGCATGTCTTCTCAAACCTGATCATCGGCCTCGGTGAGCAGGACGGGGAGGTTGAGGAATGTGTCAGGGCCCTCTGTGCAATTGGCGTGGTCCCGGTGATCCGCCCCCTGAATCCAGCCGGCGAATTGAGATCGTACGCCCGGCCGTCTGCCGGACGCCTTCTCAGGATCTACGGAATTACATCCCGGCTGCTCCGCGAAGCCTCTCTTGACCCCCGGGACTCTCTGACCATGTGTCCCGCCTGCACCGGATGCGACCTTGTTCCCGGGAGGGATGGATCGCTATGAAGGGGTATAACGTGCTGGCAGAGGCGCTGCGGTCCTGCGCTGACCGGATCTATGCCGTTCCCGGTTTTCCTGTCACCGAACTCGGTATCACTGCCGGGGCGGAACCGGTTACAGGGGAGAAAGTAGCGCTGGAGTACGCCCTCGGAGATTCGCTCTCAGGGAGGAGGGCGGCGGTCATCATGAAGAATGCCGGCCTGAATGCCTGTGCCGATCCGCTCGTCCAGGCAACCTCCCAGGGGCTCATCGGGGGGCTCGTGATTGTCGCGGGAGACGATCCTGCCGCAGAAGGATCGACCACCACGCAGGACTCGCGGTATTACGGGGAGATCGCCCAGGTTCCGGTTCTTGAACCGGGCGCGGAGACCTGTGCGGGGAGTGTTGATGCAGCATTTTCCGCATCAGAACAGTTCTCCCGTCTGGCAATCCTCCGGGTCACCCCCGCACTCCTCTTTGCCACGGGAATACCTGAGGATGTTGTCCGGACACCCGGATCCGGGACGCTCGCTCCCGCCGATCTCACCATGAAGGGGCGGGCTGTCCGTGCTGATTGCCTCTTCAGGGAGATGTTTGCCTGGTCCCGGGACCACCCGCTGAACCGGTTTTCTGGAGGTGTTGCAGGCATCGGAGCAGCCGGGGGCGGGTCACGGGTGGTCACGGTCTACCCGCCCCCTCCGCAGGTCGGTTCATACAGTGAGATCCGGGAGATCGGCAGGCCGTTTGTCCGGGAGCACTGCCACCTGCGGCCCCCGGAGGAAACCATGGCCCCGGAGACCATTGCGACGAGGGGATATTACCGGACATTCTGCCGTGGTTGTCCGTTCCAGCCGGTTTTTGAGATCCTCAAGAACCGCGGGATGTCCGTGGTGGCAGATGCAGGCTGCTCGATCCTGACGCTGAACCCGCCGTACCGGCTGGGCATTGCGAATTATGGCCTGGGAACGGCGATCGGCGTTGCCGCCCGGAGCACCGGGATTGCCCTGATCGGGGACTACGGGCTGGTTCATTCCGGTATCCCGAGTCTCATCGATGTGTACGAGAAGAAGATCCCGCTGCTCTGCATCGTCCTGAACAACCGTTGCATGGGCATGACCGGCGGACAGGAGTCTCCTGATCCTGCCCGGTTTATATCCTGGGCCGACCCGGTAACGGTCGGGGTGTCGGACCGTGAATCACTCAGGCAGCTGCTCGTCCCCCCGGCAGGGCCCGTGACCGTTATCGTGGAGGGGACATGCCCGGAGGGGAGGAACCATGAAACCGTGGAATGTTGAGATCTGTGATGTAACACTGAGAGACGGGGAACAGACCCCCGGTGTATCGTTCAGCTGCGAGGAGAAGCAGGAAATCGCCTGGAAACTGGATGCGATCGGAGTCGATGTGATTGAAGCCGGGTTCCCAACGGTGTCGCCGTACGAAAAGGAGTGCGTCTCCTGCATCGCGCAGATGGGTCTTGACGCCAGCATCTGCTGCCTCGCACGGGCCCGGGCTGGCGATGTGGAGGTTGCCATCGACTGTGATGTGGACATGGTCAGCATCTTCATCGCCACATCAGATCTCCATATCCGCCATAAGTACCGGAAACCCAGGGAAGAGGTCCTTTCCGGGGCGCTGGAGATGATCGATCTTGCACGGGACCATGGCCTGCGGGTCAGGTTTGCCGCCGAGGACGCTTCACGGACCGATATCAGCTTTTTAAAAGAAGTATATCAGAAGGGAGAACAGCGGGGGGCGGATCTCCTGAGCTTCGCCGACACGGTCGGGTGCCTGGTTCCGACCGAGATGTATGCCATCATGAGCGAGCTGGTAGCATCGGTGGGACGGCCCCTCTGCGCCCACTGCCACAACGATATGGGCTGCGCAACGGCAAACACCATCACTGCGGCCCAGGCCGGAGCGTACCAGCTCCACACCACGGTCAACGGTATCGGCGAGCGGGCGGGAAATGCAGCGCTCGAGGAAGTCCTCGTTGCACTCAGGATGAAAGGAGGAGTCGACCGCTATGACCTCTCCCACCTGTGCGACCTCTCCGCGATGGTCGAACGGTATTCGGGCATCACCCTCCAGAAGACCAAACCCGTGGTAGGGGATCACGCATTCTCCCATGAGAGCGGTATCCACATTGCTGCCATTCTTGAAGACCCGCAGACATACGAGTACTTTTTACCTGACATGGTCGGCGGGAAACGCCGGTTTATCCTCGGAAAGCATACCGGGAAGAAAGCACTGGAGCACGTGGTGGCGACGCTCGGCTACCATCTGAACGAGCAGCAGATCTGCACGGTGCTGGACGAAGTCAAGGAGCTCGGCGAGAGTAAGATCGGCATCACCCCCGATACCCTCACCGCTCTCATCAGGCATGTCCAGAAGGAGAAGTGATACATGACCACCCTTTCTGAGCGGATTCTCGGGGCGCCGGCAGGAGAGTATGTTGACCGCCCGGTTGACCGGGCCTACGTGCATGACGGAACGGGAGTGCTCACCCTTGAGGCGTGGCGGGCACTGGAGAGCGGTGAGATCGCCTGTCCGGACCGGACCTATGTCCTCTTTGACCACATCATTCCTGCCAACACCTCCACCACTGCCGACCTCCAGCACGAACTGCGGAAGTTTGCCTGTGGTGCAGGCCTTCACTTCTCTGACATCGGTGACGGTATCTGCCACCAGCTGATGGGTGAAGGGGCTGCCCTTCCCGGAGAGATCATCGTGGGGGCCGACTCGCACACCTGTACTCTCGGCGCCTTCGGGGCATTTGCAACCGGGGTGGGGGCAACGGACATGGCGGTCATCTGGGCGTCCGGCTCCACCTGGTTCCGGGTGCCGGAGACCATCGGAGTCTTTCTCTCGGGCAGGCTCTCCGGCCATTCGGAAGCCAAGGACCTAGCCCTGACCTATGTCTCCCGCCTGGGGATGGATGGCGCCACGTACCGGGCACTGGAGTTCATAGGTGACGGGACGACCCACCTCTCCATGGACTCACGCATGACGCTCTGCAACCTGGCGGTGGAGACCGGGGCGAAGACCGGGTTGTGCTACGCAGATGCGGCCACGGCCGAATACCTCCGGGCGTTCGGTGAAATCGTCTCAACCCAGGCCCCTCCTTCCTGTACATACGAGCATGAACTCGATTTCGAGCTTGACGACATCATCCCGGTGATCGCCGTACCGCCGCGGGTGGACACCGTCCTTCCTGCTTCAGATCTCTGCGGGCTTTCGCTCGACCAGGTCTTCGTGGGGACCTGCACCAACGGGAGATATGAGGACCTCTCGCGGTTCGCATCGATTGTCAGGGGAAAGAAGGTCAGGGTGCGGACAATCGTGGCCCCGGCCTCCCGCACCGTGCTCGAGGATGCTGCAGGGACCGGAATCCTTTCCGATATCCTCGCTGCAGGGTGCACGGTAATTCCTCCGGGCTGCGGCCCCTGCCTCGGTGCCCACATGGGTGTCATCGGCGAGGGCGAAGTCTGCCTCTCAACGGCGAACCGTAACTTCCGGAACAGGATGGGGGTTGGCGGGGAGATCTACCTCTCTTCGGTCTCGACCGCTGCCGCGAGTGCCCTTGCCGGAGAAATTGCACTTCCCGGAGGTGACGAATGAGGATCGAAGGCCACGCTGTCTGCCTGCCGCCGGATATCGACACTGACCTCATCATCGCCGGCCGCTACCTCCGGACAAAGGACCGGAGCATCTGGGCGACCCATGTCTTCGAGGATCTTGACCCCGGGCTGGCAGGGAGGCTCCGAGGATCGGTGATCATTGCCGGGAACAATTTCGGGTGCGGGTCGTCCCGAGAGCAGGCAGCGGTAGCCCTCAAGGAGGCGGGAGTGGTCTGCATTATTGCCCCGTCGTTCGCACGGATCTTTTTCAGGAATGCCATCAATCGTGGGCTCCCCCTCGCACAGGCAGACCTCTCCTGCCGCGATGGCGAAACGGTGGTCGTCGATTTCTCTGCCGGGACCGTTACAGCAGGGGGCATCTCCCGGGAGGTCCCGCCGCTATCACCCCGGATGATCGAGATCCTCGCTGCAGGAGGTCTTGTTGAGCACTGGAGGAAACGGGCATGATCTTCCCCCGTCTCTGCAAGGAAGTAGGCTATGCCTCGACCCGGCCGTGCGGCGACCAGGTCTACTTTCTCTCGCGCTACCTGATCCACGAAACCGGACAGGGCCACGAGGTCCTTGAGGTGATACCCGGTCCGCGCCAGAATGGTCTGATGAGGACGATTGCCGGCACCCGGGTCCTCGCCGGGGCAGGTGAAGTCTCACGGTACCCGGAGAAAGTGCAGCTCCAGAACCGTGCCCAGCTGGTGCGGCTGGCACTTGAATCCGGATCGCGCTGCACCATCTTCACCGGGCGCGACGAACACCTCACCTTCGTCCTCGATCCCGACCTCTCAACCTTCCAGACGCTCTCTGTCTACGACGTGACCCCTCCCCGTCCGAGCCTCTCGGCGACCATCCGCGAGCTCGAAGAAGCAGGGATGTTTGCCGAACTCGACGTAGTCTTCGAGCATACCCTGCGGGATATCTCCCAGATCGATGCTGATGTATATCCCTGCCGGGCATCTGGTTTTCTCCGGACACTCGATGCCGATCTCCTCCTTGGGGGAGAACGGGTTGCCGGTTGCCTGACTGCCCGGGAGCTGCTGAGTGAGTGCTATGGGGAAGGGTTTCTTGTTTCGGACATCTGTCCCCTTTCTATGGTCGTTGAAGAGCCCTTCATCGCCCGGTGCTGCCGGAAAGAGCGGGAAGGGACAGGTATCCACGGGGGCAGGTTCGGGACGGTGGTCCACTGGGGTGCAACCCCGTACGAGATCTTTTCTGCCGTGAAGGATGTCCTTGCCTCCTGGAGGGAGCGCCAGTGAAGATCGCAGTTGTCGAGGGTGACGGCATCGGACACGAAGTGATCCCCCCGACACGCGACCTGCTCGGGCTCCTCAGGCCGGATTTCGAATTCTTCGATGTGGAGCTGGGATACGGGAAATGGCAGCGGACCGGGCAGGCTGTCACGGATGATGACATCGCGATGCTCCGGAACGCCAAAGCCGTTCTGTTCGGGGCCATAACAACCCCGCCAGCCCGCGATTATAACAGCGTGATCGTCAGAATCCGGAAGGAGCTCGACCTGTATGCCAATGTCCGACCGGTGAAAGGCACCGCGGTCGACCTGATCGTGGTGCGGGAGAACACCGAGGGTCTCTACTCGGGAGTGGAAAAGGTCGATCAGGATTCTGCCTGCACCGTCCGGTGCATCACCCGGAAGGGCAGTGAACGGATCTCACGGTACGCCTGCATGCTGACTGCCCGGCGTCACACCCTGACCGTGGGGCATAAGGCAAACGTCCTCAAATCTGACGTGTTCTTCCGTGACATCTGTGTCGCTGAGGCACAGAAGGCCGGAGTCCCGGTCAGGGAATGCTACATTGACGCGCTCTGCCTCGACATCCTCCTCCACCCTGACCAGTATGACGTGATCGTTACCACGAACCTGTTCGGGGATATCCTATCAGATGTAGCCGCATATCTGGTTGGGGGCCTCGGACTCCTTCCCAGCGCGAATATCGGTGAGAAATTCGCCCTCTTTGAACCGGTCCACGGGAGTGCTCCGGATATTGCCGGACGGGATATCGCAAACCCGATTGCCGCGATGCGGAGCGGAGAGATGCTCCTCTCCCACCTGGGGGACCATGAAGCCGCAGCGCTCGTGGACCAGGCCATCGGGCATGTTCTCCAGAGGGGAATCAGGACACGCGACCTGGGAGGAACGGCCGGGACACATGATTTCTCACGGGCAGTCAGGAAAGAACTGGAACTGCTTGCCCGGAACCGGTAAAAAGGTATGGTATGGATAGGGACGGCATATGTTCCCTGTTGCTGTGTTCGGCATCGAACGAACGCGACTGATGACTTTTTGTGGCATTCCCATTCTGCGAAGATCCCGGGCGAACCGCTGCCGGTGAGGCAGAACCGGCGGCAGTCGTACGAAATCTCCGGGTAATCAGGGTAGATCCCCTCTTACCGGAGAGGCATCTCTCTGCGGATTATTTAAAATTGTACGATAGTCGCGGTTCAACCTGAATCCTGAAAAATCAAGGATCGAAATCGGGGCCACCTTCCCCTGCCGGTTCCGAAAGCGAGTGTTTATCTCTGCCGGGTCTCCACCACCTCAAGAGGGGGTACAGGATGGTCAGGGTGGGAGTCCATGTCTCCATAGCAGGTTCCATAGCAAAGTCCGTTGAACGGGCTGAGACTGCCGGGTGTGATACGTTCCAGATCTTCTCCCGCAACCCGCGGGGGTGGGCATCCAGAGACCTCGATCCGGGTGAAGTATCGCTGTTCCACGAGAACATCGAAAAAAGCGGGCTGTATCCGCCGGTCGACCACATGCCCTACCTCCCCAATCTCGCAACAGGAAAAGCGGAATTCTATGAAAAATCGATAGCCACCCTTGCAGCCGAGCTCCGGAGGTGCGGGGTCCTTGGCATCCCCTACCTGGTGACCCACCTCGGTCACCACCTCGGGGAGGGCATCGAAATAGGGAGAACGCGTGTCATTGGTGCGGTGAACCAGGCTCTCGGTGAAGTCGACAACGATGTCATCCTCCTGCTTGAGAACACCGCAGGGGAGAAGAACGGGGTCGGATCGACGTTTGAGGATATCGCAGCGGTGATGGAAGGCATCGAAACCCGGGCACGGGTGGGAGTCTGTTTCGACACCTGTCATGCCTTCGGCGCAGGTTACGAGCTCCGGACAGAGCAGGGCATCGAAGACACGCTGAACCGGTTCGATGAGATCCTTGGCGGGAAGAACTGCATGCTCATCCACCTGAACGATTCGAAAGGCGGGCTCGGCAGCGGCCTTGACCGCCATGAGCACATCGGGCTTGGCACTATCGGTGAGGACGGATTCAGGAATATCCTCTCCCTGCCATTCTTCCGGTCCCGCCCGCTCATCTGTGAGACCCCGGTCGATGAACGAAGGGATGATGCGGGAAACATCCGCGTCGTCCGCAAACTTGCAGGTGATTAGTGGTCGGTATCCATTCCCGGTGTGACCGGGCAGAAGATACGCCATTTTTCAGATTTTTTTTGAGCATAAGATCAGGACCCGGCTTGTTCCCGTTCCGGTTCATGGTGAGAAATCAGGGAGTTCCCGCAGATCCTGCCGTGTATCTGCCCGGGTGACAGGAAGCCGGTAAGCGGGGGTGGTTTCCTGTGGATCCCCATTCCCTAGTGGCGGTACAGAAACCTGCCCGCTGGTGTGGTGAGATTCGGGAATGCATCGCATCCCCCCGCCCGCGCCGGGACTGCAGGATGAGCACATTTGCCCGGAGTCCGTGTTACCATATCGCAGTCTGTGGTTTATAGACCAGAACCAGGGTCGATCCGGGCTCTTTAAAAATCCCTCAGAAAGAGGATGGATTATAATTTTGTGACCCTTTCAGCGGTTCGTTCCAACACCTGTTCCTCGAAGTAATCGGCACAGAAGGATCGATCGGTCACCGAACCCAGCGCTTCTTCAAGGGTCCTGGTGATACGGATGCATTCCTCGCCTTTTACTCCCTCAACATGGACGGTGACATTCCCGTCCCGGTCAACCTGTATCTCAATCTGCTGCATTCCCATACGATCACACGTATCTTTTTCGTTCACCTGAGCTGTGCGAGTGGATGGTTCTCCATGACCAGCTTCCCGGTCCGGATATCCCGTGCAGAGGCACGGAGCTGCCGTGAGGCATCGATGGAGAACCACACCTCAAGACGCGGTTCGCCCCTGACCGCCGGAGGATCAACCGGTATGAGCGTCAGGGTCCGCTCGTTTATCCAGGCGGATCCGCCTGGGCCTCCGGGCAGGTCCTCCTCCCCGGCAACCTCAACAGTCCCGGACTGACGCACCACCAGTTCCCGGAAGGATTGGCCGGGTGATCCCCTGCCGGCTCCCTGCCGTTCGTAGAGGGGGATCCCCATCCGTGCCTGTCCATCATAGGTGGCCTGGATCCTGATCCGCGCAACCGGCCCCCGGCTGGGGACCGGTGTTCCCGGTTTCACCAGGGTTTTCAGGTCAAATGCTCCGGTCGGCGGATTCCAAACCCGGATGGCGTACTCGTGCATGATCCGGTCGGTCCGGGATGTTCCGCAGGAGGATACTGCAGCTCCGCGCACAAGCACGTCGAGGGGCTGGTCGATGATGACCCTCCCTGCACCAAACCTGGCTTTCACCAGTTCCTGCAGGCACGGCATACTGCTGGTGCCTCCGGCCATGATCACGGCGGTGAGCGTTGCTTCCGTATACCCGCGGGAGAACGCGCTGTTCAGGGCCAGTTCGATAGTTGACCCGACTGCGGCAAAGAATCCGCGGGATTCGAGGATCTGTTCAAGATCCTTCCCCGTCATGCTGATGGTTTCTGTTTCGGTTACCCGGACCTGGGCGTGATCATTGCACGAAAGAATCTCTTTTGCATCCCTGCATGCCGGGAGCAGTCGCGCCACCGTCTGAGGGTCATCAGGGTTCAGCCGGGCCCGCTGCATCACTTCATCGCAGAGCCAGCGGTCGATGACTCTTCCCCCGGTATCGGCAGTTGCTGATCCGAGCACCCGGCTGCGGAAGCTGCCTTCATCCCCGGCGGATGTGACGATGGAGACCTCTGTCCGGTCACCCCCGATATCGATGACCATGAAGGGATCACCCTGCCGTATGCCGGGCAGGCATGCGGCCGCCGCTGCGGCAGGAGCATCGATGACCCGGACAGAGGAAAACCCGCTCTTCTCAGCTATCTCCGCGAGCCATCCGGCGCTGCCTTCATCAGATCCTGGCGGGACGACAAAGACCAGCTCAGCGGTCCGGGATCCCTGCCCCTCACGGAGGGCAGACAGGACCGGCACGATGAAATCTGATGCCGCTTCCGGGTAGCTGATCAGGCGCCCTTTTGCCGGGAACCGGACCGGGCTCCGGCTGCGGAGATACCAGCTCATCCACTTCACCGTGGCAGGATCGTCACGGAGCCCCGCCGCTACCACCTGTGATCCGATCAGGCACCCGCCCGATGGCGTATAGTGGATAAGAGAGGGGACGACAGGGAATGGTTGGCCGGGCTGGCCTGGAACCGGAACCTGGCACGAAAATCCGGGAACTGAGACCGGGCAGGCGATCGGGGTCTCACCTCCGGTACGGGTAGCAATTTTCGTGGTATTGTCCCCAAAGTCCACAGCAATGAGCCGGTGGCCCGACAGTCCTTCGGTCTGCACGTGTCAGTCTCCTGCAAGCTCGATCTCATAGCCCCCGGCCAGGGGCGGGTCGGGGCAGAGCGTGACAGCCTTCCGGAGACCTCCCGCGAGCAGGGCCTCGATCCACTGCCATGGCTGGATAAGTGCGCTGTCAGCGCCCGCGGCGTCTGCGAGGTACCCCCTGACACGGGCATAGTCATCAGGCGTGCATTCTCCCGGAATCCTGGTCCACGGCAGGTCCCGGAAGATGCAGAGCCCCTGATCATGAGCCGAAAGGAGCTCACTGTCGTCCCTGACCGGGAGCAGTCCGGTCACCCTGCCTGCCCTGCTCTCACGGAACTGGATGAGTTCACCATCGGGGATGGTCCAGAGGCCGAGCAATCCGCTCTCATCCCCGCTTGCGAGCACACCACTCCCTGCGAATACAAGCCGGCTGATGCGATCCCGGTGCCCCTTCAGGACCGCGATCTCTCCTCCGTCGGGAACACTCCAGAGCCGTATGGTATGGTCCCATGAACCGGTGGCAAGGAGGGTTCCGTCAGGGGAGAATGCCGAAGTCGAGACCACCCGCTGGTGCCCTGTGAGGATGGCGCAGGAGGTGCCGGCTGTCATATCCCAGATTCGGCCCGTCCGGTCCTGTGAGGTGCTCGCAAGGAGGTTTCCCTGCGGTGAAAAAGATACAGAGGTGACCGGGCTTGCATGCCCGCGGAGTATCACCGGAGGATTATCGTTCTCCACACTGTGGAGGTACACGGCTGCATCCCACCCGCCTGCAGCGATCCGGGAAGATGAGGGATCCGAAGCGAGCGCGGAGATCGATCCGGTATGGCCCCGGAGAGTTCGGATTACGGTCCCGTCCGGAAGCCGGATGAGGAGCAGGGAACCGTCAGAACCGGCAACGGCCGCGGCAGTCCCGCTGGGAAGCAGCACCAGAGCAGTGATGCCCGGTGTATAGGTTTCCACCATTCCCCGGTATTCCCGTGCAGGGGGATCCCAGAGATGGATGACACTGCCGGAGCCGGCGACTGCCAGCAGTCCGGACCCGGCAGCAGCACTGATGCAGCTGACGGAAGAGCTATGCCCCTCCGTGCAGTGGAGGAGTGTCCCGTCATTTGAACGTCGCACCTCGAGGGTTCCGTTCCACCCCGAAGAGCAGATCGTCCCCGGCACGGCAGCCGACAGGTGGCGGATACCCCCTGTCCGGCCGGTGAAGAAGATCGGAGTTCCCGGGCCCGGAACCGGGAGGACATGGACCATCCCGCTCCTGCTCCCGGCGGCACACCAGCTGCCGTCGGGAGATGCGCAGAGCGCGCTCACTCCCGAGCGGTGAACCTGGTATGAACAGATCTCCCTGCCATCCGGTACCGCGTATACTGTGACGGTTCCGTTTGCATCACCTGCCGCCACCCATTTCCCGGATGCGGTAAACGCTGTAGCGTTCATTTCAGGGCAGCCGGCAGTTCTGATCGGACGCCCTGAACCTGTATCGCGGAACATGAGCGGTCCCTGTGTCGAGCCGGTGACCAGGAGGCCTTCGGGGGCAGGGGAGAGGAACAGGACCGGCCCCGGGTGATCAGGTTCGAGACGGCTTCCCTGCCGCCCCCTGTCTGACCAGGACCACACGGTACCATCCTCGTGCCCTGAGAAGGTCACCCCGGACCCTGTCACGACGATGCCGGTGACCGCGGTGGTGGGATGACCCGGGAACTGCACCCGCCGGCCATCAGTAAGCCGGACCAGGGTAATGCCCCCGTCACTTCCCCCGCAGACCACGCACCGGGAGTCTGGCGTAAAAGAGAGTACGGTAATTGCAGAACCTCCGCTGTCATAACTCCCTGCCAGCCGCCCGCCCGGGAGCTCCACGAAGCACAGCATTCCCCTGCTCCCCCCGAATCCCACCCGCCGCCCGTCAGCTGACCAGGCTGCTGCAAGGATACTTCCTGCGCCGCTGGGATGGGTACAGACAAGATCCCCGCTTGGGATCTTCCGGATCTCTATGGTTCCATCATAGCAGCCTGCTGCGAGGAAACGGCCGGTGGGATCGATGACTGCCCGGGAATACTGAGCCGCCCCTCCCGGGAAGATGGCGCGGATGTCGTCTGTCAATTCCGGATACTGGAACTGATCAGGCACCGCATCATACAGCCTCCTCCAGAATTCCGGGTCTCCATCCGGCGGCAGGTAGCCGGCATCCTTCAGGGTACAGGTGATGGTGTATGCTGCGGAGAGCGGTGTGGAAAAAAGGAGTTGCGAGCAGGTTTCATAATCCCCCCGGGCAACCAGCCGCCGTGCAATGAGATCCCACGCCACACCGGGCACTGCTCTGGCCGGCACACCGGTGTTACCAGCACCACCTGCCAGGAGTTCGGGCCTTCCCCAGGTGGTGAGGGCACGGATGATCCGCATCCTTCTGCTCCATGGCGCTTCCCGGTAAGCCCGGACAAGCAGCCCGGCAGCGTTGTCACTGCTGCTGAATGCGCCGTACTGGCCCGAGAGGAGGTAAAAGAGTATTCTGCTCTGCGAATCGCGGGGTGTATACCCCTTCTCGCGGCAGAGGTCGGCCAGCGGCTTGTTCTCCCGGGATATCACCATCGAACAGCAGATCTCCTGTCCGGCCGCAGGGAGGGCGGAAAGTGCCTCCCGTGCCAGGAACGCCGCTTCCCGGTCACCGGAATCCAGGGCTTCACAGAGTTCAACCACGGCCGATGCGTCCCCTGCCGCTGCTTCCCGGGCACAGCGGGACAGCCCCGAACGCCGTATCATCCTTCCGATTACCGGAGCCTGCAGCCCAATCTTCATGCGTGAAATGTCCCGGTCACGGCTCATGGCGTTCAGGTTTCCTTCACCATGGGGTCGAGCCTGATGCCCGACCCGGATCTCGTTTCAGATCGTTCTGGGGCAGAGGCAACAACCGCCCTCCCTTCCTGGAGCCATCTCCGGAGTGAATCGACCACTTCCCGCTGCGATACCGAGAGGGGAACCTGTGCCCTGAGCGCAGAGAGGATGTCCTGTGTCGTGATTGCCCGCATATCCTGGTCGAAGGCCTGGTACATGGCATCGATGACCGTTTGTTCGATCTCAGCCCCGACATATCCTTCCGAGCTTCGTGCGAGGAGATCGAGGTCGAAGCTCTCAGGAATACACTTCCGTTTCTTCAGGTGCACAGAGAAGATTTCCTTCCGTTCCGCTGCTCCGGGCAGGTCGAGGAAAAAGATCTCGTCAAACCGCCCTTTCCGGAGCAGCTCGGGCGGGAGGGCAAAGATGTCATTTGCCGTAGCCACCACAAAGCAGGGGGCGGTCTTGTCCTGCATCCAGGTCAGGATGCTGGCAAAGACCCGCTGGCCGGTTCCGGCATCACCCTCTCCGAAGGAGAATCCTTTCTCCATTTCGTCTATCCACAGGATGCAGGGAGAGATGGTCTCGGCCAGCCGGAGGGCGCGCCGCGTCCGCTCCTCCGATTCTCCCACCAAACTCCCAAAGAGCGCCCCCACATCCAGCCTGAGCAGCGGGAGACGCCAGAGGCCGGCGATCATCTTTGCGGTCAGGCTCTTCCCGGTCCCCGGGATTCCGATCAGGGCGATCCCTTTCGGGGCGGGGAGTCCGTATTCCCGGGCTTCCCGGGTGAAGGCCCGTTCCCTGAGGCGGAGCCAGTCTTTGAGGACAGCGAGCCCCCCGACATTCTCCGGGGTCTCGGTACCGCTGTAGAACTCGAGAGCTTCGCTCTGGGAGAGGATGATCTTCTTCTCTGCCACCACCTCATCGATGTCGCGGTCATCGATTCTCCCGTGCATGACGATGGCCTTTGAAAAGGATCGTCGGGCCTGGTTGAGGGACATGCCGAGAGCACCCTGGATCAGCTTCTCACGACCGAGCGAGGTCAGCGTACACTCGACACCGCTACTCCGGATCAGCTGGTCGAGCTCGAGCTCGAGCTCCCGTGCTGACGGAGGGGGGAGGTGCAGGATCACGCTCTCATCGCGGATCTCATCGGGGAGCTTGAAGGACGGGGTGATGATCACCATGGACCTGCGGGTGTACCGGAACTTCTGGGCATAGTTCCGGATCTTCCGTTTGACGGCCGGGTTGTTCCAGAACTCGTGGAAGTCCTTCAGAACGATGACCGACTGCTCATCGGTCTTCTGCATCTCATCAAGTCCGGAGAGGGGGTCCCGGGCCGGAGCCGAAAACCCGGTCCCGACAACGGTTGAATAGCCATCGACGATATCCCAGCTCACGCACTGCCGCGGTGGGTTCCACCGTTCGCAGACCTCGCGGACCAGCTGCAGGGCACGCTCCTCTTCGGGGGTGACCAGGACGATCAGGGTGACCCGGGACCGGAGTGCGAGATCAACCTGGTCGCGGAGGTCTTCGAAGCCCTTCTGCGGCATGATCAGGTCCACCTCCTCACCACGATCCGGATGGATCCATCCTCCTCCTCCCTCCGCTCTACCAGGGAGAAGCCCTCGTTCTCTATTTGTTCACGTACCATCCGCTCCGCGTAGTTCCGCTGAACCCTGGCGAGCGTTCCGGCCACGCGGTCCAGGATATGACGGTCCTTTCTCCCCATTCCCCACCAGTCAGCAACGAGGTTGTAGCACCCGTCAGCGTCCTTCACAAACCCGATCCCATTCCCATTCCTGGTGTGGATCGAGAGGTCGACCTCACGGACCCCTTTCCTGCTCCTGATCGTTCCTCCCTCAGTGACCTCGTACCCAAGTTCCTCCAGGCAGGCGGTGAGAACCTCCCTGTCTTTGAGCGCGGTCCTGACTCGTGAAAAATGCGACACTAGCATCCCCCCGTATTCATACGACAAAGGGAGTCGTAGTGATCGGGAAAACCGGTTGTGGTGATGACTCCTTCGGCGCTGATGGTATATTCGACGGTTCCGGGAGCCTGACCAGATTCATCCTCCCTCCCCCTGAGCAGGCCGGAAAGGTGCACGATCTCCTGGTTGGCAGATGCCAGGAGAGGGTGGCTGCAGGGGAGGTCCCTGCGATAGGGTCCGGCGATGAGGAGATCGGTGACCGCAAGGAGAGCGTTCCATGATGTCCGCTGCTGCACCCGGAGCTCCCGGAAGGGAAATCCGGTGAAGGTGACCACGGTGAGATCCTGTTCGCGGATCAGTTCTCCGACCTCCGCCAGTGCCGCCGCCTGGCAGAACGGCTCGCCTCCGGAGAAGGTTACCCCTTCAATATCGGGAAGGGCTGTGATCCGGTCGGCGAGGTCTCCTGCCTGGATCCTGTTCCGGGGCACAAACGGCCAGAGCTCAGGATTGAAACAGCCACTGCAGCGGAGGGGACAGCCCTGTACCCAGACTACCGCCCTCCTTCCCGGACCATTGACCGTTGAACAGGCCAGGAACCCTGTATAATTGAGCTCGGTCATCATTTACCTCACAGGAGAACCAGGACGCCGGGGCTCCCCTCCGCCCCGTTCCTGAAGTGCCAGAACAAGGTTTTTCAGTTCCCTGTCATAAGGTCTTCCACAATTGTCCACATAGAGGGACAAAAGTATTACAAAAGTATTACCTAAGGATTATTTTTCGGTACAGAGGGTGCCGGGATCGCACGGGAGTTTTAAAGCTTTTTCCAGTTAAAACCCCTGAATGTTTTAAAAAGCGGTTTCTGAGGGATACACGATGTATGCTTTAAGAATGATTAATGGGGTCTGGCCAGGGATCCGGCCCTCCTTCGCCCCCCTGTGGTCCTTTCGCCCCGGCTCCTATTATATCCGAAGGGAGCACATGGATAGGTGTGAAGGTGAGGTTTGACGGGACCTGGGTCCGGCTCGGGAATGAAGGGCGGGTACTCTACGACCAGAGCGGCTACGGCAGGCCCGAGGACGATGGTCTCCGGCTTGCACCGGAAGAAGCCTGCTACCTGCTCCACCGGGGACGGATCGGGATTGAAGGCTACGATTTCGACACCCTCATCGCACACTTCGCCCGCCGACCCGAGTTTCTTCGCACGTTCCTCGTGTACCGCGACCTCCGGGAGCGGGGGTATGCGGTCCAGAGCGGCCCTCACGATTTCCGTGTGTTCCGGCGTGGCCAGCGGCCGGGGACCGGCCAGTCCCAGTACATGGTCCGGGTACTGTCCGAACGGGACCTCATCGATTTCGAAACCCTCATCCACGAGGCGCTGGCTTCATCCAGGATGCGCAAGCAGCACGTTCTTGCCGTCGTGGATGATGAGAATGAACTGACTTACTACGAGATCAAGGTCCAGAACCTTCCGAAGGCCGGGGAAAAGCCCGGCATCGGCCCGCTGGAAGGAGTACTGGTCGGCCGATCAGCACTCGTCCATCCTTCGCACCCCCGGAACGAACCCGTTGCGGGATTCGGCATGTATCTGGATCCCGAACGTATGATCCTCGCCCCGCTTGAGATCATCCATCTCATGGCAACCGGAATGCTGACTCTGCGGGATGGCGGTGCTCTTGTCGATCCTGACCACTATTTTGCCATGGTCGCCACCGCAGATGTGGAGCTCGCCGAGAAGGCCGCGGTGTACCAGGACCTGCGTCACTGCGGGTATATTCCCAAGACCGGCTACAAGTTCGGGCACCACTTCAGGGTATATTCAGGGCAGAAGGTCCACTCCGAGATGCTGGTGCATGCCATTGCCGGGGGAGTCCGCCTCCCGATGAGCAGCATCTCGCGCTCGGTCAGGCTTGCCCACAGTGTGAAAAAGAAGATGTTGTTTGGCCATCAACATACTTCGGAAATCCAATACGTCGAATTTGCACGCATAAAATTGTGAGAGAGGTAGCATGGTGGAAATAAACCCCTGGGCGAGCCAGCAGTTCCTCGATATTGACCGGCTCTTTTCCGAATTCGGGATCGAACCTATCGGGAACGTTCTCGATATCCTCCCGGAGGTGCCCTCATTCATAAAGAGAGGCATCGTCATCGGGCACCGGGACTACACGCAGATTGCCGGATGTATCCGTGACCGGAAACCCTTCCACATCCTCACCGGGTTCATGCCCTCCGGCCACCCCCACCTGGGCCACCTGATGGTGATGAAGGAGGTCGTCTGGCATGTCCGGCAGGGTGGCACCGGTTACATCACCATTGCCGATCGCGAGGCACATGCCGTCCGTGACACCAGCTGGGAGAAGTGCAGCGAGTACGGGAAGGAGTATCTCGCCTGCCTTTACGCCCTTGGGTTTGAAGGGAAGACCTACTTCCAGAGCAGAAACGACCGGCTCAAGGATCTTGCCTTTGAATGCTCCACCAAGGTGAATTACTCCGAGCTCCAGGCAATTTACGGGTTTTCTTCTGAGACCTCGCTCGCGCATATGATGTCGGTCATCACCCAGGTCGCGGATATCCTCTACCCGCAGGTGGAAAGTTTCCCTGCTCCGACCGTTGTTCCGGTCGGCATCGACCAGGATCCCCACATCCGCCTCACCCGGGGAGTGGCCCACAAGCTCAGAATGTTTACCGTCGAGGATCGTGGGGATCACATCAGTGTCCGGTCAAAGAACGCTCCCTCTGCAGCCCTTGAAGCGGTCCATGCCCGTTATCCGGGTTCACGGAAGTATGAGGGGCACGTGGACATCCCTGGTTCCGCCTGCGCGGACGTGAGTGCCACCGTGCGGCAGGTTGAGCTCTCCTTCGGCGGGTTCGGGTTCTTTGCCCCCTCGTCCACGTACCACGTGTTCATCCCCGGGCTCCAGGGAGGGAAAATGTCGAGCAGCATTCCTGAGAGCACCATCAGCTTCGCGGAACCGGATGAGGTGGTCAGAAAGAAGGTGATGGCAGCGCTTACCGGAGGACGGGCAACCCTTGCCGAGCAGCGTGAACAGGGAGGAGAACCTGAGAAATGCCCCCTCTTCCTGCTCAATCTCTTCCATATGGTGGAGGATGACCGGGAGCTCGAGGAGCTGCGCATGAAGTGCAGGTCGGGACAACTGATGTGCGGCCAGTGCAAGAAGGAGACCGCGGACCGTGTCCTCTCCTTCGTCCGCGATATGCGCGAGAAGATGGCTGCAGTCGAGCATCTGATCGAGGTGTGATCTATGGATTTGACGCAGAACGAGAAGAAGCTCCTGATGGCCCTCGGGCCGCTCGGGAGCGCCGATCCCTCGCGTCTCGCGAAACTTCTGTCGGCTCCTGAAGAGGCGGTAATCCAGTACGCCTACCTGCTCCAGGATCGCGGTCTCGCAATCGTGGAACGAAAGGTGGTGAAACACTTTGCGCTCACCGGTGAGGGAAGGAACTACGCCGAGCACGGCCTCCCCGAACGCCAGCTCCTTGAGAGTTTTGGGGAATCTATCCCTATGGCCGAACTGACCCGGCACCCGCTGGCAAAGATCGGGATCGGCCAGATGCGGAGGAAGGGCTGGATCACCATCAGGGACGGGATGGTGGAAAAGACGGGAACTTCCGGGGCCGGCGATGATGAAGCCGCACTGCAGGACCCTTCAGAAGGGAAAAAGGGTATCGATGATCTCCTGAAGCGCGGCCTTGTCCAGGAGACCGAAGAGGTCTCCTACCGGATTTCACTCACCCCCGCGGGAACCGCGCTCGCTGCCCGGGGGATCGAGATAAGGAGGGAGACGGGAACTCTCTCGCGGGACCAGATCATATCGGGGGGGTGGAAGGAACTCAATCTGCGGCGGTATACCGTCGAAAAGCTCCCCCGGAGGGTCTGGCCCGGCAAGATTCACCCCTATCAGCGGCTGATCGAGGAGATGCGCCAGATCCTCCTCCAGATGGGGTTTGAGGAAATCTATGGCGGAATTGTCCAGAGTGCCTTCTGGAACTTCGACGCCCTGTTCCAGCCCCAGGACCACCCTGCCCGGGAGATGCAGGATACCTTCTACCTCAAAGAGGAGGTCTGCCTTCCCCCTTTATTCGAAAAGGTCAGGGACATGCACCTGCACGGAGGGACGACCTCATCAACCGGCTGGGGTGGCACGTGGAGCGAGCAGAAAGCGTCCCAGTGCGTACTCCGCACCCATTCAACGAGCCTGACCATCCGTCACCTTGCTGACCATCCTGATCCGCCGGTGAAGGCGTTCTCCATCAGCAGGGTATATCGCCGGGAGGCAATCGATCCCACCCACCTGCCCGAATTCGAGCAGCTGGAAGGGATCGTGATGGACGAGGGGGTAAACTTCAGCCACCTGCTCGGTTTCCTGAAAGAGTTCTATACCCGGATGGGGTTTGCCGGTGTACGGTTCCGGCCGGGATACTTCCCCTATACCGAGCCGAGCGTGGAGCCTGAGGTCTATGTCCCATCTCTCGGCTGGGTGGAGATGGGGGGAGCAGGGATCTTCCGCGAAGAAGTCACCGCCCCGCTGGGGCTGGAGCATCCGGTCCTCGCCTGGGGACTCGGGGTAAGCCGCATCGCGATGCTCCGTCTCGGCCTCACCGACCTCCGCCTGCTCTATCGGAGCGATATCGAATGGGTCAGGGATACCCCGACCATCCTTCCTGAACAGATTCCCGGAGGTGACTGACCATGGCGGTCATCACTCTCCCCTACCACTACCTTGAACGGTTGACCGGTGTCGATCGTGAGCTGATTATCTCCCGGCTCCCTATGCTCGGGTCAGATATCGAACGCATCGAGGATGACCATGTCGATGTCGAGTTCTTCCCGAACCGGCCCGATCTCTTCTCGGTGGAAGGGGTTGCCAGGGCACTGCGGGGCTTCCTCGGGAAAGAGACCGGCCTGCCTGAGTACCGCGTGAATCCGTCAGGAATGAAATTCACCGTCGACCCGGGGCTTGCCACCATCAGGCCGATCCTTGGCTCTGCTGTGATACGGGGGGTCTCTTTCGATGAAGAGGCGATCCTCTCGATCATGGGGCTCCAGGAAGCGCTCCACTGGGCCGTGGGCAGAGGGAGGAGCAAGGTGGCCATCGGGATCCATGATCTTGATTCGGTGACCCCGCCGTTCCATTACCTCGCTTCGGAACGAACCCGGAAATTTGTGCCGCTTGACTACGAGCACGAGCTCACCATGGAGGAGATTCTCGCACAACACCCGAAGGGACGGATGTACTCCCACGTTGTGAACGACTTCCCCCGGTTCCCCCTGATCGTTGATGACCTGGACCGGGTTCTCTCATTTCCCCCCATTATCAACGGTGAACTGACCCGGGTGACCACGGAGACCAGAAACCTACTCCTCGATACCACCGGGACCGATGAGCGGGCGGTACGAACCGCAGTCAATATTATCTGCACGGCCATGGCCGAGACCGGGGCGATCATTGAGAGCGTTGAGATTGAGGGAGTGCGCTGGCCTGATCTCTCTGCAGCCGTCCGGTACGTGCGGACCAACGATTGCAACCGGCTGCTCGGCACCGGACTATCACCGGACGAGATGGCAACACTCCTCCGGAAGATGCGGTACGGTGCAGCGCCTGCAAAGGAGGATATGGTCCGTGTTGAAGTCCCCTGTTACCGGTCGGACATCATGCACGACTGGGACCTGTTTGAAGACGTGGCAATTGCGTACGGGTATGCGCAGTTTGCTGCCGGAATCTCCCCGACCTTCACCATCGGGAAGCCCCACGCGGTGTACAGTATCGGCTCCCTGGTGCGACAGGTGCTCACCGGGTTCGGTTTCATCGAAGTCATCCCCTTCACGCTCTCAAATGAAGCGGTCATGTTCACCAGGATGCACCGCCCGGTTCCCGATGATGTGCTCAACGTCATGCACCCTATCACCGAAGACCATACCCTGCTCCGGACCGATCTCCTCCCGCTCCTCTTGGAGATCTGCCAGCTGAACCGGCACCGTGAGCTCCCGCAGCGGGTCTTCTGCGTGGGAGACGTGGTCAGGGGTGTGGACACCTTCCAGAAGACTGCCTGGGTGAGTATCCATCCGGCAGCAGATTTCACCGAGGCATATGCCCATGCAGATGCCATCTGCCGGGAACTT
>ENA-ORXD01001216-ORXD01001216.1-sediment-metagenome-genome-assembly--contig:-NODE-1216-length-23116-cov-4.217110_pt1 | contig 23116 bp, 18 predicted proteins | sample MGYA00237862_ERZ511471 | MGnify/ENA metagenome assembly ERZ511471
GGCCGCCGTGAACACGGCGTAGCCGAGACGGACCGTGCCCTCGACGATGATCGGCTCTTTGATGTTGGGGAGGATCTCGCGCGCCATCACGAAGACCGAGCGCTCGCCGCGCAGCCGCGCGGCCATGACGTACTCGCGCTCGCGCTCGCCGATGACCGCCGAGCGCACGGTGCGGCTGATCACCGGGGTGAACAGCGCCCCGATCGTGATGATGATGATCGAGAGGCCCTTGCCCAGCAGCGAGAGGATGAGGATCGAGGTGATGATGATCGGCAGCGCCAGGAGTACGTCGACCAGGCGCATGATGATCTCGTCGGTCAGCCCCCGATAGAAGCCGGAGACGAGGCCGATGATGCCGCCCCAGAGCAGGGCGAGCGCCGTGGCCAGCGGCGCGATGATCAGCACGGTGCGCGCGCCGGCCATGGTGCGGGCGAAGACGTCGCGCCCGAGGTCGTCGGTGCCGAACCAGTGGGCCGCGCTCGGTGCCTGGAGCGAGGCGAACGCGTCCTGCGCCGTGGGACTCTGCGTGAAGGAGGTCGAGAAGAGGGCCATGAAGACCCAGAAGAGGACGAGGATCAAGCCGGTCATGAAGGTCGGGCTGCGCAGCAGCGCGTGCATAAGGTAGCGCCGCTGGCGCCGCTGCTCGCGGGCGGCGGCCTCGTCGGCCTGGAGCTCCCCCTCCTGACCGCCGGCCTCGCCGTCGGCCAGCGCCTCGACGACGTCGGGGTCTGGTTCGCGCAGGTCGGCCGGGCGCACGTCCACCGTCAGCCTCCCATCCGGATGCGCGGGCTCAGCAGCGCCACGACGATGTCGGCGATGAGGTTGGAGATCATGTAGAGGATGGCGACCATGAGGACCGAGGCCTCGAGCAGCGGGATGTCGTTGCGCTTGGCGGCCTCGACCATGAGCTGGCCGATACCCGGGTAGGCGAACAGCACCTCGACGACTACGAGGCCGCCGATGAGCCAGCCCACCTGGCTGCCGATCACCGTGACCGTGGGGACCATGGCGTTGCGCAGCACGTGGCCGCCGATCACGCGGCGGCGGGGCAGGCCCTTGAGGACGGCCGTGCGGATGTACGGCATGGCCAGCACTTGGACGGTGCCGACCCTGGCCATGCGCGCGATGTAGCCCAACTCGAGGAACATCAGCGGGATCGCGGGCAGGATGAGGTAGTAGAAGCGGCTCACGAAGGGAGAGCCGGCGGGCGGCATGGCGTTGACCGGCAGCCACTTGAGCCACACGGCGAACACGTACAAGAGGACGACGCCGCTGACGAACTCGGGGATGACGGTCATCGACAGCGTGGAGACGGTGATGCCGCGGTCGAGGAAGCTGTCGCGCCGCAAGCCCGCGAACACGCCGAGGGCGATGGACGTGGGCACGATGAGCACCAGGGCGAAGCCCGCGAGCAGGAGCGAGTTGCCGAGGGCGCGCATGACCAGGGGCAGCACGGCATCCTTGTACAGGAGCGAGTCGCCCCAGTCGCCGGTGACGAAGCCGCCCGCCCAATCCGCGTAGCGCTCGAGGAGCGGCCGGTCGGCACCCAGCTTCGCATTGAGCAGGTCGACCTGCTCTTGCGTGGCGTAGGGCCCCAGGATGGAGCGTCCCACGTCGCCGGGCAGCACCTCGGCGAGCGCGAAGATGAGCATCGACGCCAGGATCAGCGTCGGCACCATCAGGAGCAGGCGCCGTCCTATGAGGCGCAGCATCCCGGGGACCCTACGTCAGCTCGTGTGTCAGTCGTCGGTCGTCGGCCTTACGCGGTCATGAAGGCTTGGCTCAGGTCGCAGTAGAACGAACCCGGGCCCTGGATGCCGTACACGTTCTTCTTCTGCGTACGGAGCTGGGTGATGTAGAAGGTCAGGAGGATCGGCGTGTCGTCCTGCTGGATGCTCGATAGCTGGGCGGCGATGTCCGCGCGCGAGGCCTCGTCGGCCGTCGACTGGTACTGGTCGAAGAGGCTCACCCACTCGGGGTTGTTCCAGTGCGACGAGCTCCAGACTGCGTCGGGCAGGAGCATGGCGGCGGCGTAGATGCCGGGCGCCGGGCGGCTGCCCCACTCGGTGATGGTCATCGCCGCGTTGAGCCACGGCGTCGTGCCGTAGTAGTCGGCGTCGTCGCCCGCGTAGTACGCCTCGTAGCTGAGCTGGTCGAGCTTGACGTTGATGCCGGCCGGTTTGCACTGCTCCTGGATGAGCTGCGCGTACTGCGGGTTCTCGAGGTACTTGGCGTACGTCAGGGTGATGTCGATGCCGTCCGGGTAGCCGGCGTCGGAGAGCAACTGCTTGGCCTTGTCGTAGTCCTGGGCGCGCTCCGCGGGAAGGGGCGGGCTCCCGGCGAACACCGTCGGATCCCAGAACGTGTCGTGGCCGAGGTTGCTGCGCCCGTCGTAGAGCGCCTGGTTGATGGCCTCGCGGTCGAGGCAGTAGGCGACCGCCTGGCGGAGGGCCTGGTTGTCCTTCCACGGCTCGACGTTCACGTTGAATGCGACCTCGCGGATGCCGGTGCCGGGGTAGATGTCGACGCGCAGGTTGGGGTCGCCGAAGAGCGCCTGGGCGCCCTGGAAGACGGTCTGGGGCTGGACGTCGATGGCGCCGGACTGCAGCTGGAGGTTCTGGGCCGAGTTGTCCTCGACCATGACGTACTCCATGCCGTCGAGGTAGGGCAGCTGGCGGCCCTGGGCGTCCTTGCCCCAGTAGGTCGGGTTCTTGACGAACGTCGCCCTCTGCTTGGTCACGTAGTCCGTGAGCATGAAGGGACCGGTGCCGACGGGGCTCTTGACGATGTCGCCCTTGTAGTTGCGCGACAGGATGGCCGTGTTGTAGTTGCCGGAGGAGACCATGTAGGGGAAGTCGGCGTACGGCTTGTCGAGGGTGAACTCGACGGTGTACTGGTCGACCGCCCGGGCGCCGCCCGGCGAGAGGACGCCGCCCAGCTGGGAGAGCGCGCCCGAGCCGTTGGCGGGGTCGAGCACGCGCTCGATGCTGGTGACCACGTCTTCGGCCTCGAAGGGGCTGCCGTCGTTGAACGTGACGCCCTGGCGCAGGTTGAAGGTCCAGACGTCGCCCGTCTCGCTGGGTGTCCAGCTCTCGGCGAGCTTGGGCTTGAGCCCGTTGGTGTTGTCGAGGTCGATCAGGTACTCGAGGAACTGATACACGAGAACGATGCCGCCCTGGTCGTAGATGGTGACCGGGTCGGGGTCGGTGATCGGGGCCGGGCCGATGAGCTTGATCGTGCCGCCCATGACGGGCTCGGGGATGCCGGAAGCGCCGCCCGTCGGCTCCTCTTCGCTCTCGCCGCAGGCGGCCAGAAGCTGCGCAGCGACGGTCGCGGAGAGGCCGAACACCGAGGCGCGCACCAGCAGCTGGCGGCGTGTCATATGCCCCTTCTTGCACTGCTCGACGAGGTGCTCGGCGTACTCCCTGCGGTACTGATCGGTGGTCATGTGTGCTCTCCCTTGGCGCGCGCGTGAGCGGCGGTGCGGGCGGTCGCGGCGCCCCACGCCGGCTGCCGCCCCTGACGACACATTTGGGGCACCATACAACCTCCAACGCTGGAGGGCAAGAGAGATTGACCGGTTAGTTAGCCGATTCTTCATGCTACTTCACGTGAAGATTCGGTAGGTCAGCCAGAGGTCAGCATAAAATGCTGATGAGACCTACACCCGGCGACAGATATGCGACCCGGGTGCATCGGCCCCAAAGATAGGACCGTTCGAGCCCGATTACTGGTATGTACCAATGCGGGCTATGGTACGCTTGCGACGCCCGGTCGGCAAGACCTGCGGCGTTGAGCGGGCCGGCGGTTCGGGCGGCGCTGCGCAGGGGGAGGTGTGCTTGGGGAGTGAGCGACGCCGGCCGGCCCGGTCGAGTCCGCTGTACTCGTGGGTCGCGGCGCTGCTGCGCGACGAGATCGAGGCCGGGCGCCTCGACCCGCACGCGTCGGTGCCGTCCGAGCGCGCCCTGAGCCAGCGCTACAAGGTCAGCCGCATGACCGCGAGACACGCGCTGGAGACTCTCGCGCGCGAGGGCTACGTCTACCGCAGCGCCCGCCGCGGCACGTTCGTCGCCGAGCCCCGGCTGCGCTTCAGCGTCGGCAGCTTCACGCGGGTCATGAGCGATGCCGACAGCACCCCGGGCACGAAGGTGCTGACGGCCACCACGCTCGACTCGGACCCGGTCATGGCGGCGCTGCTCGGCCTCCCCTCCGGCGGGCGCGTGCACCTGCTGCGGCGCTTGCGGACGGCGAAGGGCGAGCCGGTCGCGATCGAGAACATCCATCTCTCGGCGACCCGCTTCCCCGACCTTCTCGAGCATGACCTCACCGGGTCGCTCTGGGAGCTCTTGCGCGCCCGCTACGACGTCCGCCCCGTCAAGGCCGACGCCCGGGTCGTGGCCGTGACCCTCGATCGCATCGAGGCCGAGGCTTTGGGCGTGGCGCCCGGCAGCGTCGCGATCGTCCTGTCGCGCACGGTCTTCGACGTCGAAGGGGGCGTCGTCGAGCTGGCCCGGGACGTCTACCGTGGGGACCGCACGGAGTTCTCCGTGTCCGCGCCGGTGGACGACGGACCCGCCTGACGGCGGTCAGAAGAGCCGCACGCCCTGCCGCTCGAGGGCCGCCTGCACGCGGGCGACGTCCACACCGCCGGTGGTCGCACCGTCCCGGAGCGATACTGCGGCGGCGACGCCGGCGGCCTGCCCCGTCACCGCGCAGCACACCTGGCTGCGCGTCGCCGCGTGCGCGACCTTGTCGCCGGCGACGCAGCGCCCCGCGACCAGCAGGTTGTCGACGTGGCGAGGAACGAGGATGCCGTAGGGCACCTGGAAGTAGCGTCCCGTGGTCGGCAGCACGAGCAGCCCGTAGCCGTCGATGAACTCGGGGAAGATGCCGATCGAGTCGGCGAACCGCGCCTCGCCGCTCACCTCGTCCGCCGTGAGCTCGTGACGGCCGGCGATCTTGCGCGAGTCGCGCCCGCCCACGGCCATGCTGAAGTCGCGGAGACGCGCGTCCTCGAAGCCAGGGGCGAAGCGCCGCAGGGCCTCGAGTGCCATGAGTGCGCGTCGTCGCCCCTCCATCTCGGCCCGCGTCAGGTCGCGCACGTCGGTGCAGTCGCAGTCCGCGATGTGGACCATGTTCAGACAGGTCGCCTCGCCCGCCGCTGTGAGGCGACCCCACGTGCCGCCGAGTCCCCTGACGTCGGCCGGGATCAGGCCGGACTCGCGGGCGCGGTCGAACGGCTCCTGCAGGTAGGGGCTGAAGAGCGCGTCCTCCTTGCCCGTCGTCGCGACCTTCCAGCGTCGCCGCCAGTCCCCGTAGGTCGGGGCCTGTTGGGCGACGTACTCGAGGAAGCGCTGCCGGTCGACGCCCACGCACGAGAACACGACGCTGACGCCCATCCTCTCGGCCGCGGGTGTCGTGTGGCAGGGGGCCCCGGCGCGCGCCGCGAGGTCGGCGTCGCCGGTGGCGTCGATGACGCGCCGCGCGAGGATCGCCTGCCGCCCGGACTTGCTCTCCGTCACCACGCCGCCGACGAGGCCGGCGTCGACGATGGGCTCGACGGCGAGGCAGTGCAGGAGCGGCTCGACGCCGGCCTCGCGGACGAGCTCGTCGGCGACGTGCTTGAAGAGCTCGGCGTCGAGGGCCTGGCTGCAGGACTGGGACTCCGGCCCGGTCGCGCCCATGGCGGCGGCGCGCCGCTCGAACTCGATGCCGATGCCCTCGCTGTCGACCGTGCCCTCGTGCCGGTACCAGGCGATGGTCTCCACCCCCGTCTGGGTGATGAGCCCGCCGAAGCACCCGTAGCGGTCGAGCAGGATCGTGTGCGCCCCCTCTCGCGCCGCCGCGATGGCGGCGGCGAGGCCGCCGGGACCGCTGCCCACGACGAGGACCTCGGTCTCGGCGAGGACGGGGATGCTCCTCGCCGGCTCTGCGATACGCTTCATTCGACCTCCCGGGGCACCGCCGGCAGTCCTCGCCGTCAGTGCCTCTCGTCGCGCTCGCGCCGCGCTCGCCCGAAGCGCCGATGCCCACTCGTACTCGTGTGGTGGCTCAGGGGAGCACCCGGCCGAGGACGACCGGCACGGCGTCCCCGCACCGCCCGCTGCCGCAGGCCGGCGTTCCCCTGTCGGCCGGCGACCTCCGTCCGACGTTTGACAAGAGCATAGCGCAGGGTTCATGGTACATACCAGTTCGCGTGGTACATACCAGAGACCGACCGCCGCGCGTGGCGAAGGAGCATGTCGATGAGCGACGAGACCGGGACTCACTCCGCAGGAGGGCAGACGGAGCCGAGCGGCGTGCTCCCCGTCGGCGAGGGCGCCATGGCCGTAGCGCCCGCGCTGCAGGAGCGCCGGCGCGACCTCGAGCGCCTGGCCGCCGACACGTTCGACGTGCTCGTCGTCGGCGGCGGCGTGACCGGCTGCGGCGCCGCTCTCGATGCCGCGACCCGCGGCCTCTCCGTGGCCCTCGTCGAGAAGCGCGACTTCGCCGCGGGCACCTCGAGCCGCTCGAGCAAGCTGATCCACGGGGGGCTCCGCTACCTCGAGCGCCTCGACCTCGGGCTGGTGAGGGAGGCACTCCACGAGCGCCGGCTCCTCGTCGAGAAGCTCGCCCCGCACATGGTCCACCCGACGCCCTTCCTCCTCCCCCTGCAGCACGGGCTCCGCGACCGCTTGTACATGGGCTCGGGACTCCTGCTCTACGACACCCTCGCCGGGTGCCGTCCGGCCATGCCGCGCCACCGTCACCTCTCGCATGCCGCCTGCCTGCGCGCCGTCCCGTCGCTCCGCGACGACGCCCTGACCGGCGGCATCCGCTATCACGACGCCCAGGTCGACGACGCGCGCTTCTCGGTGATGCTGGCGCGCACGGCGATGGCCCAGGGCGCCGTCTGTACCCCCGCCGTCGACGTCGTCGGCTTCCTGCACGAGGGCGACAGGGTCGCCGGCGTGCGGGCCCGCGACCTCGAGGCGGGCGACGAATTCGAGGTGCGCGCCCGCACGGTCGTCAACGCGACCGGCGTCTGGACGACGCACATGGAGCGCCTGGCCGGCGTCGAGTCGCCGCTGGCCGTGCGGCCGTCGAAGGGCGTGCACGTCGTCGTGCCCAGGGCGCGCATCGACTCCGAGTACGCGCTCATCATCCCCACCGAGAAGAGCGTCCTCTTCGTGCTGCCCTGGGGTGAGCAGTGGATCATCGGGACGACCGACACCGACTGGCAGTTCGGCCTCGACCACCCTTCGGCCACCCACACCGACATCCAGTACCTGCTCGACCACGTCAACGCCGTCCTCGCCGACCCGCTCACGTTCGACGACATCATCGCCGTCTACGTCGGCCTGCGGCCGCTGCTCGGGGGAGGCGAGGACGACACGGCCAAGGTGTCGCGCGAGCACGCCGTGCGGCGCAGCGCGCCGGGGCTCGTGAGCGTCGCCGGCGGCAAGTACACGACCTACCGGCTGATGGCGCGCGACGCGGTCGACGCGGCGGTCGCCGACCTGCCCTTCGCGGTGGACGCCACGCGCACCGCCGACACGCCGCTCCTCGGCGCGGTGGGCGCCGCCGGCGCCGAGGAGCGTCTGAGATCGCACCCCGCCGCCGCGCTGCTTGCAGCGGGACACCTGCGGCACCTGGTGCGGCGCTACGGGGCCCTGGCGGCGACGGTCTTGGACCTGGTGGCCGCGGAGCCGCGCCTGGCGGCGCCGTTGCCGGGCGCGGAGCGCTACGTGTCGGCTGAGGCCGCCTACGCCGCGCTGCACGAGAGCGCGCTCCACATCGACGACGTTCTGACGCGGCGTACGCACATCGCCTTCGAGGCGGCCGACCGCGGCCGCGAGGCGGCCGCGCACGTGGCCGCCCTCATGGCCCCCGCGCTCGGGTGGGACCGAAGCGCCGTCGAGCGCGAGGTCGGCCACTACCACGCGCGCCTCGACGCGGAACGTGCCGCCCAGGCGATGCTCGACGACGCCGCCTCCGACTCGGCCCGCTCCGCGGTCCGAGACGTGAGGCTCTCGGCCGCGGGCGACGCGGCCGGCTCGTCCCGCACGGCCGCCTCGTCCCGCACGGCCGCCCCCGACACCGCATCCGTCCCGGACACGGCCGCCGCCCCCGACACCGCGCCCACGGACGCCCATCGACTACCATAGGACCCGGCCCGTCGGCGACGGCCGCGATACCGATCACGGAGGACCGCAGACCATGACCCAGAGCGCAGCAGGCCCGGCACCGGGCGCGACCTTCTCCTCCTTCACCCCGCCCGCCCGCATCCTCATGGGGCCGGGCCCCTCGGACGTTCACGCGCGCGTGCTCGACGCCATGGCACGACCGACCATCGGCCACCTCGACCCGGCCTTCGTCGCCATGATGGACGAGCTCAAGGAGCTCCTGCATTACGCCTTCCAGACAGCGAACGAGGTCACCTTCCCCGTCTCGGGCCCCGGCTCGGTCGGCATGGAGACCTGCTTCGTCAACCTGGTCGAGCCGGGCGACACCGTCGTCGTCTGCCGCAATGGGGTGTTCGGCGCGCGCATGCTCGAGAACGTGCGGCGCTGCGGTGGCGTGCCGGTCGTCGTCGACGATGACTGGGGCACGCCGGTGTCGGTCGACAAGGTCGAGGCCGCCCTCCGCGAGCACCCCGAGGCAGGCCTCGTCGCCTTCGTCCAGGCCGAGACCTCGACAGGCGCGCACACCGACCCGGCCCCCCTCGTCGCGCTTGCCCACGCCCATGACTGCCTCGCGATCGTCGACACGGTGACCGCCGTCGGCGGCGTGCCGGTCAGGGTCGACGAGTGGGCGATCGACGCCGTCTACTCGGGCACCCAGAAGTGCCTCTCCTGCCCGCCGGGGCTCTCGCCGGTGAGTTTCAACGAGCGCGCCGTCGAAAGGGTGAAGGCGCGCAAGGCCCCCTGCCAGAGCTGGTTCATGGACCTCGGCCTGCAGCTCGGCTACTGGTCGTCGGGCGCCCGGACCTACCATCACACCGCGCCGGTCAACGCGCTCTACGGGCTGCACGAGGCCCTGCTCATGCTGCATGAGGAGGGCCTCGAGGCGGCCTGGGAGCGGCACCGGCGCAACCACGCCGCACTCGCTGCGGGTCTTGGGGAGCTCGGGCTCTCCCTGCTGGTCGCCGAGGGGCACCGCCTGCCGCAGCTCAACATGGTCGTCGTGCCCGACGGCGTCGACGAGGCCGCGGTGCGCAAGCACCTGCTCGGCGAGTCCGGCATCGAGATCGGCGCCGGCCTCGGCGCCCTGGCCGGCAAGGTCTGGCGCATCGGCCTGATGGGCTATGCGAGCCGCGAGGAGAACGTGACCGCGTGCCTCGCGGCGCTCGGTGCGGCGCTGGCGGCACAGGGCTGGAGGGGCTGAGGCCGAAGTCGGCGGCGCGGCGCCTGTGGCGCCGGCTCCGTCGGCGGCAGGATCACCGAGGGGCCGCGCCGGACGATCGTCCGGCGCGGCCCCTCGGCGCCTCCGGCATCAGTCCTCCGGCGCCTCGGGGATGAGCACGAACTTGCCGATATGCCGCTTCTCGAGGAAGTCGCGTTGCGCGTCGGCGATCCTCGCCAGCGGGTAGGTCGCGGCGACGACCGGCCGGATCTCGCCGGCCTCGATCGCGGCGACGAGGGCGGGGAAGACCGGCTCGTCCCACGCCGTGCAGCCGATCACCGTGAGGTCGTTCAGGTAGAGCGTGCGCTTGTCGAAGGTCACGAGCGGGCCGGCGATGGCCCCTGACGTGACGTAGCGCCCGCCCCGGCGCAGCGCCCCCAGCAGGTCGGCGAAGGCCGGCCCGCCGACGTTGTCGACCACCACGTCGACCTGGCCGTCGAGGCTGCGGGCGATGTCGTCGCGGCCGCCGATCACCCTGTCGGCGCCGAGGGCCGCGACCTGCCCGGCCTTGGCCGGCCGTGCGACCGCGGTGACGACGGCGCCGCGGCGCCGGGCGAGCTGGACGGCGGCTGAGCCGACGCCGCCGGAGGCGCCGGTGACGAGGACGCGCTCGCCCCCGGCGACGCCGGCCCGCCCCAGCATGTTCTCGGCGGTGCCGTAGGCGCAGGGGATCGAGCCGAGCTCGGCGTCGCTCCAGTCGCAGTCCACCGGGAAGACCTCCGACGCCGGTACGCGGACGTACTCGGCGAAGGCGCCGTCGAAGTCGGAGCCCATCCAGACGGTCTCCATCGAGCCGAAGCCCTCAGGGCGCATGCAGGGCCGCACCAGGACGCGCCGCCCGAGCGTGGATCGGTCGCCGCCCGGTCCGACCTCGACCACTTGCCCGCAGCAATCGGTGCCCTGGATGAAGGGGAAGGGGGTCGGCGCGCTCCAGCCGCCGTCCTGCTTGGCCGTCGCGCATCGCTCCTCGGCTGCGGCCGTCGACTCCGTGCTCCCGTCGACGGCGGCGGAGTACCAGCCGAGGCGGGTGTTGATCTCGGTGGTGTTGACGCCGGCGGCGAGCACCCGGAGCAGCATCTCGCCCGCCACGGGGACGGGACGCGGCACGGCGCGGTAGTCGAGTCGGTCGAGGCCGCCGTTGCCCGTGGTCACGACGGCCATCATGCGCGGCTCGTCGCCAGAGAGGTCGAAGCGCCCCGCGTGCAGGATGGTCAGCCGGCGGATCGCATCGTCAGTCGGCACGAAGACCTCCCCCGGGCGCGCCCGCCGAAGCACGGCGCCACGTAGCGGGGCCGAGCGAGTCGTCGCTCAAGCCCTTCCTCCGTCGCCCAGGCCGTCGAGCGAGAGCCGGCGCAGTGTCGCTGCGGTCGGCACGCCGTGCGCATCCCAGCCGCGCAGCGCGTAGTACTCATCGAGGGCCTCGTCGAAGGCGTCGGCCCCGATCACCTTGCCGGCGGCGCCACCGTCCGGGTGCGGTGTCCCGAGGATGCGCTCGGGGAGATGGTCGTCGGCGCGGCTCAGGCCCTCGCACAGGTTCAGCAAACGGCCGAGGTTCCAGACGCGCGCCCCGGCGGTCATGAGCTCGTCGGCTGTCGTCTCGCGCCCCCAGAGGTGGCGGAAGTGGGCGGCGAGGAAGCCCAGGTCGAAGGCCATGTTGGCGCACCAGACGCCGCTCCAGGCGATGGAGGTGAAGTCCTGCTGGTCGACGACGAGCCGGGCCCGCCCGGTCAGGGAGTCGGCGGCGGCCGCCCCGCCGAGGATGTCGTCGCCGGCGGTGAAGGCGCGCATGTGGCAGGCACCGCGGTCGGAGGTCGCGTAGGCCAGGCCCATGCCGAACGTGCCCCGGGGGTCGTAGGCCGGCATCTCGAGGCCCTTGACCTCGGCGGCGAGGTCGGGCCGGCCCTTGAGGGCGGCGAGGGCGCGAGCGCCGAGCGCCAGCTCGGCGCCGTACCCCTCGCCCGACGCGATGAGATGGGGCGCCTCGAGGTAGCCGGCCGTGTCGCCGAAGGCGAGGCCGTAGTCGGCCGCGCCGCAGGCGCACAGGTCCATCGCGAGGCCGACCACGGCGCCCGTGGAGATCGTGTCGAGGCCGAGCTCGTCGCAGGCCATGTTGAAGGCGGCGACGGCGGCGAGGTCGTCGATGCCGCAGTCGGCGCCGCAGAGGCCGAGGGTCTCGAACTCGGGGCCCTCGCACACGTAGTCCCCGAAGGTGTGCACTTGGCGACAGGCGAGCGGGCACTGCGTGCAGGCGCGGATCTTGGTGCGGACCCGGAGCAGGGCTTCGGAGTCGATCCGCCTGCTGCCGGCGAAGGTGCCGGTGCGCCAGTTGCGTGTCGGCAGGGCGCCGGCGGCGCTCACCGCGTCGAGGATGGCCGGGGTGCCCTCCTCCCACGTCCAGGCGTTGTCGGGGGTCAGCACGGCGTCGTTCTGGAGGCGCAGCATGTCGGCCGCGAACGCGGACGCGTCACCGACTGCGACGGCGCCGTGGCCGCGGACGACGACGGCCTTGAGGTTCTTGCTGCCCATGACGGCCCCGGCGCCGCCGCGGCCGGCCTTGTGGAACTGGTCGGTGGACAAGCAGGCGTAGGGCACGAGCCGCTCGCCGGCGGGGCCGGTCGAGAGGACCTTGTGGCGCGGGCCGAAACGCTTGCGCACGAGAGCCTCGAGCGCCGAGGTCTCGAGGCCCCAGAACTCGCCTTCCGCCGGCACGAACTGTACCGAGTCGTCCTCGATGAGCACGAGGACGGGCTCGGAGGCGCGACCGGTGACCAGCACGACGTCGTAGCCGGCGAACTTGAGCTCGGGGGCGAAGGAGCCGCCCACATACGAGTCGAGCAGCGTGCCGGTCGCCGGACTCTTGCAGCCCACGGCGAGGCGCGAGCAGGTGGCGGCGGCGGTGCCGGCGAAGGGCCCGGTCGCGAGGATCAGCGGGTTCTGCGGGGTCAGCGCCTCGGTGCCTGCGGGCAGTTCGTCGAAGAGGTGACGCAGCTGCAGGCCCTTGCCGCCGACGAAGAGGCGCGCCCAGTCTTCGTCGAGGGGCTCCACTGTCGCTCGCTGGGCCGTGAGGTCGAGCCTGAGCACTTGGCCGGTGTAGAAGTGCACGAGTGCCTCCTCAGCTGATGGGATGGGCGTACGACGGGTGATCCGGCGCGACCGGCCCGACTGTTGACCCGTCTGATAGGATGCCACGAAGAAGCTAATCAACCGGTCAGTCAGGCGCATTGCATACCGGGGGGCCGGCGGTGTCAAGCGACCGGGGCTCCGTACTGCGGTCCGGCGCGGTCGCTCCCGGTCCCGATCGGCGGGAGGCGAGGGAGCCATGAAGTCCGACCCGGGCGCACATCCCGTGGCGCACGGGCAGCCGAGGGACGATCGTCCGCGGGCCCGCCCGGTCGCCGGCGCGGGAGCCGCGTTCGGCGACCCGCTGTCCGAGCTTCCCGAGACCGCGCAGAAGTTGCTTCTCGCCGCCAAGCGGATCATCGCCGCCGATGGCCTCAGCGCTCTGACGCTCAACGCCGTGGCCGCCCAGTCGGGCGAGAACAAGGCGATGATCTCCTACTACTTCGGCAATAAGGCAGGGCTCGTCGCCGCCGTTCTCGACTCCGTGATCCACGACGAGTACGTCGTCTCGCGGCGTCGGATGAGGGATCTCGACCCGGAGCAGCGGCGCGAGCAGCTGGTCGCGGAGCTCCGGCACATGAGCGACGCCGCCGACGAGTTCCTCGTGTTCTTCGAGCTCCTGCCGCACGTCCTGCGGGACGAAGTGCTGCGGCGCCGGATCGCCGAGCTCTACAGGTGGTACTGGAACGCCAAGCTCGAGTGGCTGGGCGTCGGCCGCGAGGACGGAGCGGCGGCGGACGCCGAGATGCTGGGCCTGAGCCAGGTCCTCTCCGCGGTCATCGACGGCCTGGCGCTGCAGGCGGCGATCGACCCGGACCTCGACCTGTCCGTGCCGTACCGGGTGTTCGGCAGGATGCTGGCCGGGGCCGTCGCGCTGCCCAACGGCGCGCCTTCGCCGGCCCGACGCTCCGTTCGCGACGCCTGAGCGGACGCGCCGCACGCGACGCCTGAGCGGACGCGCCGGCCGCGGAGTGACCCGGCGTTACCCCAGGCAGTACTCGTCGAGCTGGCGCCGTGTCACCGAGTCGAGGTCGTCGGGGGGCGTGTAAGCGCGCAGCGCCTCGTCGACCCGCGCCGCCGCCGTCTCCGCGACGTCGTGGCCTCCGAGGGTCAGCCAGGTCTGGAAGGGTGCACGGTTCATAAGCGTGCCGCGCAGCGCGTCGCGCGCGTGGCGCCGGGTGTGCGGCTGCCCCAGCGCGGAGCCGCCCGGGCCGACGGCGGCGGTCACGTCGAGCGCCAGCGACTCGTCGTCCACGATGATGCCGGCGCGGGCGACGCGCAGCGCGCCGATGAGCGCGTCGTCGATCGTGAACTTCACCGGCGAGTAACAGTTGAAGGACGACAGGATGCCGGCGGCGTGCAGCACGAAGTCGACGTCGAGGTCGAGCACGGTCTTGAGCCCCAGGGCCGACTCGATGCCCGCCTGGGCGTCGGGCACGTGGGCGTCGGTGACCGAGCCCCCCGCCCGCACCGGCAGGCCCATCGAGTGGCCGAGCTGCACGGTGGCCCCCATCAGCGCCCAGTACTCGGGGGCGCCCATCATGAGCGCGCCGGTCTGCATCGACGAGACCGAGGAGGTCCCCCCGTACAGGAAGGGGCATCCGGGCCGGGCGAGCTGCGTGAGGACGAGGCCGCAGAGCAGCTCGGCGTGCTGCACCACGAGCAGGCCGGCCGGGGTGAGCGGCGCCGTCGTGCCGCCCATGGCGCAGACGGCGAAGCAGATCGGCTGGCCGAGGCGGGCGAGCCGCATGAGCACCTGGGCCGCGTCGGCGGAGACCTGCAGCGGCGACGTGCTGTTGATGATGGTCCACAGGCGGGGCCGCTCGTGCCACGCGGCGCCGTAGACGATCTCGCAGACGTCGGTGGCGACTTGGAGCTCGGCGAGGGTCGAGACGTTGGGCCGGAAGCCCTTGTCGCTGCCGACGAGGTGGGCGTGCGCGCCCACCGCCGCACGACGGTCCTCGGGCACGTCGGTGGGCTCCACGCTGAAGCCGTGCACGTCGATGTTCGGCGAGAGGTGGGCGAGGGCGATCGCCGTGCGCAGGTCGGCCAGCGTGCCGTGACGCTGCGCCCCGCCGTCGAGCACGAGGGCCGGGCCTGAGGCGGCGCCCAGCACGGCCGGCGCCCCGGGCCCAACGCGCAGGTCGAGCTCGGGGCGCCGGCCGGCCACGGTGTACCCGGCCGGCGCCGTCTGGAGCGCCCGGGCGACGAGCTCCTCGCCGAAGCGCACGCGCTGCCCGTCGACGGCGGCGCCGTGCGCCGCCAGCAGCGCTGCCGCCTCGGGGTCGAGGACCGCGCAGCCGACGTGCTCGAGGACCCAGAGCGCCGCGTCGTGCACGCGCTGCCGGTCGGTCTCGGCCAGCGTCATCGCCGCCCCCTCGGGAAGCTCCCGGTCGCGGTCCGGGCTCACGAAGCCCCGACCAGCCCCTTGGCCACACTGACCGCCTCGATCGCGTCCTCGGCGTAGCCGTCGGCGCCGATCTCGTCGGCCCAGGCGCGGGTCGTCGGGGCGCCGCCGATCATCACCTTGGTGGTCTCGCGGAGGCCGGCGGCCTTCAGGGCCTCGATCGTCTTCTGCTGGTTGGGCATCGTCGTCGTCAGGAGGGCGGAGAGCAGGAGGAGGTCGGGGGAGAGCTCCTTGCACTTCGCGATGAAGGTCTCGACCGGCACGTCGCAGCCCACGTCGGTGACCGTGAACCCGGCGGCCGAGAGCATACTGCAGACGATGGTCTTGCCGATCTCGTGGATGTCGCCGGCGACGGTGCCGGCGACGGCGATGCCGGCCGAGCTGCGCTTGGCCCCGGCGGCGTCGAGGGCGGGCTGTAGGACGGCGACCGCGGCCTTCATCGCCTCGGCCCCCTGGACGAGCTCGGGGAGGAAGAACTCACCGCGGCCGAAGAGGTCGCCGACCTCCTCGATGCCCTTGACGTAGCCCAGGTCGAGGATGTCGACCGCGGGGAGGCCCTCGTCGAGGCCCTTCTGGGCGAGCTCCTCGGCGAGCTCGACCTCGCCGTCGATGACGGACTGCTTCATCTGCTCGTAGAGTTCGGCTCCCACTGACTCCTCCTTACGGCATCATCCGCTCGCGCGACCTTCGCTGCCGGACGCGGGTGAGCCCGGCGGGAAGACGTGTGGTGCGCAGGCGCCGCAGGCGGCCTGCGCGCTGCACAGGCTACCGGAGCGCCGCCCGCCGTGGCAAGCAGGCGGCCGGCCGCGAGAGTCGCGCCGGCCGCGACTCGAGCCGTACGCAACCGTCGGCGGGGCGTCTGCCGGCGTCGCGCCGGCCGCGACTCGCCCCGCTCGAGACGGGGGGCGGGGCGCCTGCCGGCGCCCCGCCCCCCGTACTCCCCGCGCACCCGCGCGGGCCGTGTCCGCAAGCGCGAGCTAGGCGATGTCCTTGGAGATGCGCGCCTTGAGCTCGAGGAAGATGACGATCACCGAGCTCACCGCGATCATGATCGCCGAGAGGGCGTTGATCTCGGGCGTGATGCCCATGCGGACCATGCCCCAGATCTGCACCGGCAGGGTGTTGTAGTTCTGACCGATGACGAAGAACGTCGTCACGAAGTCGTCGAACGACAGGGTGAAGCAGAGCAGCGACGCCGCAAGGATGCCCGGGAAGATCACCGGCAGCGTGATCTTGAAGAACACCGTCGCGGGGTTGGCCCCGAGGTCGGCCCCGGCCTCCTCGATCGCGCGGTCGAAGCCCCGCAGCCGCGCACGGATGATGATCACCGCGAAGGGGATGTTCCAGGCGATGTGGGCAAAGACCACGGTCCAGTAGCCGGGCGAGAAGATCGACCAGAAATTGAAGCCGAGGTACTCGAGGAGGAACTCGTTGAGCTGCACGAAGAAGAGCAGCGACGACACGCCGGCGACGATCTCGGCGATGATGATCTTGGTGTAGTTGAGGCCGTCCCAGAGCATCTTGGTGCGGTACTCGAAGCGTTCCAACGAGAACGAGGCGAACGTGCCGATGACGATCGCCGCGACGGTCGAGATGACGGCGATCTCCATGCTCGTGACGAAGGCGTCGATGATCGCCGTGTCCCGGAAGAGCATCGCGTACCAGTCGAGGGTGAAGCCCTCCCATGTCACGTTGAGCTTCTGGCTGTTGAAGGAGAAGACGATCAGCACCACGACCGGCATGTACAGGAAGACGTAGACGAGCACCGACCAGGCACCGAGGCCGAGGTCGCTGTGCCCCATGAGCCGGTCCCAGAGCGAGAGGTGTATGCGCCTCTGCCGCTCGGTCGGGGCGACTGAAGTCTCTACCGCGGTTCCGTCAGCCATCAGAAGTCCTTGTTCCCAATGGCCCGCAGGTAAAGGGCCACGACGATGAGCATGAACACGAGGAGCACGTTCGACAACGCCGCCCCGAGTGGCCAGTTACGGCCGGCGGTGAAGGCCTGGTAGATGAGCCAGCCCCACAGCACGACCTTGCCGCCGCCGATGATCGCGGGCACCACGAACTCGCCGGTGGTGGGGATCGCGACCAGCATGCACCCGGCGAAGATGCCCGGCATGCTGAGCGGTATCGTGACCCGCCGCAGGGTGGTCCACTTGCCGGCGCCGAGGTCCTTCGAGGCCTCGTAGAGCGACTTGTGGATCTTCTCGATACCGACGAAGAGCGGCAGCACCATGAAAGGCAGGTAGTCGTAGATGAGGACGAGGTACACGGCGAAGTTCGTGTAGAGCATCTCGACCGGCTCGTTGATGAGGCCGAGAGACATCATCCAGCTGTTGACCAGCCCGCCCTCGGTGTTGTTGAGGATCGTGATCCACGCGTACGTGCGCACGAGGAAGCTCGTCCAGAACGGCAGCATGATGAGCAGGACGAAGAGGGTCTTGCGCTTGCCCGACTTGACGGAGATGAAGTAGGCGAGCGGGTAGCCGATGATCAGGCAGCCGAAGGTGTTGATCAGCACCATCTGCATGGTGAGGATGAAGGCCTTGCGGGTCGAGGCGTCGGTGAAGATCTGCTGGTACCACTGGGTGTCGAACGCGAGGCTGACCCCGTTCTGGTAGACGCTCTGGGTGCCGACGCTGTAGAGGATGATCAGGATCAGCGGCACCAGGAAGAAGGCCAGCATCCAGAAGGCCATGGGGCTGACCAGCAGCGGCCCCGCGGCCTTGGGATTGATCAGACGAAGGTGCCGCTCCCCCTCGTCACGGACGGTCGCGACCTCAGCCAACCTGTTCCACCTCCGTTGCGCACGGCCCCCCTCCCGGCAGTGCTGCGACCCCGGGCCGGCGGACGATGGATGGGCGGAGGCACGCAGCGTCGCGGCACGACACCCGACGGCCGCGCGACGCGACCGTGACGGTGGTGGTGTCCCCGCGTGCCGGCACGACTCCCTGCGTCTCCCCCCACGTGTGATCAGACCGGCATGAGCGCCGGGGCTCGCCACGTGCCGGGGGTGACGTGCGACGATCGGTGACCCCCGGCCCCCCGGCCAGCCGCCCCTCGCGACCGGCTCTGACGAGCACGACTCTTCTCATACCGGAGGGGCGCGGGGCGGCGCAAGGGCAGAGACGGCGCGTCCTCCGCTTTCGCGGGGCGCGCCGAAACATCGCTTAACATGTCTTAACGGCTGAAAAGGGCGGCGGCGGGCGCCGACCGGCGCCCGCCGCCGCCCCTCGGAGGCCTGCGGTCTACCTCACGGGATGTCCGGGATATACGCGTGCACCTGCAGCCGCGTGATCATGTACACCGCCTCACCGGCATCGGTGGCCTCGATGCTGCCACGGATCCGCACGCGGATGACGCGCGTCGGATCCCCGTCCCAGAGTGCCTGGAGGCCGTTGTACGTCCTGAGCTCGCCGCCGTCCACGCACTCGACGATGGCGCAGTTCGTCGCGAGCTTCGCCGTGATCTCCGTGCCGACGACGTCCTTGACGACTCTGGTCCCCTGCGTCAGCCGCACGTTCACGAAGGGAGACTCATCGCTGGGACCGACGTACGTGAGGTGGCCTTCGGCCAGGAACTCCTGCCCGTCGCCGCCCAGTCCGCCGCCTTCGTCGGAGACCTCCGCCACGGCCACGGGGACCAGCACCGCGGCGAGCACGCCGACCAGGGCCACCACCATCCAACGCTTCATCAGGACCTCCCTTGGGGTCCCGAACGGCCCGCACCACATGAGGCATCCGTGCACTGTCTCGGCGGGCACGGGGAGCGGCATGATACCCGCCGCCGCCAAAGGCTTGTCGCGGCTGAAGACACTTCTGTGGGCCGGCCACCACAGAAGGCTCGTCGGGGCTGCCAACACGGTGTCGCCCCGGGCATCGGCAGCGCGGAACCGCGGCAGCACCGGACCCGCGGGGGCGTCGCCAGCGGACCCGCGGCGGCGGCCGGCACCGGACCGGCGGCGGCCGGCCGTGCCGTCCGGCGGCGACACTCCGACAGGCCGCCGGGGCCGCGGCGAACGGCCGAAAAGAGGTGGCGCGCCCCGGCCGCCCCTTGTAGCATGACCGCGGCGCAAGGGCCGGTAGGGAAAGGAGCCCTCGTGAAGCTCAGCCTCGTCCCCAAGGACCAGGACTACTTCCGTATGTTCTCAGAGTTGGCCGCGACGCTCGACGCGGCCGCCCAGGAGCTCGTTCGCCTCATGTCGAACTTCGACGACGCGAAGGCGATCAGCGCCCGCATCCTCGAGCACGAGCACGTCGGCGACAAGATCGTCCACGACATCGTCAAACGGCTGAACCGGTCGTTCATCACGCCCATCGACCGCGAGGACATCTACGACCTCGTCGCCACCATGGACGAGGTGCTCGACAACATCGAGGCGGCCGCCGACGCGATGCTCCTCTACCGGGTCACGGAGCCGACGGTGTACGCGCGGCGCCAGGCCGACGTCATCGCCAAGGCCACCGCCCTCCTCCACCAGATCATCGACGATCTCGAGAAGCGCACCGACCTCATGGAGCGCGTCATCGGCGTCAACAGCCTCGAGAACGAGGGAGACCGGATCGTCCGCGACGCGATCGCCGCGCTCTTCGACGACGACATCGAAGCACGCGAAGTCATCAAGTGGAAGGACATCTACGAGATCCTCGAGTCCGCCATCGACGAGTGCGAGCACGTTGCCAACGTCATCGAGAGCATCGTCCTGAAGCACGACTGACGTCGCCTGCCGGTGGTCCTCCTCCTCCTCACTCTCGCCCTGAGCCTGGGGTACGCGTACACCAACGGCTTCCACGACACCGCCAACGCGATCGCCACCTCGGTGTCGACGCGCGCCCTCTCCCCCCGCGTCGCCGTGCTGATGGCGGCGGTCGCCAACCTGATCGGCTCGCTCTACAGCACCGAGGTCGCGAAGACCGTGGGCAAGGGCATCGTCGACGTCACCGGCGGCGTGAGCCTGGAGCTCGTCTTCGCCGCCGTCTTCGGAGCCGTGGCCTGGAACCTCATCACGTGGTACTTCGGGATCCCCTCAAGCTCGTCGCACGCCCTCGTCGGCGGCCTCGTCGGGGCCGGTCTCGTCGAGGGCGGCGGCGGCATGGTGCAGTGGGGCCAGCTGGTGACCAAGGTGATCATCCCGATGATCAGCTCCCCGATCGCCGGCTTCATCGTCGCGTTCTTCGTCATGACCGGCCTCATGTGGCTCGTACGCCGCTGGAAGCCGACGCGCGTCAACCGCTGGTTCCGCAGCCTGCAGATCGTCTCCGCGGCCTGGATGGCCTTCGCTCACGGGCGCAACGACTCGCAGAACGCGATGGGCGTGATGACCCTTGCCCTGCTTGCCCACGGGGCGATCCCCACGTTCGATGTCCCCACCTGGGTCATCTTCATCGCGGCCGCGGCGATCGCCTTCGGCACGTACTCCGGTGGATGGCGCATCATCCACACGCTCGGCTCGCGCGTCATTCGGCTGACGCCACTCCACGGCTTCGCCGCCGAGACGACCGCCGGTCTCGTGATCCAGGTCGCATCCAGCATCGGGGCGCCGATCTCGACCACGCAGACGATCACCGCCGCCATCATGGGTGTCGGCTCGGTGCAGCGGAAAAACGCCGTGCGCTGGGGCGTCGCCCGCAACATCATCACCGCCTGGGTGCTCACCCTCCCCGCGTCCGCCGGAGTGGCGGCCGGCGTCTACCTGCTGCTCACGACCTTGACGTGAGACCGGCCGCACCGGCCGCAAGCCCTCCTCCCGGCCCGCCGCGGGGACCCTCGTCAGGGTGCCGCGGCACACGGCGCCGCGCGCGGCACAACGCGGCCCGATGGTGTCCGTCCGGCACGATGGGTCTAGAATGATTCGTTGGACACCCTAGGAGGACGATGAAGATCCGTCTGATCGAACCCGCTGCGCCGGGCATGCACGTGTGGTCCAAGGTACTCCTGCCCCGCCTCGGCCTGCCGATGATCGGGGCGGCGCTCAACGAGCGCGGCCACGACGCCCGCGTCTACTGCCAGCAGATGGCGCCCATCGACTGGGAGGACGTCGAGAGCGCCGACCTCGTCGGCATCTCGACGACGACGTCGACCGCGACCGCCGGCTACGGCTTCGCCGACCGGCTGCGCGCCGCCGGCATCCCGGTGGTCATCGGCGGCTCGCACGTCACCTTCATGGCCGACGAGGGCCTGCTACACGCAGATTACGTGGCTCGCGGCGAGGGCGGCGAGGCCCTCATGCTCGAGCTCATCGAGCTCCTCCGCGGCGAGCGCGCGCCAGACACCATCGACGGGCTCTCGTACGTCGGCCCCGACGGCCCGGTGCACAACCCGCTGCGCGAGCGCCTCGCCGACCTCGACCAGCTTCCCTTCCCCGACCTCGACCTGATCGCCGGGCACGAGCGCCTGCAGACCACGCCGATCATGACCAGCTGGGGTTGCCCCTTCGCCTGCAACTTCTGCTCGGTCACGGCGATGTTCGGCCGCCGCTACCGCATCCGCAGCGCCGAGAGCGTGATCGCCGAGATCGAGGCCAAGCGGCCGCAGCGCATCTTCTTCTACGACGACAACTTCGCCGCCGACCGCAAGCGGCTCAAGCGCCTGCTCGAGATGATGATCGAGCGCGACCTCGTGATCCCGTGGACGGCGCAGGTCCGCACCGACGTGGCCCGCGACCCCGAGCTGCTCGACCTCATGCGGCGCAGCGGCTGCCACATCGTCTACCTCGGCCTCGAGTCGGTCGACCAGGCGACCCTCGACGCCTTCGAGAAGTCACAGACCGTGGCCGACATCGTCGAGTCGATCGACACCCTGCACGCCTACGACATCCGCTCGCACGGCATGTTCGTGCTCGGCGCCGACACCGACACGGCGCAGACCGTGCGCGACACGGTGAGCTTCTGTCTCGAGCACCACATCGACACCGTGATGCTCAACATCCTGACGCCGCTCCCGGGCACGCGCCTGTACGACGAGATGGCCGCCGCGGGGCGCATCATCGACCACGACTGGCGCCACTACGACGCCCAACACGTGGTGTTCGCGCCACGGTGGATGAGCCCGCGGCAACTGCAGCGCGCGACGCTGCGTGCGTACCGGCGCTTCTACTCGACGCACCGCCTCGTGGGCCACGCACTGGCGCTGCACATCCTGAGGACCAAGGAGCTCGGCTGGTGCTGGTGGTTCGTGCGCAGCTGGGCGGTCCCGAAGAGCAATCGGCTGAACTGGCGCCGGCTCAAGGAGCTCGCGCAACGGTCGACGCCTGACGCGGCCGTCGACAAGCCGCGGGCGTAGCCGCCCTCTGACGAGCCGCGGGCGTCACTTCGCGGACGAGCCGCGGGCGTGGCGTCCGACGCGTAGCGGACCCTCGCGCCGGGTACCATCGCCCGCCGACGAGACTGCGCGCCCGGGCGGTCGCTCGCATCCGGCCTGAGGAGGAAGCCGTGAGCGAGCTGATGGTCGTGGGTTCCTAGAACGAAGCCGACGCCTTCGGCCTCGAGGTGGCCCAGCTACAGAAGGACATGATCGTGCCGCTGCACGACGCGGCGATGGTCGTGCGCGACCCTCACGGCTCGCAGGCCGCGTCCCCTTCGAAGCGCAGCTTGCACATCGCGTACTCCTCGGGCACCGCGATGGGGTACTCGCCGCTGAAACAGGCGCGGCAGAACTGCGACGCGGGCAGCCCCGTGCTCGCCTGGAGTCCCTCGAGCGTGAGGTAGTGCAGGGTGGTGGCGCCGACCTTGCGGCGAATCTCGTCGACGCTCAGGTTGGCGGCGATCAGCTCGGTGCGCGTCGCCATGTCGATGCCGTAGAAGCAGGGCCACTTGATCGGCGGCGAGCTGATGCGCAGGTGCACCTCTTTGGCCCCGGCGCTCATCAGCATGTCGACCAGTTTGCCGGTGGTGTTGCCGCGCACGATTGAGTCGTCGACCACCACCAGGCGCTTGCCCTTGATGATGGCGGTCAGCGGGTTGAGCTTCATGCGGATACCGCGCTGGCGGAGGTCGTCGTCGGGCTGGATGAAGGTGCGGTACACGTAGCGGTTCTTGATGAGCCCCTCGGTGTAGGGGATGCCCGAGGCGGCGGAGTAGCCGATGGCGGCGGGGATGCCGGTGTCGGGCACGGGGATCACGAGGTCGGCGTCGACCGGCGCCTCCTCGGAGAGCCGGCGGCCCATCGCCTGGCGGCACTCGTGGAGGGTGCGCCCGGCCAGCACGG
>ENA-ORXD01001218-ORXD01001218.1-sediment-metagenome-genome-assembly--contig:-NODE-1218-length-23092-cov-11.232457_pt1 | contig 23092 bp, 23 predicted proteins | sample MGYA00237862_ERZ511471 | MGnify/ENA metagenome assembly ERZ511471
GTGGCGGGGAAGACGGGGACAACCAACGACCTCAAGGACGCCTGGTTCATGGGCTTTACCCCGTCGCTCGTCGCGGGGGTGTGGGTCGGGTTCGACGATCTGAAACCGCTGGGCAAATATGAAACCGGTTCCCGCGCCGCCTCCCCCATCTTCCTCTACTTCATGGAGAAGGCCCTGGCCGGGACCCCGGTCGAGTCCTTCTCGCCCCCCGAGGGGGTCGTCTTCGCCAAGATCGATCCCGAGACGGGCCTGCCGGCGGATCCGTTCTCCGACAAATACATCTTCGAGTGTTTCCTGGAGGGGACGGAACCGACCAGGGAGGTCGTCGAAGAACGGAAGAAGGCTCCGGACAAGGGCTTCTTCAGGGACGATTTCGACTCCCGGCAGTAAGGGCGCCTTCCTCAAACGTCTTGACTTTTATTACAACAGGAGTAGTATCCAAACGTTACGTGCGTTCAGACATGATTCATAACCGGGTTGTGCTTTTTAAAGAAAAAAGAGGCCCCCTATAATCTGACCCACATACCCCGCTTCACATACCGTGGCGGAGTTTTTGCGTTTTATCAGTTCCGGCGCATGTAAGGAACTTCTCTATTATGTTTCCGATAAAAATAGGGGGCTGTCCCTAATTAACCTAAAGATCACTATGGGTAAGCTTTCAAATCAGGATATTGAAAAATATTACTTCGAAATGTTCCGCAAAGACTATCCGTTGCCCTCTGGAACTGTCACTTATGGAGACAGTCCTGATGTTATTATAGATGGTGAAAGAAAAATCGGAATCGAAATTACCAACTTTTTCCACAAGTCTGGCACTCTTCCAGAAAGTGAGCAGATTCAAGGTAGATGGCGAGAGAAAGTCGTTTCAGAGGCACAGCGCTTATTTCAGAAGGAAAATGGTGGGAAGCTCGAGGTTTCCTTTGGGTTTGATAAATCATTCCCAATCAAAGATCAGAAAGCCCTCATCAATCAACTAACACAATTAGCAACGCAAATTCAAAATTTTGAAACAGGACAAATTGGAAAAGACTATTTCAAGCAGATTTCGGAACTTTCATTCGTCTATTTGAACAATCAGGAGTACGAAGATACGAAGTGGAGAGTTGTCCAAGTCCATGATGTGCCGATGCTGGCAATGGACCGATTATTGGACATCATCAAAAATAAAGAACAGCGCTCACAAAGATATCAGAAATGCGATGCCTATTGGTTACTTGTTGTCGTCGATTTCATGAATCCAGCACAGGACCAGGAGATTCAAATCGATACTTTCAAAAAAGTGGAGACCGAAACGTTTGAACGAGTGATTGTCTACAAGACTCTGTTCGGCCATGTATTGGAGGCAAAGTAGAGAGAGTTAACCATGCCTTGCACTCGGACGGCAATTCCGTTGCGCTCCATTGCCGCCGGTGAGCTTGGTCGTTATGGAAATAATCTAAAATGAAGAAATTAATATATGTATTTCTGATTACTATATTTTGTATTTCGGTCTCCTTTGCAGGGGAAAATAGGACATTATTGCCTGCTGGAGAAGTCCCCGAAGATATTCGGGCTGAATTATTACTATTTCTTCAAAACCAATTTGGTGAAACACTCAATGCTACTAATATCATTTTTATAGGTTCCAGTATTCCTGTTGTGTTTTATTCATATGAGGAAAAGGATAGTTATATTAATGGATTTTGCTGGAAAGAATCAAATGGTATCTATACCCAGAAAGTAGATTCATCTCCTGCTCATCGTGTTGGATCAGGATTTGGGAACCTTAAGAACGGAGGAGGTGAATTAATAACAATCATTAATGAACTTAAGCTTTCAGGAAGTAAAGATGTCTTTGTGTCTGTTCATCGAAAAGACTCTTGGTATGCATGGTATGCAATCTTTTATAAGAAAGGATTGAAATTTGTAGAAGTATGGTCCATTTCGCCATGGACTTCGGTAAAACGGGCTTACACGGAATCAAATTCTTTTGAGTTTAAAGATTTGGACGGGGACGGCAATAAAGAAATTGTTAATAAGTACATATATAGTAATGCCTGGGATGCGGAACCGAAAGAAGAAAAGAAAGAAGAAGTATATACATGGGATGGGTTGCGATTTACATTGCTGCCTCCCTCAAAAGATAATGGAAAATAACCACATCGTTTTCCGGTAGCCTGCCGCACCGGCGGTATTGAAAATTCTCTTGACAAATGAATCGTTTCGTATAGAATCAGTTCCCATTTCCATAAGAGGGGCAAGAAGCAGTGAGGCATCTTTTGGGATCGGTGGTAGTCCTTTTGAACGTACTCGTCGTAGTACTTACGGGGGGGACCGCTGCTTGATCCTTATGGAATAAAAGGAACATCAAGCCGCGGGCCCCAAACCCCGCGGCTTTTTTGTATGAAAGCCGCATCTCGACAAGAGGATCTGCGGCTTTTTTATTGGGGATGGTTCCCCGAAGACCGGGGATCAGGATGTACAACAAAAACGGCACTAAGGAAGGAAAGCGATGGACACGACGGGAGCTGACATACTGATCAAGACATTGAAGGACGAAGAGGTGGATACCATCTTCGGTTATCCGGGGGCGAACAGCCTGCCGATCCATGACAGCATGCTCAAAAGCCAGATACGGCACTATCTGGTACGGCACGAGCAGGCGGCCGCCCATGCCGCCGACGGGTACGCCCGGGCGACCGGAAAGGTCGGTGTCTGCCTGGCCACGTCGGGGCCGGGGGCGACCAACCTCGTGACCGGGATCGCGACGGCGTACATGGATTCGACCCCCCTCATCGTCCTGACCGGGCAGGTGACGACGAATCTCCTGGGGAGCGACGCCTTCCAGGAGACGGACATCATCGGTATCACCATGCCCATCACGAAACACAGCTACCTGGTCAGCGATCCATGCGATATCGGGTCCACGCTGAAGGAGGCGTTCGAGATCGCCAGGAGCGGGCGGCCGGGACCGGTCCTGGTGGACCTGCCGAGGGATATCATGGCCGCCAAGTGTAATCTCAGCGATACAAAGGATGTTCCGTCGCGGGTGAAGCCCCGTTCCGCGGGAACACGGGACGACGCACAACTCCAGAAGATCGCCGCCTACCTGAACAGGGCCGAGAGACCCGTGCTCCTCATCGGCGGCGGCGTGAAGCTCGCCAAGGCCTGCGACGATCTTGCCGGCCTGGTCGAAAAGGGAAACATCCCGTTCGTGTCCACCATGATGGGGATCGGCTCGGTGTCCGCCTCGAATGGATACAACCTCGGATTCATCGGGACCCACGGCAATGAACTGGCCAACCGGATCGTTCACGATTCGGACTTCATCCTGACGATCGGGGCCCGTTTCAGCGACCGCAGCACGTCGATCGTCTCGGAGTTCGCACCCCTGGCCACCATCGCGCAGATCGATATCGACGCATCCTCCATCGGCAAGGTTATCAAGGCGGATTTGTCCCTGGTGTGTGATATCCGCGAGGCCCTGGAGGGGCTCATCCCCCTCGTGGAGAAAAAGGAACGGAAGGAGTGGATGGAGCGGATCAAGAGGGAACGGGCGGCCCGGAATCAGAACGGGGCGATGGATGAATGCGGAGCGGCGGGGCCCTTTATCCGGGATGTCCAGGCGGCGATGCCGGAGGCGACCACCATGGTGACGGATGTGGGGCTGAACCAGATATGGGCCCTCCGATCCTGGCAGGCGAAGGCCCCCCGGAGCGTGATCACGCCGGGCGGGCTGGGGACCATGGGATTCAGCCTCCCCGCGGCGATGGGTGTCCAGGTGGGGGCGCCGGACCGGGCCGTGGTCGCCTTTTCCGGGGACGGCGGTTTCTTCATGAATATACAGGAACTTGTAACAGTTACCTGCTACCAGATACCGATCAAGATCGTGGTCTTCAACAATGGGCACCTCGGCATGATACGCCAGATTCAGGACCTCTTTTACGGGTCCCGCTTCTGCGATATCGAGCTGGGGACCAGTAAGGTCGATCTGGTCGCCATCGCGAAGGGATTCGGGCTCGATGCGGACCGGGTTCCGGTCGGCGATGCCGGGGCCGGGATCGAGAAGATGGCCGCCTCAACGGGGCCCTTCCTGCTGGAGGTCATTGTTGATCCCGACAACTATGTCTATCCGATCATCCCCCCGGGGAAGTCGAATATCGACATGATAAGCGGACGGCAGGGGTAAGGTGCCGGGGACGGACAATCCGGGCTTATGATGGATCATTATACGAAAGGACGGAGATACGATGGGAGTGCGAGAACGGATACTGGCGATACTGGTCAATAACAAACCGGGCGTCCTGGCCCGGGTTGCCGGCGTGTTCGGGAGGCTCGGATACAACATCGAGAGTCTCTGCGTGGCGGAGACGATCTCTCCCGAGATCTCCCGGATAACGTCGATCACCAACGCTGATTCGGACTTTATCGAAAAGGTAATGAAACAGCTGGGCAGGCTGGTTGACGTCATCGAGGTCGCGGAGCTGGTCCCGGGGGAGTCCGCCCAGCGGGAGATGATCCTGATCGGGATCAAGCTGAATCAGAAGAACAGGCAGGAGGTGGTGCAGGCCGTCGGCATGTTCGACTGCACGATCGTCTCCCTGAGGAACAATTACTGCGTCATACAGGTCGCGGGGAGCAGGGGGGAGGTGGAGACGGTCATCAACTACATGCGGCCCTTCGGCATCGACAAGATCGCCCGAACGGGGGTACTCGCCCTACATCATGAAGAAAATTAATTCGGCGGATGCGGGTTAATCGGTTGCCTGTAGACGGTAAAGTGTGATATCAAACCAGATTCGTAAATTTCAAGATCACACATACCCAGGAGATCGATGATGGATTACAGGGAGACGTTGAATCTGCCGAAGACGGACTTTGCAATGAAGGCGAATCTGGCCCGCAAGGAGCCGGAGCAGCTTGAAAAATGGTACGCGATAGATATCTATGGCAAGATACGGCAGGTTGCCAAGGGGCGCGAGCGGTACATACTGCATGACGGCCCTCCCTATGCGAACGGGGACATCCACCTCGGGACCGCGCTCAACAAGATCATCAAGGACATCGTCATAAAGGCCAAGGGCATGGCCGGGTTCGACTGTGTCTATGTCCCGGGGTGGGACTGCCACGGTCTCCCCATCGAGCACCAGGTCGACCAGGAGCTGGGCGAGCGGCAGCACACCATCCCGCAGGCGGAGAAGCGGAGGCTCTGTCGCACCTATGCCTCCAAATATCTCGACATCCAGCGAAGACAGTTCAAGCGCTTCGGCGTATTCGGCGAGTGGGACCATCCCTACGTGACGATGGACTACGACTACGAGGCCACCACGGTCGAGGAGTTCGGGAAGCTGCTGCTCAGCGGCGACGTCTACAAGGGGAAGAAGCCGGTCTACTGGTGCGCCTCCTGCAAGACGGCCCTTGCCGAGGCGGAGGTGGAGTACGCCGACCACACCACCCCCTCCATCTACGTGAAGTTCCCGATGGTATCCGATCCGTCCTCCATGTTCCCTGAGCTTGCCGGCGAGAAGGTGAGCGTGGTGATCTGGACGACCACGCCCTGGACGATCCCCGCCAACCTCGCCATCGCCCTCCACAAGGACTTCGACTACGTGGCGGTCAGGGTGAAGGGGGAGGTCCTGATCTTCGCCGAGGAGCTTCTGGACTACTGCCTCGACGCCTTCGGCTTCAGGGGAGAGCAGTACGAGATCCTGAAGACCTTCAAGGGGGCACCCCTCGAGGGCTTGAAATGCCGGCACCCCTTCATCGACCGCGACAGCGTCCTGATCCTCGCCCCCTTCGTGACCCTGGACGCCGGGACGGGATGCGTCCATATCGCCCCCGGCCACGGCCAGGAGGACTATGAGATCGGCCTCGAGTACGGCCTGGATGTCTATGCCCCGGTGGATGACGACGGCAGATTCACCCCCGACGTCCCCTTCTTCGCCGGCGGGTTCGTCTTCGACACGAACGAGGCGGTGAACGAGAAACTCAAGGAGGTGGGGGCGCTCCTGGGCAGCATGGACATCGAGCACCAGTACCCCCACTGCTGGCGGTGCAAGAATCCCATCATCTTCAGATCGACGGAGCAGTGGTTCATCTCGATGGACAAGAACGGTCTGCGCGAGAAGGCCCTCGCCGCCATCGACACCGTCACCTGGGTTCCCTCGTGGGGGCGCGACCGGATATACGGGATGATCGAAAACCGGCCCGACTGGTGCATATCGCGGCAGCGCTCGTGGGGGGTCCCCATCACGGTTTTCTACTGCAAGGGATGCGGCGCCTACCTGGCCACGAAGGAGATCCTCGATCACGTCGTCGCCCTGGTCAGGGAGCACGGCGCCGACGTCTGGTTCGAGCGGGATGCGAAGAACCTCCTCCCCGGCGGGGCGGCCTGTCCCGATTGCGGCGGGAAGGAGTTCAAAAAGGAGACCAACATCCTCGACGTCTGGTTCGACTCCGGTGTCAGTCACGCGGCGGTGCTGGAGAAGCGCGACGATCTGGGATCGCCCTGCGACATGTACCTGGAGGGGAGCGACCAGCACCGGGGATGGTTCCACTCCTCCCTCCTGGAGTCGGTAGGGACGCGGGGCAGGGCACCCTACAGGAATGTACTGACCCACGGCTTTGTCGTCGACGGCGAGGGGAAAAAGATGTCCAAGTCGCTGGGGAATTTCGTCGATCCCCAGCAGATGGTAGACCAGTACGGGGCGGAGATCCTCCGCCTGTGGGTCGCCGCCGAGGACTACACCCTCGATATCAGGATATCCGAGGAGATCATGAAGCGCCTCGTCGAGGCGTACCGGCGGATCCGCAATACGAGCAGGTACATACTGGGAAACCTGTACGATTTCGACTGTCGGAAGGACCTGGTGCCTGTGGAGGACATGGAAGAGATCGACCGGTGGGCCCTCCACCGCCTCCAGGAGATCATCCAGCGGGTGAGGGGCGCGTACGAAAATTATCAGTTCCATGCCGTGTACTACACGCTGTACAACTTCTGCAGCGTGGACCTGAGCGCCCTCTACCTCGATGTCCTGAAGGACCGTCTCTACACCTCGAAGGCCGCGTCGCGCGAACGGCGGTCCGCGCAGAGCGCGATGTATCTCATTCTCGACGCCATGGTGCGGCTCCTCGCCCCCGTCCTCGTCTTTACCGCGGAGGAGATATGGGCGCACATGCCCTCTTATGAGGGGAAGGCCGAGAGCGTCCACATGACCCGGTTCCCCGATATCGACCCCCGCTGCCGTGATGAAGAGCTCGGGAGGAAGTGGGAGACGCTGATCGCCGTGAGGGGAGAGGTCTCGAAGGCCATCGAAATGGCCAGGCAACAGAAGGTGGTCGGCCATTCTCTCGACAGCCGCGTGGCCATCTGCGCCCCGGAGAAGCTGCAGGGCCTGCTGGCCGAGTATCGCGAAACGATGAAAGACCTCCTGATCGTCTCCCAGGTGGACCTTGTGCCGGAAGGGGCGCTTTCCGATCCTTACGAGAGCACCGAGATCAAGGGTCTGAAGATCGAGGTCGCGAAGGCGCGGGGGGTGAAGTGCGAGCGGTGCTGGAACTACAGCGAGACGGTGGGTAACGATTCCGATCACCCGACGATCTGCACGCGGTGCGCGCGGAATCTGTAGGAGGTCCCGGTGAAGAGAAACTATGGAATCTTCCTGGTGACGCTGTCGCTGGTCGTTGGTCTGGACCGGATCTCGAAGTGGTACATCGACTCGACGATGGCCCTCCATGAATCCTATCCGGTCATCGACGGGTTGTTCAATATCACCTATGTGCGCAACCCGGGCGCCGCCTTCGGGTTCCTGGCGAATGCCGCTCCCCTCTTCCGGTCGGGGTTCCTGATCACCGTTTCGACGGCCGCCATCGCGATGATCCTGTACTATCTCGCGCGGAACCGGTCCGCCGGGCTGCTGCTTGTGACCGCCCTCTCGCTGATCGTGGGCGGGGCCGCGGGGAACCTGATCGACCGGGTGCTGTTCGGGAACGTGATCGATTTCCTCGACGTCTACGCCGGGTCTTACCACTGGCCCGCCTTCAATGTGGCCGATTCGGCCATATCGGTCGGTGCCGTCCTGCTCATCATCGAACTGTTCAGAAAACGACAGGACGGGCTCACCGCGGCAGGAGAATAACCACCTTCAGATATTTCCTCCCCCACGCGAGGGCGTCGTCACGGTCGAAAAAGAAGACGTCGATGTGATCCCCCTTGAGGGCGCTCCCCGTGTCGTGGACCTCCCCCCACCCGTATCCCGGGACGTACATCTTGGTCCCGAAGGGGTACCGGCGGATGTCCGCCGCGATCGTCCCGTGTTTCGCCTTCGTTCCGTCGGCTGTGATGCCGACCTCCTTTCTCTGCCCCTCGAGCGGCCCGTAGGCATAGACCGGGGGACCGATGCACCCGTATTTCTTCTTCCAGCCGCACGACTCGGCACCGGGATCGTAGGCGGTGACGAGCATGGTGCGGGTCACTCTCTGGTACTCTCTCTCCTTCTTGGGCAGGAGACAGCATCCCTGGAGGAAAAGGAGGAGGAGAAGAGGGATCAGGCCCCAACAGATCCCCGTCCGTATCCTGGTCGTATCGGATGACTTGCACATGGCGGATACCCTACCATACCGGGCGCGTATCTTTCAAGAAAGGAGCGGACACGGAGGGCGGATGCCCCCTGTGCACCGGTTCGCGCTGTGCCACGCGCGGGCACGTTACCCCATCAGGCCGGGGAGAAAGAGGGCGAGCTGGGGGAAGGGGATGAGGAGGAGGGTCCCGATGATCAGGGCCGCCAGAAAGGGGAGCGCCCCCCTGAAGATGACCTCGAGCGGGACGTCTCTGGCAACACCGCTGACCACGTAGACATTAATCCCCACAGGGGGTGTGATCACGCCGATCTGGGTCACCAGGACGATGACGACGCCGAACCATATCGGGTCGTAGCCCAGGAACAGGATCACGGGGTAGAAGATGGGGATGGTGAGCATGATGAGGGCCAGGGCGTCCATGACGCACCCCCCGACAAGGTATACCGCGATGATAAGCAGCATGATGGCCCAGCGCGGAAGCTGTATCTCCGATACTCCCTGTGCGATATCGAAGGGAATCCGAGTCACCGCCAGGAAGTGGCCGAATATCGTCGCCCCGGCGACGATCACGAGGATCATGCAGGATATCCGGGTCGTCTCGAAAAGGGCGGCGAGAAACCCCTTCATGGTAAGATTGCGTCCGGCAAGCGCCAGGAGGAGCGTGCCGCAGGCGCCGATCGCACCGGCCTCCGTGGGGGTGAATATCCCCAGAAAGAGACCGCCCATGATCAGGATGAAGAGGAGCAGGGTTTCGATGAGGCCCGAGAGGGATGCCCACCTGTCCCGGAAGGAAAATTTCGGTCCCTTCGGTCCCAGTTCCGGCCTCAGACGCGTCCATATGACGATGACGAGGATGAAGAGGAGGGTCAGGAGGATCCCCGGTAGGATGCCGGCCATAAAGAGCCTGCCGATGGACTGCTCCGTCAGTATCCCGTAGACCATGAATATGACGCTCGGAGGGATCAGGATGCCGAGACTTCCCCCCGCGGCGACGACCCCCGTCGCAAGCTCGGGCTTGTAATGATATCGCTTCATCTCAGGGAGGGTTGCCGCGCCCATGGTCGCGGCGGTTGCGTTGGTGGAGCCGCAGATGGCGGAAAAGGCCGAGCATGCCCCCACCGTCGCAACGGCGAGTCCCCCGGGCCAGTGGCCGATAAAGGCATAGGCCGCGTTGAACAGTCTCGTGCTGATGCCGGAATGATAGGCGAGCTGTCCCATCAGGACGAAGAGCGGAATCACGGTCAGGCTGTACGATCCGAAGACGGAAAAGAGATCCTTCGCGAGCATGCTCATGGATGCGTCGAAGGAAACGGTATACCCGAAGCCGACGAACCCCACCGCCGCCATGACGAAGCCGACGGGCATCCTCAGGAACATCAATATGAAAAGGGCGGCAATCCCTATGAGTCCCGCTGCCGTAGGGGTCACTGGACAATCCTCTTGAGCGATCGGTACAGGTCTGTTGCAAGGACGAGGCATGCGAGGCAGCAGCCGATCGCGATACCGAACATGAAGGGATAGACCGGGAGCGCAATGGTGAGGGATACCTCGCCGGTACGCTTGAGGTCCATGGCGTATACGGCACTCTGCCACGTGATGATTCCGAAGAGGAGGGTGCTCAGCAGATCGACGCCCGCGGCGATGACGATCTGTGCCCTCTCGGGCATCCTCTGGGTGAGAAACTCAACGGCGATGTGACCCTTCTGCATTGTGGTATACGCCAGGGCGAAAGAAACGCCGACCGTCCCCATGAGCCCCACAATCTCATATGTTCCGGGGATGGGGTGCCGGAAAAAGCGCAACACCACGTCGGCGCAGGTGAGGACCATCATCACCAGGATGGCACCCCCCGCCACCCAGTTGAACGCACCGCTGAGGGTGTTCATCTGTTTTTCCAGCCGCATCATATGGCCTCAGACCGGGGGGCTCGGGTCACGAGACGCATCCCGCTCCCCGGCCCCTGATCCTTGCTATTTGCTGTGTTTGACGATGAGTGCTTTGGCCAGCGCCGCGGCTTTCTCTCCCGGCAGTCCTTTATCTTCGGTAGCGCGCACATAGTCTTCAATGATCGGCCGCACCGCCTCAGCCCACCGCTGGTTTTCCTCTTCGGAGAGCGGGATGATCTCATTCCCCTGGCTTATGGTGTACGCGCGCCCCTCATCGTCGCTCTTGTCCCAGGCGGCGCCGTGTACATCGACCCACTCCGTGCTGACCTCTTCTACGATTTGTTTGAGTTCCTTCGACAGGGCGTTCCACTTGTCGAGGTTCATCACGACGAACATGGCAGTGGTGTACCCGACCCCGGTACACTGGGTTGTGTAGTCGATCACCTCCGCCTGTTTCCATCCCTTGAGGGTCTCTATCGGGGTGAATGTCCCTTCGACCACACCCTTCTGAAGGGCCTCGTAGGTGTCCCCCTGGGGCATCGCGACAGGCACCCCGCCGAGGGACTCAACGATCTTGGCACTCAATCCCGTGGAACGGATCTTCATTCCCTTGACATCCTCCAGCGCCCGGACCGGTTTCTTGGTGCTCAGCAGGCCGGGGCCGTGGGCGTGTATGTACAGGACCTTGACGTCAGCCAGTTCCTGTGGAGACATCTCCTTGGCGAATTCGTTGGCGACACGGGTTGCCACAAGGCCGGTGGGATATCCGAAGGGGAGATCAACGACTGCCATCACCGGGAAACGTCCCCTGGTATATGCGAAGCACGACATTCCGATGTCCGATATTCCCTTCACCACCCCGTCGTAGCACTGATCCGCCTTTGTCAGGGTGCCGCCCGGAAAGGTGGTGATCTTTATCCGTCCTCCGGAACGTTTCTCCACCTCTTCGGCCCACGATATGGCCGCCTGGCACTGGCTGTGGGTAGGCGGAAAGAATATGCTGTAGGTCAGTTCCACGGTCTTTTCCTTTTTCTGGCATCCCGCTGTCAACAGCAGTGCCGCCGCGCCTATCATAACAGTGATGACAATATACTTTCTCATGATTTTCCCCCCTCACGGAATATACGGCCTTCCCCTTCCCCCTCTACAGGGGAGGCACGGGAGGCCTGTTGCAGACTGTCGAAAATATAACGGAAACTACGGTGGTATGATGGCCTGCTTTCCTGCCCTGATGCGGGTCAGGAAGCAGGCATTAATATGAGTAAGTCTTACACATGGAGCGTAAGATAATCGGCAGGGAAGATAATGATGTATTATCCATAACGCGGTCCCGATCCTGAAAATTTGGCCAGATCTTAGTAACCGATTTGGTATAACCTGTCAAATAGTATTTACGGCTCCCCGACACCTGCGGCCCTCGCCGCACACGGTGACCCGTCGAAATACATCCCAGCTTCCCCCGTCTGGTGCGCGATGCCGGTCTCAATCAGGGGACTACTTTTTCTTTGCGGCTTTCGCCTTTTCCAGCTCCGCTTTGTACTTTTCGGCCTCGGCTTTGGCCTTTTTCGCTTCTTCTTTTGCGGCGTTCAGCGCCTCCATGCTTGTCTGTTCTTCTTCTTTCGACTTCATCTTATCCGTCATCTCGTCGAAGCCGACATATACGGCAAGGGCGCCTCCAAGCAGGAGGACGACGGGGATTCCGCCTTGAAGCAGCTCAATAAAGGGTTCCCACCAGATGACCAGTCCGATCAGCCCCAGGACCGCCGCGATGATACCGCCTATCAATACCTTCATGATCCCTCAACCTCCTTCTGTCAGAAATATGCCAGGATTGTTACGCTAACACTATAGCAATAACTGAGTTTTTCAGATAGCATAAAAACGAACCGCAGGCAAGATCAAAATCGAGAAAAAGGACTTGCCTAAAAAGGGATATTGCATTATCTTCATACACTTTCAGATAATCGGCAGAGAACCCGCGGCCCGGACGGGGGACGGGGAAAGGATGTTGCATGGTGAAACTTGATTTTGAGAAGGGGGCGGGTCTGATCCCTGTCGTGGCGCAGGATTACGTGACGGGCGAAGTACTGATGCTGGCCTATATGAATCGGGAGGCCTGGGAAAAGACGGTGGAAACGGGGAGGGCGACGTACTGGAGCAGGTCACGGAACACCCTCTGGGTCAAGGGTGAGACGTCCGGCAATGTCCAGACGGTCAAGGAGATCCTCGTGGATTGCGATCTGGACACCGTGGTGCTCAAGGTGGATCAGCGGGGGGGTGCCGCATGTCATATGGGGTACCGGTCCTGTTTTTACCGAAGGATCTCCGGCGGAGACGTGGAGGTCATCGGTGAGCGGGTGTTCGATCCGGAGGACGTGTACGCGACATGAAGAAACTGAAATTGGGTATACCGAAAGGGAGCCTCGAGGCCAATACGATCGAACTCTTCAAAAGGGCGGGATGGCGCATCACCTACGATGCCAGGAGTTACTTCCCCGATATCGATGATGAAGAAATCGCATGCGCCCTGGTGAGGGCGCAGGAGATGTCCCGGTATGTCGATGACGGGACCATCGACCTCGGCCTTACCGGAAAGGACTGGATCCTTGAAAACGAATCCGATGTGGTTGTCGTCCGGGATCTCATCTATTCAAAGGCATCCACGCGACGTGCCCGCTGGGTGCTTGTGGTCCGTGAGGATTCCCCCATCAAGACTCTGGAAGATGTGGCCGGCAAAAGGATATCGACGGAGCTGGTGAACTTTACCCGCAGGTATCTGCAGGAGCGGGGGATAGAGGCGCACCTGGAATTTTCCTGGGGCGCCACGGAGGCGAAGGTGGTCGAAGGACTCGTGGATGCGATCGTGGAGGTGACGGAGACCGGGAGCACCCTCCGGGCCAACAAACTGAAGATTATCCATGAGCTTCTGGAGACGAACACCCAGCTGATCGCCAACAAGAAGGCGTGGGACGACCCCTGGAAGAGGAGAAAGATGGAGCAGATCAGCGCCCTCCTCTCCGGATCGCTCATGGCGATGGGGAAGGTCGGTCTCAAGATGAACGTTGCCAAGGAGAATCTGGGGAGAGTCGTCCTGCTCCTTCCTTCCCTGAAGGCCCCGACCACGTCCGGGCTGTTCGACGAGAACTGGTTCGCCGTCGAAGCCGTCGTGGACCGGGATATCGTCAGAGAGCTGATACCGATCCTCCGCGAGGCGGGGGCCGAAGGAATCATCGAGTATCCTCTCAACAAGGTGTTGTAAAAGGAGACGGGGGGCATGCGTACACACAGGGTGACCAGAAAGACCACGGAAACGGATATAGCGTTTGAGATCAACCTCGACGGAGAAGGGGTGGGGAAGATATCCACGGCGATCCCCTTCCTCGATCACATGCTCACCCTCTTTGCGAGGCACGGCCTCTTCGATCTGCATCTCCAGGGGAGCGGGGACACGGATGTGGACTATCATCACCTCGTGGAAGATATTGGGATATGCTTTGGGAAGGCTGTCCGGGGGGCCGTGGGCGACAAGAAGGGGATGGCCCGTTACGGTTCGGCCTGTGTCCCCATGGATGAGGCCCTGTGCCACGTCTGTGTCGATATCTCAGGGAGGCCGTACCTGGTTTTCAGGGCAGAATTCGGCGGGAAGAAGATCCGTGACTTCGATCCCCTCCTCCTTGAGGAATTCTTCAGGTCCTTTACGGATCACGGAGGAATAACCTTGCACGTGAACGTCATATATGGTAAAGATCCTCACCACATAGCAGAGGCCGTCTTCAAGGCGTTCGCCCGTGCCCTGAGGGAAGCGGTCCGCATCGATGATCGGATCAAGGGCGTCCTGTCGACAAAGGGATCTCTCTGAATTCACTGTCTGCAACGCTGAGAACCTCTCCATGACATTCCCCGTGGGGGCCGGTATTAGGGAAATTTTACACAGCGGGGTGATACGTATCAAAACTTCATCTTCTTATTCCGACATGTTCCGGGTTCTCCTGTGCGGGGCGGTGTGCGCGGCCCTCCTCGCCGGGTGTGCGCCCCATCGGGGGGGGACGACCACCCTCCTTCAGAGAGGCGTTCGCTTCGAGAAGATCGCCGTTGTCCCGTTCCAGGCGGTTGTTCCCGGAGATCCGGCTGCGCAGGTTGTCCGATGTCCCATCTCGGGGGCAACCTTTCGGGCCTGTCCCTTTTCGGGGAATCCACAAGAGAGGATCGAGCAATTCTTCGTAGAGGGATTCACCCCTGCCGAGGGGTGCACCGTGATCCCTCCCCAGGAGGTACGCGGCGTGTACCGCCGGGTGTCTGTCGGCTCCCCGGGAGCCCCGCCCCTGGAGATACTGCAAACGGTGGGGAAAGAGATCGAGGCGGACGGCATTATTGCGGGCCACCTCTTCTGCTTCCGGGAGAGGAAGGGTTTTGATTATTCTGCGGAACGACCCGCTTCGGTCGCCTTCTGCATCCATCTGATCCGCGTTGAGGACGGGGTGACGGTATGGAAGGGAGTCTTTGACAAAACCCAGAGTTCGCTGCTGGAAAACATCCTGGATATCCTTCCCTTTATCCGGGGCGGCGGGAAATGGATGACCGCCGAGGAGTTGTCACGGGAAGGCGTCCGGCAGATATTGCAGGGCTTTCCCGACATGAAGGAATCTGCCAGGTGATCATCATACCGGCCATAGATCTCAAGGAAGGCAGGTGCGTGCGCCTCCTCCAGGGCGACTTTGACCGGTCGACCGTGTATTCGAATCATCCCGCCGATATCGCTCTGCAGTGGCAGGAAAAGGGGGCGGAGCGCATCCACGTGGTCGATCTCGACGGTTCCCGTGACGGGGCGCCCCGCAACAGAAGCGTTATCGAAGAGATCGTCCGTGCGGTGGATGTCCCCCTGCAGGTAGGGGGAGGGATCCGAAACATGCAGGCTGTTGACGAATACCTCGCCATGGGGGTCGGCTATGTGATACTGGGTACCGTGGCCCTCAAGGACAGGCCGTTTGCCCTCGATGCGTGCGCCCGGTACCGGGGGCGCATCATCCTCGCCCTCGACGCCCGTGACGGCAGGGTCGCTGTCGAAGGATGGACGGAGGGCACGGATCGGTCTCCTGCGGAGATCGCCGCTCAGTATGAGAAGTGCGGACTGGATGCCGTCATATACACCGATATACGGCGGGACGGCATGGAATCGGGGGTCAACCTCGAATCCACGCGGCTCCTTGCCGAATCCGTCGATATCCCGGTCATCGCCTCGGGGGGTGTTGCGAGTATCCGCGACATCGACCGGCTCCTCGAAGACGGGGGGGAGAGGATCATGGGCGTCATAACAGGGAAGGCGCTCTACACCGGGGCCTTGAGGCTGGAGGATGCCATAGCACGGGTTGCGGAATTTGCGTAGGAGGTGTGGATATGGAGGGGTGTATCTTCTGCAGGATCGTCCGGGGAGAGATCCCGGCCACCGTTGTCTATGAGTCATCGGATGCCGTGGCCTTTGAGGATGTCAATCCGATGGCCCCCGTGCACGTGGTAGTGGTACCGAAGACGCACGTGGCCACCCTCATGGATGTTCAGGACGGCATGATGGAGGGCCTGATGGCGGCGGTGCGGGAGGTTGCCGCGGTAAAGGGAATTGCCGAAAAGGGGTTCAGGACCGTGATCAACTGCAATGCGGAAGGGGGCCAGGTGATCTTTCACCTGCATATCCATGTTCTGGGAGGCAGGAAGTTGAGTGATGATATGGGGTAACGGGAGATGGCCGTTTCCCCGGTGGAACAATGATGCAACGGGCCGATGGTCGCCCGCGGTACGGAAGAAGAGAGAGGTGTACAGAACAGCATGGACATACAAAAACGGATATCGGACGCCATGATCAAGGCGGCCAAGGGCAAGGACAAGGAAACCTTGTCGACGCTTCGCATGATCAAATCAGCCCTGCACAACCGGGAGATAGATCTCAAGGATCAATTCGGTGAACAGGAGATGCTCCAGGTGCTCTCCTCCATGGTAAAACAGCGCAAGGATTCCGTCGAGCAGTTCAAGCAGGGAGGGAGGCCCGAACTTGCCGCGAAGGAAGCACGCGAGATAGAGGTTATCCAGGGATTTATGCCTGCACAGTTGTCCGGGGAAGAGCTCCGCGGCCTGATCGAGCAGGCGGTAGAGGAGGCCGGCGCGACCAGTGTCCGGGACATGGGGAAGGTGATGAAGCTTCTGATGCCCAGGGTGACGGGAAAGGCCGACGGGAAGGCCGTGGGCGAGGCGGTCAAGGCGCGGTTATCCTGAGCCGGCATCCCCGAACGTACCCGTGTCCAGGGAGGTGGGCGTCTTGAAGGGATATATTCCTCAGGAAAAGATAGAGGAGATCAAGAACCGGGTCGGCATCGTCGATCTCGTTTCGGAGTACGTCACCCTGAAAAAAGCCGGCCGGAATTTTGTCGGCCTCTGTCCCTTTCACACGGAAAAGACCCCTTCCTTCAGCGTGAACCCGGAGAAACAGATCTTTTACTGCTTCGGCTGCGGGGAGGGGGGGGATGTCTTCGCCTTCCTGATGAAGCTCAACGGAACATCCTTCGCCGAGGCGGCACGATACCTGGCGAAGAAGGCGGGGATCACCCTGCCGGTTAGGAAGATGACGGGTGAGGAGAAGTCCCGGGAGACCGAAAAAGAGAAGCTGCACAGGATCAACGCGATAGCGGCGCAATTTTTCTCCTCCCAGCTCTCCTCGGAGCGGGGTCGGTCGGCCCGTGATTACCTTGCCACGCGTAAGATGGGCGATGCCATCGTCGGGGCGTTTCATATGGGGTATGCCCCGGAGGGGTGGAACAACCTGACCGTCTATCTCGAGGGGAGGCGGGTTCCCCTCGGACTTGCGGAGAAAGCCGGACTCATCATATCCAAAGATACGGGAGGATACTATGACCGGTTTCGCGGGAGGGTGATCTTTCCCATAGAGGACCTGAGCGGCAGAGTGGTGGCGTTCGGGGGACGGGCCATAGGGGACGATACGCCCAAATATCTCAATTCCCCCGAGTCTCCCGTCTATACCAAGGGGAGGATCCTCTACGGGATATCCAGAACGAAGGATGCCATCCGCAACCGGGATTATGCCGTCCTGGTCGAGGGGTATATCGATCTCCTCTCCCTCTGGAATGCGGGGGTGGGCAATGTCGTGGCCACGCTGGGCACCGCACTGACCCGGGAACAAGTCACGCTGCTCAGACGGTTCACGCGGAATGTGGTTGTCATCTTCGACCCCGATGAGGCGGGAAGGCATGCCGTGGAACGGAGCCTGAAGCTGTTCCTCGAGGAGAGCATGCATGCCCGGGTGGTCATTCTCCCCGAAGGGTATGACCCGGATGACTACGTGGGGGAGTACGGTGCATCGGCCCTGGAGGAGACGATCTCCCGCGCCCCGATGATGGTCGATTACTATATCGATGCCGTCATGGGAGGAGGCGGTACGCTCGAAAACGACCTGGATGCGGTCAGGGATTCGATCCCGTTCATCAGCACGATCGGGGATCCGATCGAACGGAACCTTTTCATCAAGCGGGTTTCCGAACGGCTCGGCATCGATCAGAAGCTCCTCAAGGAACGGGTGGAAAAGGCGTCTCCCGGCCGGAAGACCGCTCCTCCCCCCCGAAAAGGGGCGGGGAAGGTTGACATGGTGGAATTAAACCTTATCTATATGATGATGGAGTATCCCGAAAAGATTTCCGTCGTGGCCGAGGAGGGGGTGCTTGAATACTTCGGGTCGGAGGTATTGAGGAGACTGGGACAGGTCATAGCGGAGGACAGGGGCGACGCGAACTCTCTGGTGAACGATCTGGAAGATGGCCCGGTACGGGAGCGGCTCATGCAATTGATGATGGAGCGGCCCTTCCCCGACCGGGAAATCGCCGACAGGGTGTTTGCCGACAACATCAGGCAGGTGCGGAGCAGATGGTACAAGAGCAGGCACGCCCTGCTGAAGAAAGAGTTACTGAGGGCCCAGCATGCAGGCGACAGGGCTTTGAGCGACAGCCTGCTCAGGGATAGAGATAGACTGTTAAAGGAAGAGAGAGGATTGGGCGACGATGAAAAAGGTAATCAAATCCGAGGAAGTGAATAAACTGATCTCGCTGGGAAAGGGGAAGGGATTCCTCACGTATGACGATATCAACGACATGTTGCCGTCAGACATCATATTCTCAGACCAGATAGACGATATACTGACTGTTTTCCATGAGAAGAATATAGAGGTTGTCGATGCCGAGAGAGACGAGAAGGACATCGATAAAGAGGGAGACAAGGCCGACGAAGAACAGAGGAAGATGAAGGACGAGGTCCCGCCTCTGCCGGTATCCGCCCTCGGCAAGACGGGGGATCCCGTCAAGATGTACCTGAGGGAGATGGGACTGGTGTCCCTCCTCAGTCGTGAGGAGGAGGTGCGGATCGCAAAGAAGATCGAAAAGGGGGAAAAGAGGATCATGGAATCCCTTTTCAGCCTGCCGGTCTTTATCAGAGAGGTTGCGGAGATCGGTGAGAAACTCGAGAGCGGAGAGGTGCGGGTCAAGACGGTTGTCGACAACCTTGAGGATGAAAGCGGTTTTACCGAGGAGGATGTCTATCGGGAGCGGGTGCAGAAGAACGCCGCCAAGGTGGCCGATCTGGATGCGCGCAATGCCGTTCTGAGGGCGGCACTGAAAGAGAAAAAACTCAGCGGGGCGGAGGAGAGGCGCACACGGGACGAGCTGGAAAAGAACAGCAAGAGGATTATACGGCTCTGCAAGGACATCAATTTCAATAAGAGGCGCATCGGCGCGATGGTCCTCAAGCTCAACGATACCGTCGCTGAGCTGAACAGGGGCGAGCAGGAGATACAGATGTGCGTGGAAAAGGCGGGGATGTCGCTGAACGCCCTGGACAGGCTCTTTGCGCGGATGCGAGAGGGAGAAGAGAAACAGGTCTCCCAGGAGACCGGTATCCCGGTTGCACGGCTGAAGGAATACGAGAGGATCGTCCGGGAGGCGCGTAACGCCAGAAAAAGGATAGCTACGCAAATCGGTGTGCCCAAGGAGACCTTGAAGGCGATCGTGACCTCGATCAAGGGGGGCGAGTCCGAGGCGAGCCAGGCGAAAAGGAAACTGATAAAGGCGAATCTCCGGCTGGTCGTCAGTATTGCCAAGAAGTATACGAACAGGGGGCTGCAATTCCTGGATCTTATCCAGGAGGGGAATGTGGGGCTGATGAAGGCCGTCGAGAAGTTTGAGTACCAGCGGGGATATAAGTTTTCCACGTATGCAACATGGTGGATACGGCAGGCAATCACCCGGGCCATAGCGGACCAGGCACGCACGATACGGATCCCGGTCCACATGATCGAGACCATCAACAAGCTGATCAGGACCTCACGATACCTGGTACAGGAACTGGGAAGGGAACCGACCCCAGCCGAGATCGCGGAAAAAATGGAATTCCCCCTCGACAAGGTGCGCAAGGTACTGAAGATCGCCAAGGAACCGATATCTCTGGAGACACCCATCGGGGAAGAAGAGGACAGCTCTCTCGGCGATTTCATCGAGGACAAGAAGGTGATGTCCCCCTCCGATGCGACCATGAGCATGGATCTCGCCCAGCAGACGAGGAAGATACTGTCCACGCTGACACCGCGGGAGGAGAAGGTCCTGCGGATGCGGTTCGGTATCAGCGAAAAGGCCGATGTGGTGCTGAGTCCGGAGCGGGAGGTGGACTATTCGGATGATGCCGTCGAACGGGCCATGCAGATCGAAGACAATGTGCTGAAAAAGATGAGGGGAGCGTCGAGACGCAGAGAGATCAAGGGAGGAATCAAATAGCGTTCGCATGCGTGCCGATCCCCCCCGTCAGGGGCGAGGGGAATCATTCACAGACCGCGACGGCCTCGATCTCCACGGGGGCGTCTTTGGGGAGGCGATGTACCGCGACACAACTCCTGGCAGGATGGAACGCTCCGAAATATTCCGTATAGATGGTATTGAACTGCTCAAAGAGGCTCATGTCCGTCAGGAAAATCGTGACCTTGATCACGCCGGCAAGGCTCGATTGCCCTGCCTCCAGTATCCGTGCAATATTATCAAGAACCGTCCGTACCTGGAGTTCAAAGGGCCCCTTCACCAGTTCTCCGGTTCTGGGATCGATGGGTATCTGCCCGGAGACGTACAGCCACCCGCCGGCCTTGACCGCCTGGGCATAGGGACCGACGGGGCGGGGCGTCCCTTCGGCATGAATGATCCGTCTGTCCATGGTGCCGGTACCCCCTTTCTGGGTCTCAATTGACAACAAGATCGGGGAGATGTCAACTGAATAGTTGCAACGGATGCGATCCTCTGTTACATGGCCCGAAGAAAGGGTGCAGCCGCGCCGGAGATGTTCATGGAGACGATACTGACCGTCACACAACTGACCGATGCCATCAAGCAGACCCTGGAGGGGGGCTTCGGGATCGTGTGGGTGACCGGTGAGGTGTCCAATCTGCGCCGGCCCGCCTCCGGCCACGTATATGCCACCCTCAAGGACGAGACGAGCCAGATACGCGTGGTTGTCTTCAGGAGCGCTGCGGTGCGGATGGGGTTTGATCTTGAAGACGGGATGGAGATCGTCTGCAGGGGAAGGGTGAATGTCTACCCTGCGCGCGGTGAATATCAGCTCATTGTTGATACCGCGGAGCCGAAGGGCCTGGGGGCCCTCCAGATGGCCTTTGAACAGCTCAAGGGGCGCCTGGAGAAGGAGGGACTGTTCGATCCCTCTCATAAGAGGCCGATCCCCTTCCTCCCCGCGACGATCGGGGTTGTTACCTCCCCCTCCGGGGCGGCCGTCAGGGATATCCTGAACATCACCGGCAGGAGATTCCCATCGGTCGATATCGTGATCGCCCCCGCGGCCGTCCAGGGAGCGGAGGCGCCCCGCGAGATATGCAGTGCGATAGCGGATCTGCATACGATCGGTGTGGATGTCATTATCCTCGCCCGGGGAGGAGGATCGCTTGAAGATCTGTTCTGTTTCAATGACGAAGGGGTCGCACGGGCGATCTGGGCATCGAGGATTCCCGTCATATCGGCCGTCGGCCATGAGATCGACTTCACCATCGCCGACTTCGTGGCCGATCTCAGGGCACCGACCCCCTCAGCCGCCGCCGAGCTGGTGGTCCCCGACAGGAGGGACCTGCTGGAACGAGTGCGGAGGCTGAAATCGCGGCTGATGCATGTCTGCGATATGATGCTGCGGGAACTGAAGACGAGACTGATCTTTATCACGGAAGGCCTGCGCGATCCGAAAAGGAGGCTTGCGGATCTGCGCCTGAAGGTTGCAGACCTCAGGAGAGGGCTGGAGAGCCGTACACGATCCCGCATCGATGCCCTCCGCCGCACCCTGCAGAGGGAGATTGCCCTCCTGGATACGCTCAGTCCCCTGGCCGTCTTGCACAGGGGATTCGGTGTCGTACGGTTGCCCGACGGGACCGTCGTCAGGGATGCGGGGATGCTTGCGGTGGGTGACGATGTCGATGTGCGTGTCGCATCGGGGAGCTTCACGGCTCAGGTGACCACCATTTCTCAGGAGCACAGCGATGGCAGAAAAAAAGTTTGAGAAGGCCCTGGAACAGCTGGAAGAAATCGTGAATAAGATGGAAGCGGGGGACCTGTCCCTCGACGAGTCGCTCAAGGCCTTCGAAGAGGGAATAAAACTCTCCCGGTTCTGCACCAACAGGCTGGACGAAGCGGAGAGAAAGGTCGAGATCCTGCTCAGGGAGGATGATAAGCTCAAGGTCAGACCGTTTGAGGAAGGGGGTCGGAATGACGGCGAATCGGAAGATGCCACTTGAGGCGTATCTCACGGAACGGAAAGAGATAGTCGACCGGGCCCTTGACGGATACCTCCCGGCCGTGAACGGCGTCTCCTCTGAGATTGTCGAGGCCATGCGCTATTCTCTCTTTGCCGGCGGAAAACGCCTCCGGCCGGTGTTATGCATGGCCTCGGCGGAAACGGTCGGCGGCAGCGCACGGGCCGTCCTCCCCGTCGCTTGCGCCCTTGAGATGATCCATACCTATTCGTTGATACACGATGACCTGCCGGCGATGGACGACGATGACTACCGCAGGGGAAAGCCATCGAATCACAAGATGTTCGGAGAGGGGATCGCCATCCTGGCAGGGGACGCCCTCCTCACGGAGGCCTTCTGCCTTCTCTCCGAGCCGAACCCGGCGATCCCCCCCGAAACGGGGCTGACCGTCCTGCGTGAGATCGCCATGGCCGCGGGCTTTCAGGGCATGGTGGGCGGCCAGGTGGCGGACCTCGGGGCGGAGGGAGAGGCGGTGGATATGGAGCGGGTGCGGTACATACACACCCACAAGACACAGGCCCTGATAACCGTATCCATCCGGGCGGGGGCCCTGCTCGCGGGTGCCGGATCAGACGATCTCGATGCCCTCTCGGCATATGGAGACAAGACGGGGCTTGCCTTCCAGATAGCGGACGACATACTGGATATCGAAAGTTCCCGGACGGTCCTGGGCAAGGATACCGGCAGCGACGAGGGGCGGGGAAAGGCAACCTACCCCGCCCTGCTCGGCGTCGAACGGTCCCGGGAGGAGATGCACGGGCTGGTGGAAGGGGCGCTGTCGGCGATACGCTGCTTCGGTGAGAGTGCC
>ENA-ORXD01001219-ORXD01001219.1-sediment-metagenome-genome-assembly--contig:-NODE-1219-length-23081-cov-3.379021_pt1 | contig 23081 bp, 19 predicted proteins | sample MGYA00237862_ERZ511471 | MGnify/ENA metagenome assembly ERZ511471
AGCAAGCGAGACCATGACAAAGCTGGGGCCAAACGAATATCTCAGCCCCTCCCCAAACGCGACATTCAGCGGCACACATCTGACCTTCACCGCCACCGGGTTTATTATGAACGGAAGCTACACCGACTCGGATGGTTCGACCGTCACCTGGAGCTGCACGAGCACCCGGCAGTAAACAGACTACCAGCCCAACTGACGAAACAAAACAATCTCCAGAGCATATTTGCTTTGGAGATTGTTTTTCTATCCAATATCTGTTGTTTTATCCCATAAAGAGCGACAGGATCCGCCCCGCCGCGCGAGCCAGGCCAGTCTTCAGCCAGCCTGCCTGGTGTGGAAAATAGAAGCTGCGGCGCGGGTCAATCCAGCCCCGTTGTTCCCAGTATTGGAAATCCAGGCTGTCTTTGGGTGCCTGCGACCAGGCCCACTGCTGGGTGCGGAAAACGATCAAATTGATAATAGAGGGATTCTTGTAACGTTCCTGATGCACAGCCCGGAAGAACTTCCCCGCGCTTCTGGCGATCTTCACCTGAAAGCGGTCAGCGATCTCCTCCGGCGGCATCTTTCCCCCGGTGATGAAGCTCGCCGACCCTGCCAGGGAAGCCCCCCAGGTCAGCCAGGCGGTGCTCAGGGTGCGCAGGGTATGGCTGGCGGGGCTGCCCCCGGTGGTCGCCAGCAGGTAAACCGTCTTGCCGGCGAACTGCGGCCGGTGGCAGACATGCGCCAGGCGGTCGATCAGGTTTTTCATGATCCCGTTGACATCGTCTACATACACCGGGCTGGCGGCGATGACCCCATCTGCTGCCAGAATTTTTTCTTTGACAGCCAACAGTTCGTCTTTGAGCGGGCATTTCTGTTCCCCCAGGTCAAAGCAGACCCGGCAGCCGCGGCACAGGCCGAGGTCCATGTGGCCCAAATGCAGGGTTTCAACCTCCACCGGCACGCCGTTATCCCTCCCACAGAGTTCCAACTCCTGGTGGAACAGTTCCAAAACATGTGCCGTGTTGCCGTTCTTGCGGAAGCTGCTCATCAGTGTCAGGATCTTCATCCGAACTCCTTTACCCGTTTGATGAAAGTTGAACTGCGGCGGGCATCAGCGGTTCCAGGCGCTGCTGGACGGTCACCAGATGGTGATATAAACCCCGTTTTGCAAGCAGCGCTTCATGGGTACCCAGTTCAGCGATCCCATTACCTTCCAGGACGACGATCTTATCCGCGTTGCGGATGGTTGAGAGACGATGGGCGATGATGATGGTGGTGCGCCCTACAATCAACCGGTCCAGGGCCTGCTGGATCAGCAGTTCAGTCTCGGTATCCACCGCGGAGGTGGCCTCATCCAGGATGAGGATCGGGGAATCCTTCAGCACCGCCCGGGCGATGGACAGGCGCTGCTTCTGCCCGCCCGAGAGCCGCACCCCACGCTCGCCGATCAGGGTCTCGTATCCATCCGGCAGACGGGTGATAAACTCGTGGGCGTTAGCCGCGCGGGCCGCAGCCAGGATTTCCGCTTCGCTGGCATCCGGGCGTCCAAACACAATATTATCGCGCACCGTGCCGTGGAACAGGAACACATCCTGGAGCACAATGCTGATCTGCTGGCGCAGGTTGTCCAGGCGGATATCGCGGATGTCATGCCCGTCCAGGGTGATCCGTCCACCGGTCACATCCCGGAAACGGGGGATGAGACTGACCATGGTCGATTTTCCCACGCCGGTCGGCCCCACCAGGGCCACCATGCTGCGCGAGGGGATGTCCAGATCAATATCCTGCAAAATGGTTTCATGCTCGTTGAACTGGAAGCGCACCCCCTCAAACCGGATATCACCCCGCGCCTTTCCTTTCAATTGGATCGCGCCCGGCACATCCATTGGTTCAGGCTCTTCCATCAACAGCTCTGCCACCCGGTCAGCTCCGGCCAGCGAGTTCTGCACCGCTTCCCAGGCCGTGCTCAGGTTGCGCACCGGCTGGTAGAACAAGTCCAGATACAGGAAGAAAGCCACCAGGTCCGCCACCGGCAGGCTGCCCTGATAGGCCAGCCGCCCGCCGAAGAAAATCACCACCAGGACACCCAGTGAAGAGGTGAATTCCACAAAAGGATGGAAAATTGCCATCAGGCGCAGGGCGTTTAACAGCGAGAAGCGGTAGTGATCGATGTTTTTCCCGACCCGCGCCAGGGCGTCTTCTTCCCGGCTGAAGGCTTTGATCTCGCGGATGCCGGAGATGTTGTCGTTGAGGATGGCGTTCAGCTCCCCCAGCTCTTTCTGGCGGAAGACAAACGCCGGGCGGACGCGCTTTGCGTAAACCCGCAGCGAGAGGATCACCAGCGGGATCGGCAGCATCGAAAACAGGGTCAGCTGCCAGTTCAGGCTGAACAGTACCGCACTCACCGCGCCAAATGTGAGCACATTGACCACCACATCCGGGATGGCGTGGGCGATCAACTGCTCAAACAGATCGGTGTCATTGACCACCCGCGACATCATCTGCCCGGTCTGCTTATCTTCGTAGAACCGCAGGCTTAGCCGTTGGAGATGGTTGTAGAGATACTTGCGCACGTCCGAAACCACACCCCACCCGGCTATATGGGCCGTGTACGAGCGCATGAACTGCAGCGCGCCCCGCGCCAGGTAAACACCGAGCGCGATCAGGGCCAGCCGGGTGATAAAATCCAGCGATTCCCTATCCAGGGCGGTACTGGTTACGGTGTTAATCAACTGGCGAATGATCCAGGGGATCAGGAGCTGCACCCCTACCAGCAGCACCATGCTGATAATCGCCAGCACCAGTGATGAGGTATATTTTTTTGCAAACTTAAACACAAAAGACAATGATTTCATTATTTATTCCCGCGTAACAATAAAATTTCATAAAAAGCGCCTGGTGTCAGACCGCCAGCATTTTCTTGCCAGATTGGATCCAGTCTGTCAGAAACTCACCGGTGTAAAACAGGTCAACCCCAACCGCTTCGAGGGTTTCAACAACTTCCAGCTTTTCAGCGCAGCGCTTGCAGCCGATCACCCGCACGCCAACCTCCCGCGCCGCGGCGATCTGGGCCTGTACTTCGGCGTCTTCGGCGGCCAGGCGGGTGGCCGCGCCCCACACCAGCAGAGTCACCTCGTCCCACCAACCCTTCTTCCTGCAATTGATGCCGTATAAAAACACCATGTGGAGCACGGTCTCTTTCTCTCCGCTGGTCCACAGGATCAACAATTTCGATGGTTCGCCATTATTCTGCATCACACACTCCTCGCACGCACTTCTCTATGTTGCACCAACTGACAGCTTTTTCACAATGAATTTAGTCGAAGCATACTGCCTCGCACGGCTGCTTTTTCCTACATTATTATGCCTGTCAACCGGGATTGTGTCCAGTCCAGGAAAGGCGCAAAACAACCAAAGAATCCGTTCAAATCTTACCAGCAGCGCAACTCACCACACTCACCATTGCAGCCGGGCAAACAGCAATGCCCTTTTAAATCAATAAACCGGGCAGCGAAACTGCTGCCCGGCTCACAGCAATGTCCCCAAACATTTATTCCGTCTTCACCGGGGCGAACAACCAGATCACGATCCCGTCGGGATCCAACACTTTCAACATGCGCTGTCCCCACGGGTAAGTGGTCGGTTCTTCGACCACCTTCAGGCCGCGCTCGAGGGCAAGCTGGTAGAACGCATCCGGGTCCGCCACCTGGATCGACATCCACGGCCCCCGCGGAGCGGCATAGGCCTGCCCGGGCAGCCCGCCCAGCACTTCTACCATCCCTGACCCGGCTATGAACACAGTCCCCCGGTCTTCCGGGCCAAAATTCCAATCGTGGTCAACCGGCAGCCCCAACCCGTCCCGGTAAAAACTCACCGAAGCGTCATAATCTTTCGAGACAAACATCCAGCGAAACTGTCCATCTGGTAATACCATATCCCTTCTCCTTTTCTGTTTTCAGCAGATTATACTGCGCTTTCCATCAATTTTTGGATCTCCAGCGGTTCCGGGCGGCGCGCATCCCGCGTGAGGAACATAGCCTCCTGGGAACACAGGTTCACGCACACCCCGCAGCCCATACATTTTTCCGGGTCGATCTCAGCGTAATCCTTGACGGTGATCGCCGCGAACTGGCAGGCTGCTTCACATTCACCGCACCCCGCGCAGGCATCCTCATCCACCTGGCACACATACCCGGACGAGATCAGCATCGGAATGCCGTTGCGGTGGGCCTTCATCGCCCCGCAGCAGCACGAGCAGCAGTTGCAGATGGCATAGAACCTTCCCAGAACGGCATCCTTGAAGAAAGCGTGGTGCACATGCCCGCGCGCGTCCTCTTCCCGCAAGATCTGCTCGGCCTCCTGAGGAGTCAGCCTGCGCGCGGTTTCAGGATGATGCTCCAGGGTGAAGCTGGCAAACGGCTCGCCGACAATCAAGCAGACATCCATGGGCAGGCAGGGGTTCTCGACACCCTTGCGGCACGGGCAGTCAATGACCACAATATGCTCCGGGTTCTCCAGGATGATATCCCGCGCCCGGTCAAAGGGGATGATGTGCTCCAGGTTCTCCAGCCTTACATTTTCCTGAACGTTCACCAGCGCCCGGGCTGCCTCCAGCGGGACTACCTTGCCGTGGTAGCCGTCGGCGAAGGTCGGCTGGCGCGCGCCGTCTTCTGCCGGGGCGCTTCTGGCCGGGATAACCCGGCCCAACCAATTGATTACCGGGGCAAGCCTTTTGGCCCAGGGATGGTCCCCCTTGGCTAATGAGATGTATAAATAAGGCCAGCGCATATAGATGTACCCGTGCAGCTGGTCAAACCAGGAATAATCCTTTGTTTTCCGCCCTTCCCGCAGCATAGCGTGCGTGGAAGGTTGGATCAGAGAAAATCGTTTCATGGCCCGCTCCTTGATGCCTTCATTTTAACAGGTTTAACCCGCAGCGGGGGTTAAGGTTGTGACGAAATCGCGACCAGAGTAGAACACGGCGTTAATGATATAATCCTGCTGTTGCTATCACAAGCAGGGAGGCCCTCAACCGGATGAGTTTCAGTTCCACCCTATTCTATTTATTTTTCATCTTTGTTGTTATCATCCACTATCTACTACCCAAAAAATACCGCTGGGTCGTGCTGTTGATTGCCAGCTATGTTTTTTGCGTCAGCGCCGATGTTAAATTTGGCCTGCTGCTGCTGGTCTCGACCGCCATCTCTTATTTCGCCGGATTGTGGATCGATCAAGCGCAGGACCGCAAAATCAAAAAGCGCTTTATGCTGCTTGGGGTCGCCGCCAACACCGCGCTGCTTTTTGTTTTTAAGTATCTGGATTTCTTCTTCGATTCAGTTTCCAGCGCGCTGGCTGTCGCGGGCTTCGATTGGAGCTTCCGCGGCCTGGAACTCCTTCTGCCGCTTGGCATCTCTTTCTACACTTTCCAGACCATCAGTTATATCCTGGATGTTTACAATGGAGTGGTGCTGCCTGAGAAGAACTTTGGCAGGTACGCGCTGTATGTCTCCTTCTTCCCCAAACTGGTCAGCGGCCCCATCGAGCGGGCCGGGCACCTTTTGCCCCAGCTCTACAACCCGGCACCTTTTGATTACCAGAAATTTGTGGACAGCCTGGTGCGGATTGGATGGGGCTTATTCAAGAAACTGGTTATCGCGGACCGGCTGGCGGTGGTGGCCAACACCTATTTTTCCGACCCGGCTTCATTCTACGCCCCTCAGGCCGTTTTGGCGGTCCTGTTCTACAGCTTCCAGGTTTATATTGATTTCGCCGCCTACTGCGATATCGCCATCGGCACCGCACGGATTTTGGGGATTAATCTGGTTGAAAACTTTGACCAGCCTTATTTCGCCAAATCGGTCACCGAGTTCTGGCGGCGGTGGCATATCTCTTTGAGTAACTGGCTGCGGGATTATCTGTTCATCCCGCTCAACTTCGCCACCCGCCGCAAACGCTCCGCGTTCTACCAGTACCGCAACATTCTGATCGTCTTCCTGGTCAGCGGCATCTGGCACGGCGCGAACTGGACCTTTATTGTGTGGGGAGCCCTGCACGGCCTCTACCAGGTGTTTGAAGCCGCGACCCAAAAACTGCGTAATAAATGGATCAAAAAGCTCAACCTTGACCGGAATTCATTTTCCCACCAACTGTTCCAGATTCTGTTGACTTTTGCTCTGGTGAGCTTTGCGTGGATCTTTTTCCGCGCGGCCTCGATCCGTGAGGCCTTCTATATCATCCGTTCCACCCTGACTATGAGTGGCGTAACGGTCGCAGAGAGCTGGAACTTCACCAAGCTGGGGCTCGACAGCCTGGAGATCGGTGTGGCTGTTCACGCATTGGCGATTGTTTTTGTGGTTGAACTCCTTCAGCAAAAGCACAACCTGCTCCAATCACTCAACCGGCAGCCGCTGGTATTCCGCTGGACAGCTTATCTTGTGCTGATTTTCTCTATTATCATCTTTGGGTTCTACCATACCTACCAGCCTGAAGATTTCATCTATTTCCAGTTTTAAAAACTATGAAATTGTTCCGGTTTATTCTCTTTTTGCTCCTGTTCTGCGCTGGTTTCAGTGTGTTGAATGCGCTTCAACCTGACCAGGCATCATCCCGGTGGGAATACTTTTATCAACTTCCCCCACAATCCCTGGATATTGTTTTTATAGGGAACTCTCATAGTTTCAACGCTTTTAACCCTCAGGTTGTTGACCAGATCTTAGGTACCAAAAGTTTTGTAATCGGAACAGCTGGTGAAAATATTATTTTGTCTTATTTTGAGCTAAAGGAAGCGTTGAGATCTCAAAGGCCACGGGTTGTTGTATTGGAAAGTTATGCTCTCGATTTACGTCCGGAAGACATGATTGAACAGGCCCACATTTACAATTTTCTGGATGCCGGACGGTTAACTGAAAACAAAATAGGAGCAATAGCGCAAATCCTGTTTCCAGATCATCTCGCGGGAATTTTCCCTGTATTCCGGCAGCGTATCGAATTCAACAAACCTTATCTCTATCTGGATAATTTGAGAACAAGGTTTTTGGAACTGGTAAATCCGGTGATGGAAGATGATATTGGGGCCAGGATTAACCCCGGTGTGATTTCATCGGCAGAATATGAGCAAGTTGTTTCCATTCAGCCCCCTGCATTTCTTGATCCTCCTCAAAAAAATCTGGATTATTTAGACAAATTTCTTTCCACCTGTGACCAATACAATATCCTGCCGTTTTTTGTCGCTGCCCCCATCCTCCAGGTGCCTGAAAGGACCTATGATGTATATGCCCCTCTGGATAAAAGGCTGCTGCCTGAAAAGTACGGAGTAGATTTCTCTGATTTCAAGAAAAATAAATTCAGCCAGCTCCATTTTGTCAATGGCGATCATGTAAACGCGTTTGGCTCTTTAATCGTATCAACTGAAACGGCAGTTAACCTCTCTGAAATATTGGGCATTTTCCCAAATCAGGAAGCACTTAACTATTTCCGCACCTATTATTTTGAAAAATTCGACATATCGCAAACCGAAAACGAGGCGACCCTCACTCTCTATCCAATGGATCCGGGCGCGCCGCTGCTTTATTCCTGGACTGTAAAAAAAGGCAATACAACCCTGTTAGAAACTGAATACCAGCCTGATAACTCTGTCACCTTCTTCATGGCAGAGGTGGGAACCTATAAAATACAGGTGCAAATCTGGAATCCGGAAGGCGATTTTGTACTGGAAGGAGAGTTTCTCCACATCGTGGAGAAAGAATAAGTTATTCCGCATATAAACCATATTATTTCTGCCATGATAATGTTCAAAGGATTAATGGATCATGTTTATGCTTCAAAAAAGCTGTACCTTTTTTAACCCGGCCCGGGCAGGTGATGCCAGAGATTCGCTTTATGGAGCGGACAAATCATGAAATGGGGCCGTTTTGCGGGATTCCTTCTCATTTGCGGCGTTTTATTCAGCGCGCTGAATCCCCTTCAGGGATATATCGGATCGCGCCGCTGGAAAACCTTTTACCAGTTACCTCACGACTCGCTGGATATTATTTATGTGGGGAATTCTCATAACTATTCCGCCGTCAACCCACAGGTTATTGATGATATTCTTAACATTAACAGTTATATTATTGGCATTCCTGGCGATACTGTGGTTGTCACTTACTATGAAGTTAAAGAGGCCCTGAAAACACAATCGCCGCGGGCGTTCATGGTAGAAACTTATGTCCTTGATTTATTATCAGATCAATTGACTCAGCACGGTTATTATTATCGTTTTCTGGACGCGGCACCATTTTCCCTGGATAAAATTCCGCTGATCATCGAACTTTCATACCCTGACAATCTTAAAGATGTTTTTCCTGCCCTCCGGACCCGCGTGGAATGGGAAAACCCTTCTTTTTACTTCAACAAACTGAAAAATCTGGTCACGAAACGGAACAAACCGGCGGTCGATGAAACCAAGGGAGAGATTATACTTACGGATGTCATTTCTTCAGCGGATTTCCAAAGTGCCTTGAATGCGGATCGCCCAGCATTAAAGGAAACTTCGGCAGAAAACCGGACGTACCTAAAAAAAATACTCGAGTTGCTCCAGCAGCACGACGTTATCCCCATCTTTGCCACAACACCAATTTTGCAGGTCCCTGATCTAAGCCGTGAAATATATGCGCCAATGGACAAAGAAATGCTCGCGAACCGGTTTGGATTGGAGATCACAAACTTTGACCAGCATGAATTCACCCAGCTGCACTTTATGGACTACAATCACCTTAACGCGTTTGGCTCGATCATCGTTTCCACCGAATTGGCAGCGGAATTTTCGGAAAAACTTTCCTTGCCGGCAGACCAGCAAGCGCTGCAGTACTACCGCACTTATTACTTTGATGGGTTTGATATTGCCCAAACCGGTAGTGAAGCCAGGCTTAGTCTATTTCCATCAGACCCGCGAGCGCCGCTGCTTTATTCCTGGACTGTAAAAAAAGGCAAAACAACCCTGTTAGAAACCGAATACCAACCTGATAACGCCGTCACGTTTCCCACGGCAACGGTGGGAAACTATAAAATACAGGTGCAAATTTGGAATCCGGAAGGCGATTTTGTATTGGAGGGGAAGTTCACACATGTTGTTGGGGAGTAAAAGTATTATACTCTTAAGTAAAATCCGTTATCCATGCACCTATCAGCAGCGCAACAAAGGCCTTATGACAAGACCACTTCCCGATTGTAAATGCTGGTAAAAAAGAAAAATAGGACTTGTGTATTGTAGACCTGGCGCGCATGGTTGTTACTAAACGACCCTCTGCGTTTTCTCTTTTCCAGGAGTTAGATGTAAATGAAATGGTTTCGTTTTATTTCTTTTGTCCTGATATTTTTCATTGGCTTTAGCGTTTTGAATTCGCTCCAGCCTAATGAGGCATCGGATCGTTGGAAATATTTTTATAGTCTCCCCCCAAACTCTATCGACATCGTTTTCATGGGAAATTCACATAATTTTGTTGCTTTCAATCCACAGGTTATCGACAAAATTTTGAACACAAACAGTTATGTAGTCGGATTTGATGCGGAAAATATTGTCGCATCCTATTACGAGTTAAAAGATGTTCTGAAATTTCAACAACCACAAGCGGTTGTGCTGGAAACTTTTGCCCTGGATTTACGACGGGAGCGCATGATCGACCAGGGTTTTATTTATGAGTTCCTGGATGCCGGACGAATGACCGAGAATAAAATCAAATTAATTGCCACTATCCTTTTTCCGGATCACCTTCCTGGCATATTTCCTTTATTCCGAATTCGAATGGAATGGGAAAAACCCTGCTTTTACCTGAACAATTTAAGAACTCAAATCCAGGGGTTGGATAACAAGGGGGATATTGCTAACTCCGGTGAATTGATCATCCCAATTGTCATTCCATCCGAGGAATATGAAGAGTCTCTCTCTCTCCCAGATTTAGACAGCCTCGAACCTTATCCGGAAAATCTGGATTACTTTAATAAATTCCTCATTGCCTGTTATCAGAACCATGTCATACCCCTGTTTGTAACCACGCCAATTATCCATATTGACCCAAGGACTTATTCGGAAACCTATGCCCCTTTGAACAAAGATTTAATATCAAAAGAGTACAATTTAGAAATTCTTAACTTCAATCAATACAAATTTAACCAACTCCATTTTTACAATGCGACTCATCTGAATGCTTTCGGGTCTTTAATTGCTTCAACCGAAATGGCAGTAGACCTCTCGGAAAGGTTATCAATACCTGTTAATCAAAAATGGTTAGACTATTACCACACTTATTATTTTGAGAAATTCACAATTACACAAAAAGGAAACGAATCCACCATCACACTTTATCCCAATAAGCCTGACGCACCACTGTTGTATGCCTGGAAAATAACCAGGGACGATACAATAATAATTAATACGGATTATCAGTCTCATAACTCTATCACCTTCCCTGCAAGCAATGCTGGGGAATATCAGATCCAGGTTGAGATTTGGAATCCGGAAGGAGATCTTGTCCTTGATGGGCAATTCACTCATCTGGTAGAGGAGTAAAAGCATTATGTCTTCAAGCAATATCGGTTATATTTGCACCCGCCAGCAATGCGAGCACGGCCTCGCGGATAAGACCGCTTTACGCTATGTGGATGCGGACCTCAGCCGGGTAGATTTCACCTTCGCCCAGCTGGACGCGGCCTCAAACCAGTTTGCCAACGCTCTTAAGGAGACGGGCATCCAGCCGGGCGATCGGGTTTTCCTGTTCTTGCCCAAACAGCCGGAAGTCTTTTTCGCTTTCCTGGGAACGCTGAAAGCCACAGCGGTGGCGGGGCTGCTATTCTCCAATTTTGGCAAGGAAGCCGTTTACGACCGGCTGGCGGACGCGGGGGCCAGAGTCCTGATCACCAAGCAAAGCCTGTTCAAACGCATCCGGGAAATCTGGCCGGACCTGCCGGCCCTGGAAAAAGTGATCCTGACCGACCTCCCGGCTCACGAAAGTGATTGCGTGTTAAGCTATTCCCAACTGGTGGACCACCAAAGCGCAGCCTTTGAAGTCCCCGCTACCACACCTGAAACCCCATCGGTGCTGCATTACACCTCCGGCTCCACCGGCAAACCCAAAGGCGTGCTGCATGTCCACGACAGCATCCACCACCAACGCCTGACAATGGAGAAGGTCATGCAGATTGAACCGGATGACATCTTCTGGTGCACCGCCGATCATGCCTGGATCACCGGCACAACCTATGGCATCATCGGCCCCTGGAGCAAAGGCATCACCCAGGTTCATTATGGCGGCAACTTCGACACCCAGGCCTGGTTTGACCTGCTGCAGCAGGAACGGGTTACCCTGTGGTACACCGCGCCAACCGCCCTGCGCATGCTGATGCGTGAGGAAGACAAAATCAACGGGAGATATGACCTATCTGCACTCAAAAGAGTGTACAGCGTGGGTGAACCGCTGAATCCAGAGATTGTTCACTGGGCGCGCCGGGTGATTGGGCGGGAAATCTACGATACCTGGTTCCAGACCGAAACCGGGGCGATCATGATTACCAACCGTCCTGGCATGGCGGTAAAGCCCGGCTCGATGGGAAAACCGGTCGATGGCATTGAGGCCGGCGTGTTCACCGAAGAAGGGAATCCCAGCCCGGCCAATGAGTCGGGGAGTTTGCGGCTCAAAAAAGGGTGGTCTTCGATGTTCCGCACCTATGTCAATATGGAAGAGGCGTATCGCAGTAAATTCCACGGCGAGTTTTACGACACCGGAGACCGGGCGCAGATTGACCAGGATGGATACTACTGGTTCATCGGCCGCAATGATGATGTCATCAACACTTCAGGGCACCTGGTGGGGCCTTTCGAGGTGGAAAGCGCGCTGCTGGAGATGGAGGATATTGTCGATGTGGCAGTGATCGGTGCGCCAGACGAGATGTTGTATGAGAAGATTGTGGCCTTTGTGACTCTCAAAGACCATCTGGAGTGGAGCAAAAGGCTGGAAGTGAAAGCCCGCATTCATGTCACCAAACGTATCTCACCCATCGCGGTGCCCTCTGAATTTATTGTGATGGATAAGATTCCCAAAAATCGCAGTGGAAAGATCATGCGCCGCGTGCTTAAAGCGCGTTATCTTGGCGAAGACGCGGGAGATATCTCAACCCTGGAGGATTGAAAATGTCTATAAAAGAAGAACTGACCAAGGTGTTTGAGGAAGTGTTTGACGAAGACCAGCTTGAGCTGACACCTGAAACGACGGCTAATGATATTGAAGCCTGGGATTCGATGTCGCATGTGACGATGTTGATGGCGGTTGAAGACCATTTCAACGTGGAATTTGAGCAATGGGAGATCATGAACTTGCCCGATGTGGGGGCGCTGCTGGCTCTGATTGAGAAAAAGACCGCGAAGAAAAACTGACTGAAATTTCCATCCGTGTTTCCTGTTGTTGCTTTTCTGTATTAAACCACCGGCCGGACCTCGTTGGAAAGTCCGGCCGGTATTTTATTCTGTTTCAGATCGGTCAGGTGCGCCATGGGTAAATTTCCCTCCGCTTGCTGTCTGGTTGTTTGCCATCCAGCTGGAGCTTGCGGATTTCGCGCTCCATATGGCGGGCCTGGTGAATGCGGTTCTGGCGGTAGCCGGGGTTTTCCCAGTTCTGGGTGAATGGCCTGGGAGGAGCTTGCGCGGCTGGCGCCGCCTGGGGCCGGGGCTGGTCGGGCAGCGCTCTGCGGATCACAGTGACCATCACACAGCCCGCCAGCGCGACCGCCATTGTGATCCCAAAAATCTTCAGGATCAAAATTCCTGCTTCGGCAAGCTGCCCTCTGTTCTCGATTTTCTGCTGCTTTTCAATCTGCTCCAGGCGCATCAACTCCTGCTGGTGCTCGACATTATTCCTGGCGAACTGTTCAATCTCCCAGATCTTCTGATCGGTCTGAGCACGGGTGATTTCGACCTCGGCCTCGCGCTGCGCCATCCACAATTTGTGTTCGGCAGCCATTTCTTCGTTCAGGAGCGGGAGCTGCAGTTCCCGTTTCTGCTTCTCCCAGTCTGTGTCCGCGAGCATGTCTTCGGCTTCGGCGCCGTGGCGCTGCGGGTTGAACAGGTCGGTGTCTGCCAGGTTCTCGCTCAACAAGCAGCCTGCCATCATGACAAGGACCACAAAAACCACAAATGCCGCTGTAAAAATCTTGATATCGCTGAACATTTAGTTATCCCTCCTTTCTGAGAACTGGTTTGGATCTTGCCTTCCATCACCTTCTCTATCTGCCTTGATCTTACCGTTTTCCGGCTTGAGGCGCATCTTCACTGCGCGCTATCTTTCAATGGGGATAACGAGGGGGATCGAACCTGACGCTTTCTGGCCTGCCAAAAAGGACTATGGGGGATGGCTCTGAAGAACAGGGCGAATTAGTGCTTTTGTGACTGTGACAGCGGCCTGAACCTTACTATAATAGTTAACAGAGGTGATGGATTTTGATTGTCTGATACGCCGTGCGGGCGGTGGAAGGAGAGCAACCAGAAATGGAGAAACATTACGGACGGGCCAGGGCGGTGAAAGGGCTTTACGACAACATCCTGACCGACTTTGAAAACCCGGCTTTACTGATCATCCAGTATCTGGGATTTTTTATCCTCATTCTGGTGTTTCTTTTTCAGTTTGTTTTTCGGGTGAGCGCAGCGGGATCGGACGCCGCGCTCGTTTGGATCACCAGTTACGCCGTCTATAACCTGATCCTGATGGGACTTCACCGGAAAAAAATTTACGACCTGCCTGTCTCCCGGTTTGTGCGCCAGCTGGTCAACATCTGCTTTTATTCCTGGTTGTTATTCCTCTTTGCCAACCTTAATTTTTTGTTCTTTGTGTTGTATCTTATCCCGACCTTTGCGGCATTGATCTATTATCCGGATAAAGCTGCCCCCAGCGCATTGATGTTCGCTTTATGTACACTTGGATTTTACCTGAGCGCGGTTACCTTTTCTTCGAACCCCATGAACTTTGCCCAATTCCTGTGGGCTTTATCCCTGCTGCTGGTGTTAAACCTGGCGCTGTGGATCTCCGTCCGGTGGGCGGTGAAGAATTCAACCCTGCTGGAGTCGATTACTTCAGAACTGGATCAGAAAACCAACCTGGAGGATCTCTTTACCAGCATCTCGACCTTTTTCACCGACTTGCTGCTGATCGACCGGGCTTTCATCCTGCTCAACAACCTGGGCCACGGCACCAACGAATATTTCACCCATTGCTGTATTGGCACCCAGATTTCACAGAAACATCATATTGATGACTATCTCATGGAGAGCCATATCTTCCAATCCGGCCGGCAGCTTTCTGAGCTGGCTGTTGAACAACAGAACGAAGAAATTAACCGCTTGAAAAACCTGTTGAAAGGGGTGCGTAATTTTCAACACACGCTTGGCGAGCCGCTGCTGGGCCGGGATGGCAAAGTATTTGGGATCATTTTACTATTTCCTGACCAGCGCGTTGACTCGATCAAAGCCAACCAGGCTCACCAGATCAGCACCATCGCCGGAAACGCCATCGAAAACTGGTTTTTCTTCCGCCTGATGAAAATCAACCAGGCCCGGTTTTCCGCCCAAAATGGCGAGTTCGCGCTCTGCCTGGATGAGGATAATGTGATCCGCACCCTGATCCGGAACGTCAAACAGCGCATCCCGGCCACAGAGGAGTGCTTTGTGCACCGTTATGATTATGTAAGCGAACAGCTGGACCCAAAAATGAGTTTGAAAATGGGCAGCCTGGTGCCATGGAAGATCAAAGACCGTCCCAGCGCTTCGGGCAAATTGAAGATGGACCTGCATTCTGGCATCGCCGGCAACGCCTTGCGCCTGCAGGAGCCAATCCGGGTGGGGAATATCGCCCAGCACCCGTGGTTTGCAGGGGACTCGAAAGGCAGCATCACCTCCCTGCTGGCTGTGCCGCTAATTGGTAAAGATGAAAAGCTGATTGGCGCCATCACCCTCAACTGCGCCCGGCCCAATGCCTTCCAACTGGAAGATGAGATTGCTCTGGTTGGCCTTTCCCAGCAGGCTTCCAGCGCCATCTCAAACCTGCGGACGCTTTCTGAACTGCGCGAGCATGGCAGCCTGATGTTGAAAGTGATCAGCCGCGTTGGGCGCTTCGATCTCAACCGCAGCCAGGAGGAAGTTTGCGCCCAGATTGTGGAAGCTGCCACGGAGACCCTCGGTTTCGATCTCGCCCGCATCCGCCTGTTGAACCGCACCACCGGCGAACTGGAAACCATCTGGACCACCGGGGTGAACGAAGCGAACTGTGCCCAGCTTGGCAGCCAGTCGCTGCCCTACAAGGCACTGAGCCCCCATCTCCAGGATAAGCACCGTTACGGGAATATTTTTCTGTTTGATCACGATGATGAAAACTGGCAGCGGTTCGCCGAACAGTACCTGTACATTCCTGATGAACTGCTGGACAAGCAGACCGGCTGGCGGGCTTACAACGCCTGCCTGATCGAGTTGAAAAATCAGGATGGCGAGACCCTGGGATTCCTCTCACTGGACTGCCCAAAAGACGGCACCATTCCCAACGAACCCCACCGCCTGGATGCCATTGAGGCTTTTGGCAGCCTCTCGGCGCGGGCGCTTGAGCTGGCCAGCGTGCAGCAGGAACTGCTTGAGAAACAAACTTCCACCCGATCCTTCATCGGAAAGATCAGCGAACGGCTGGCGCAGTCCGAAGATGTCCTGCGCGATGTGGGAGAGCTGGTGGTGCAGACCGGCGCCAACCTGCTGAATGTGGAAGGCTGTTCGCTGTTTGAGGTCAAAGACAAGAAGGTGCGGCTGAGCAACTCCAATTATCTCGATATGTACATTGACCGCCAGAAACCGGTCAGTACCGATCCGGGCTGCGGCCTGACTGCCTGGGTGGCTGCTACCGGAGAAGCCAAAATTTTCAACAACAGTTCTTACCAGCAGCATCTGGCCTGGGCCGGTGAGGTCGAGCACCTCAGCCACCTGCCGCACGGGGTGTGCCAGTCGCTGATGCTGGTGCCGATCAAGCACCACCGGGAGGTGATCGGCGTCATTTCCCTGGAAAACAAGATCCACTCCGGCGAGATCACCGGTTTCACCGGAAGCGATCTGAAGGAAGCCGAATTTCTGGCCAGCCAGGTGGCGCTCTCGATTGATGTGGTCAACCGTTACCAACTCATCAAAAAATGGGAGCGCTTCGGGCTGGAAGACGACCTGCACGCCCTGAAAGGGTACAGCCAGTATGGGGTGGTCATTAACAGTGAGATCGCCCTCAAATATCTCCGCGAGGGCAAGCTCGATAAGGCTTCGGAAGTGCTGGAAGATCTGGTGCGGCATTCCCACAACCTCCACAACCAGCTCACCACCCTTTACGCCACCGTGATCCGCAAATACCTGGAGAAAGCAGACTTCCGCGAAGCGCTGGACGCCATCCTTGAAGTCTGGAAAGAAGTGCTGTACCATCAGAAAAAGTATAAGTTCGACATCCCGATCCAGGTGGATTGTCCCAAAAACCTGACCCTGCCGCCGGTGGTGCGGGTGGGTTTGCTCAAAATCGCCGCGGAAGCGATCACCAATTCCCTGTTCTATTCCGGCATCCTGGAGGACCCCGGCATTCAAATCGCCATCTCTCTCTCTGCGGATGACAGACACGCCATCCTGGAGGTGAAAGACAATGGGCATGGTTTTGATACCCGGGTGGAGGGGTATGGCATCCAGCGCATGCGCTACTTCGCGGGGGTGTTGAATGAAGAGCGCTACAAGACCCGGTTGGTGATCGATTCTGGCCCGGGTGAGGGCACGCACATCATCTGCGACACAAAAATTACGCTGTAAGACTCTGAAAACGAAACATCCTGAGAGGAGAAATGATGACTGGTGAAAAGAGGATCACGATACTGGTTGCGGATGACGATTTGATCGCCAGAGAGGGATTAAAGCGGATCATTGAAACCACCGAGGATCTGGTGATTATCGGTGAAGAAAAAACGGCTCACGCGATTCCCAGAAGGATCCTGGAGCTATCCCCTGATATTCTGGTGATCGATCTGAAATGGTACGGCGACGACACTGCCGGGACTTCGGCTATTCGCGAGGTCAAGCGGATCAGTCCTGAAACCCGCATCCTGGCGGTTACCGGCCACCCGGACCTGATCGAAGACGCCCGCCGGGCCGGGGCGGACGCCGCAGTGACCAAGAACTTCACCGTCGATACTTTGCTTTCTCTGCTGCGCGATCTGCACGCCACGCAGAATGATTTCTCGCCCTCCACCCCGCCGGTCGCGGATGCCGCTTCCGAAAAGCTCACTGGCCGCGAACTGGAAGTGTTGGAGCTGGTGGCAAAAGGCTATTCCGATAAACAGATTGGGCCGATGCTGGGGATCGCGGAAAACACCGTCAAGAACCATGTCCGCCAGATCCTGGCCAAACTGAACGCCCAGAACCGCACCCACGCCGCCAGTCGGGCCCGCGAACAGGGTCTGCTGGATGATTAGAGGTGTGTATGCCGCGCGTGTTGCTGCTACTTTCGAGCCTGTATACGGATATAGACATCCTCAACCACAGCCCGCGGTTCGAGAATACCGTATTTGACGCGCTGGCCATCAGTGATTTACCGGAAGACCATTTCGAAACCGCCCTGCGCGCGCACCTGCGCAGCAAACTTGATTCTTTCCGACCGGACAAGATCATTTTACACGCCGGCCGGGCTTTTCAAAAACATCCTCGCGCGGTGCTGGCAGCCCTGCGCGCCAGCCAGCTGCTGGAACCGGCTCTGCAAATCGGGTGCGATCGCTCGCGAGCGGTTGTCCGCCGCTATCTGGAACAGGCATCCGCAGACGGGCATCCCGCCAGCCTGGCAGATGTGATCAGTGAAGATGAAGCATTGCGTGAATTAATAGCCGGAATATTCTGAGAGGGTACCATGTCAATGGATCAACTGATAACCACTATTTTAACTTCCACCGCGGTCACATCCGCTCTGGGGCTGCTGTTCCGGGTATGGTTGGAAAACCGGATCCGCAGCGGGTTCGAAGCCCAGCTCCAGCAGCAAAAAGAAGCCCATGAAATTGCCCTGGCGGACATGGAACACCGCTTTCAGGACCAGCTGGAACACGCCAGAGCCGAGATGAACCTGCAGAACCAGATCGCCCAGGTGTTGATGGACCGGCGCGTCAAATTCTACTCCAGGATCGTCGAGCTGGTTTATCGCATCCGCAACACCCTGCGGGGTGCCCTGGAACAGCAGGTTATTGAGCCGGATCACGTTGCCCGGTTTAAAGGAAACATTGAAAATCTGGAAGAGATGATCTTTTGCAGCAGGTTTGATCTGGAGCGCGACCGTTACTTTGAGCCGGTTCACCGGTTCAAGAGCGACGCGGTTAACGCCAGAAACCTGTTGTTGGACCTGCTGGAGTACCAGCAACGCGCCAGCGCAGAAGACCGGGAACAAGTTTTATCCGCGCTGCGGGAACAATATCAGATCCTGGACGCCCATCACACTGAGGTGGTGGGACTACTCTCTTCACCGCACGTTTTCACCGGAGTTAAGTTGAGTTAACGCTTGTTTGGGATGGACGCGGCGCGACCTTTTCAGAGCAGCTGATCGGGATCGCCTTCTCCCGTCTCCAGGGGCAAAAAGTTGGGGTTCGCCAGGCTTTCCTCATACGCGTTCGCGATGCCGTCCCAGCGTGTGCGGATGCGGTTAATCCGTTCGATCCGGCCGCTTCTCCCCAATACCGGACCGGTGCGCGAGTCTTCAAAATCGAGCACGCCGGGTGTCAGCAGCAAATCATACAGCCGCCGCAGAGTGGTTTCCTCTGTCGAGAGATAATCCTGCCAGGGACGGCCGGTCAGTGCGGCGTGCCGGTACAGCCCGTTGTGGTGTTCCTTCACCGTCCAGTCCGACCAGCAGCGCTGGATGTAGTGGGAGCGGTCCCGGCTTTCCAGAAAGCTGTCGCCACCCCAGAACTCAATCGACTGCCGGGGAACATCCACATAAGCACACCCGCCGGGGTACACATCCCGCACCGGCTTACCCTGGTGGGGCCGGGCATTGCTCAGCGAGACCAGCAAATAGCGCCCCGCGGAAAGCACTTCTGAAATCTTGTGATCGAGGACATACTCCTCCTGGTGGTTTTCATCCCAGCGCACCGCCAGCAGTGAAATCCCCCGCTCGCGCGAGTGCAGTTCAGCGGATGAAAACCCCCGGTAAAAACGGGCAGGCAGCGGGCGGTCGGCGTCAAAACAGCCATTTTCATCCGCGTCAGTCAGCTGCGTTACCGGCCAGCGCAGATAGCGCACGATGTCGTAATATCCCAACCGCGCCCAACATACCTGCCACCCCTCCCAGGACAGGCCGGCCCACGCCCGGTATACATTGCGCAGCGCGGTATCCGCCAGGGTCTCATCACCACCCCACAGCGCCAGAACCTTGCGCGGAATATCCAGCACAGCGGCACCCTCCACCCAGTTGGCTTTCATCGCGCCTTCCAGAGATGGCAGCGCCTCAATCCTGGGCCGGATGAACTCATACCCCCAGAACAGGTCCTGCGGAATCAGCAGCCCGCCCCAGGTGTGGCCATAGGTCAGGAAGACTTCTGTCTTCCCCAGTTTATCGACCACAACATACAGCGCGCGCGAAGCCATAGCCCACCTTCAATCTCGAAAACGGCTCATACCATGGAATCCATTATAGCATCGCGAATTGATTCGTATGTCAAGCCGCGCGCCCCCAATCGACCTGTCAAAACTGATAGGAAACTCTCATTTTCTTTTAAAACTGGTGTGATATAAATATGCGACGCAGCCAGCGCAAGTTGGCTGTACAAGGGCCCGGCTGCGGCCCGAGCATCACCCGCGCTTAGCAGCCCCACTTTGGTGCACAACAACAACTTCACCACAACGAAAGTTTATTCATTACAGCTTGCTCCGAACAAACTTCCGCCCCAAAGCCGCAAGCGCGTTATCCTGTTGAAGGATTCCAACCGCTAGGTTGTTTCCTTACTCTCCTGTGGGCCCCGGCGATCCCTTCTCGCCGGGGCTTGCAATTTCTCCTTGAAACACCTTTCCAGCTATGTAATAATGCAATTGAGGTTAACGAAATGAGGAGAATGATGCGCTGCGCCTCCCTTTACTGGCCTGGTGTTTATCTGTTCCTGTTTCTCCTGACTGCCTGCTCCTCCGGTATGTCACCACACGCCGATACTGTCCTGGTTCCCGCTGGTTGGTTTGAGATGGGGGAGAATGATGGCCGCCGCTCCAACGAACCGCGCCACCGGGTGTTTCTGGACTCATTCGCCATTACCCGCAGAGAGATCACCCGGAGCCAGTTCGCCGGTTTCTTGAAAGAGACCGGCTACCAGCCCGCCCACATCCGCCTGCAAGACCTGAAAGGGAATCCCAACCTGCCGGTTACCGGAGTGGTTTGGGAAGACGCCAACGCGTACTGCCAGTGGGCCGGGATGCGCCTGCCCACGGAGGCTGAATGGGAAAAAGCGGCCCGCGGCACAGATGGGCGCCGCTTTCCTTGGGGTGACGAATGGGAACCGGACTGCGCCAACACCGCCGAGAACGGCCCTGGCCGAGTGCTGCCGGTCGGCAGTTATCCGCAGTGTTCCAGTCCTTATGGCGCTCTGGATATGGCCGGCAACGCCGCTGAGTGGGTGGCGGACAATTTCAGTTTCGATTATTACCAACACTCGCCGCGGCGTAACCCTGCCGGGCCACCCGGCAAGCGGGACCGGGGGCTGAGAGGGGGTTCGTGGGCTTCTCCGTGGGAGCATGCCCAGACTTATTTCCGCGACTCATCCCACAGTGTGCGGCCCAACCCGCGGGTTGGGTTCCGCTGCGCCGCTCCGGCCGCGACAGCATCAATCCCGCAATGATCGGGCGTACTCGACCGCGCTGCCAGTTCCATTGAAATAGTTCTTGGTGTTCAGGTGTACCTGCGGGTCGGACACCAGTTCCTCCGGGGTCAGCCAGCGGTAGCCGCTGTGCTGCTCGCGGGGTAAGGCGTCCGGTGTTTTGTCCAACCGGATCTCATACGCCAGAACAATATAATGAGTCCCGACCCCGGGCATTCCGGCAAAGTTGTCTTCATAAAGGTGTTCATATAGCCCATAGAACCGCGCGTCCCGTTTCAGCTCCAGCGGCAGACCCAGCTCTTCCTCCGTCAGGCGCCGGAAGGCCTCCGGCAGGGTTTCTTCTTTGCGGATCCTGCCGCCCGGCACAAACCAGTAGCCCCGCGCCGGGCGGTTACTTCGTAGCCCAACGAGTACCCGCCCCCGCGGATCGCGCACGATCAGATCAAAGGCCACCAGCAGGCCATTCTGCACGATATTCAAAAAGCTGTCTTCCGGCAGCATCATTCTCACCTCATTGCTCAATTTTCCTCAATTATACCGGAGCGGAAGATCGGGTTGAGCGGCCAGATCAATGCCCTGCTCATTCATCCTATTCAGCGAAACCCAACGGCTACTCCTTATCCCCGGGATTGTTGGGTTGAGGTACAGCACTTTGGCATATTGTCATCCTTCACTCTGTTCAGGATCTCTGGTCTGGCGGAAAGCAAGATAGAGATTCTTCATTCGCTTTGGTCTCTGAGAATGACAGGCAAAGGACAAGGATCTGTGGTCTCACTTTTTCAGCACTTCTTAGCATTTCAGGTTGCTGAGACTGGTAGAATATCTATAAACCATGTTCATTACAGGAGGCCCGCATGCAGCCTATTTATCTTGATTACAACGCCACCACCCCGATTGCCAGAGAAGCCGCCGATGCGATGGCGCCTTACCTCTACGAGCATTTCGGCAACCCATCCAGCAGCCACACCTATGGCGCTGAGACCAAGCGTGCCATCGAGAACGCCCGCGCCCAGACAGCCGCGCTGCTGGGCTGCCAGCCTGCCGAACTGATCTTTACCTCCGGCGGCACCGAGAGCAACAATCACGCCATCCGCGGCGCGGCGCTGGCCCTGCGGGAGCGCGGGCGCCACATTATCACCTCCGCCGTGGAACACCCCGCCGTGCTGGAGGTCTGCCGCTGGCTGGAGACCCAGGGTTTCCGACTGACCATCCTGCCGGTGGACGAGACCGGGCTGGTCAGCGCCAGCGATTTGGAAGGAGCCATCACCCCCGATACCATCCTGGTGAGCATCATGCACGCCAACAACGAGGTCGGCACCCTCCAGCCCATCGCCGAATTGGCCGCCATCGCCCACCGCCACGGCGCGCTGATGCACACTGACGCCGCCCAATCGGTCGGCAAAGTTCCCGTTCAGGTCGATGAACTTGGTGTGGACCTGCTCTCTGTGGCCGGACATAAGCTGTATGCCCCCAAAGGAATCGGCGCGCTGTATATCCGCTCCGGGGTGAAGCTCGAAAAGCTTCTGTTTGGCGCCAGCCATGAGGTCAACCGCCGTCCCGGCACTGAAAATGTACTGGAGATAGTCGGGCTGGGCAAAGCCTGCCAGATCGCCCATCGCGATCTTGCCAACAACACGGCCCACTTCCGCGAGATGCGCGAGCGGCTGCACGCGGCGCTGCGCGAGCGATTCAGCGAAGACCAGATGCGGCTCAACGGGCACCCCGAACTGCGCCTGCCCAACACCCTCTCGCTCAGCTTCCGCGGCGTGGAAGCCAACACCCTGCTTTCCGAAGTTGGCGACCGGGTAGCTGCCTCGGCCGGGGCGGCCTGCCACGCGGAGAGCGTGGAAGTTTCTTCGGTACTGGAAGCCATGCGCCTCCCGGTCGAATGGGCCATGGGCACGGTGCGCTTCTCAGTCGGGCGCGGCACCACCGCGGAAGAAGTGGACCGGGCGGCGGAGATCGTGGCGGAGGCGGTTGAGCGCCTGCTGCCGCGCGGCGCGGCGGCTGCTCCGGTGCTGGCGCTGGGAGATCAGGAAATTAAGCTGACCCACTATACCCACGGCCTGGGCTGTGCCTGCAAGCTCCGCCCGCAGGCCCTGGAGGCTGTGCTCCAGCAGCTCCCCGTGCCGGTTGACCCGGCCGTCCTGGTGGGCACGGAGACGGCCGATGATGCCGCGGTTTACCTGTTAAATGAAGACACCGCCATTGTGCAGACTGTGGACTTTTTCACCCCC
>ENA-ORXD01001220-ORXD01001220.1-sediment-metagenome-genome-assembly--contig:-NODE-1220-length-23038-cov-95.204608_pt1 | contig 23038 bp, 21 predicted proteins | sample MGYA00237862_ERZ511471 | MGnify/ENA metagenome assembly ERZ511471
GTTGTTCGCTTGCGTCGCGTCTGCTCCGATTGGTGACCCCAAGGGGACTCGAACCCCTGTTTTCGGCGTGAGAGGCCCTTGCTTTTTGATTTTATTGACTTTTATCGACTTGTACCTGTTTGCATAATAGCATTGATTTGATTTGAAAAATCCTGTATTCTTTTTTACTGGTTGACACTCACATATAAAATATGTAGGGGGGATAGCAGGGGGGATACAGGATGCCACGACAGAAACGACACAAAACGGCGTACCCGGGAGTCTATTATATCCAAGGGATCGAGGTCGGATCGAACAGGCCTGAGAGAATCTATTATATCAAATACTACCGGGGGGGAAAGCGTATCGAGGAAAAGGCCGGCCGTCAGCATCAGAACGATATGACGCCGGCCAAAGCCTCGACCATGCGCGGGCTCAGAATTAAAGGGAAAGAGCTGCCCAACCGGCAGGTCAGAGAGGAAAAGGCAAGGGTTCGATGGACAGTTGACCAGTTGTGGGAAGAGTACAAGAAAAGCAGGGTCAATAACCACGGCCTGGTGTCCGATCAGAACCGCTACAACCTCCATGTCAAGGACCAGCTCGGCGCCAGGGAACTGAAAGACCTCTGCCCCCTGGATATCGACCGGATCAAAAGGCGGCTGCTCAAGACCAGATCCCCGCAGACCGTCAAGCATGTCCTGGGGATCGTCAAGCGGTTGCATCATTTTGCCGTCAAAAAGGGACTGTGTCAGGGCCTGGGATTCATGATCGAGGCGCCCAAGGTAAACAACGTCAGAACCGAAGATCTCTCCCCGGATCAGCTCTCTGCCCTCCTGAAGGCCATCGAGAAATCAACGCACCCGGTGGCCGGCCCGATGATGCTGACCGCCCTTTATACCGGAATGCGCCGGGGGGAAATGTTCAAGTTGAAATGGGACGACATCGACTTCGACCGCGGATTCATTCTGATCCGAGAGCCGAAGGGCGGCGTGTCGCAGAAGATACCATTGAACGAGGCGGCCAGAAAACTATTTGAATCCCTGCGGAGGACCAGTGAATTTGTCTTCCCCGGTTTCAAGGGGAAACAGCGGGTTACCGTCAGCGCTGGGGTTGTGGCGATCAGGGAGGCGGCTGGCCTGCCAAAGGATTTCCGGCCGCTGCACGGGCTCCGTCATGTGTACGCTTCGATGCTGGCCAGTTCCGGCCAGGTTGATATGTATACCCTGCAGAAGCTTCTGACCCATAAGTCGCCGCAGATGACACAGCGGTATGCTCATCTGCGGGACGAGTCATTGAAAAGGGCTGCCGATCTGGCCGGAGACATTATTGATCAGGTAGCCAAAAAAACCTGATTGCCATTAATTTTCAGCAAATTTATTGCCAGCCATGTTCTGGCTGTGCGATGGTGAGGCATAGATTTCTCCCGGGCCGTATGGCGCATCCCCGGTTAGCAGTCAAAGAATGAGGAACCCATGGACATTCCACTGGTTGAACAGACAATGGAGATTTTGGCCAAGCGGAAGGGAAAGGCGGACTCGATATTCATATTCAGCAGCCATCTAAGCAAGTCAGGCCACATGGAAGAACCCAAGCGGGTCTGGTCAGGCTTCTTGAGAGTAGCCGAGCTGAAAAACGTCAGGCTTCACGATTTGCGGAGGACCCTTGGCAGTTGGCAAGTAATGACAGGCGCCAGTTCTACCATCGTTGGGAAAACCCTCGGTCACAAGTCCCCCGAGGCAACTGCGGTCTACGCCCGAATGAACTTGGACCCTATCAGACTCAGTATGCAGAAAGCGGTTGATACCATGCTTCAGGCTCGAAATCTGCGTGACAAGATTACTCCGATGGGACTGCAGAGCAACAAATAGTCTGTAGTTGGCCAGTACCGGCATTATCAGCTGTTTTTTTTTGGCTGCGCAATGGAATCACGTCATAACAATAACAAACTAATATTACTGGTAAAGACCATCTTGAATCCGCCCAGTCAATTTTTTTCCCCCAAGAAGAACTTGAAAAATTTAAATCTGGTCCTATATTATTACATTAACTTGAGGACATTGCCGTATAACCGCACGCTGATCAAACCCGCACTGGCGGCTTTTTGATAGAGCCCGGTGGCAATAAGCCTCAAGGCTTTATTTACATTGCGAATAGAACTGAACGCCGCACACTGATTTAACCCGATTTCGTCGGCTTTTAAATTAAGCCCGGTAAGCATACAGGAGAAGTGTCTCCTCTGCTTACCGGGCTTTTTTTTTGGTCATGGAGAATGGAAATGAAAGACTTGGAAGAAAACGAGAAAGTTACTGAAAAGATTGAAGAAATTGAGTCATTGTTGACCCCCGAAGAGGCCGCTGCCTACCTGAAGGTAAAGCCGGAAACCCTGGCTTCCTGGCGGCACTTCGGCCAACCGGAGTTGCCATACTTTCGCGTCGGCCGCCTGATTCGGTATCGGATGTCCGATATTACAAATTTTGTTGGAGCTGGAAGGGTATCATGACCTTCAGTTCCTCAAATTACATTAGCCATCCGGGATCGTCGCCCGCACAACTGTTCCTGAATTTTCCGGTGTGAGTCGAGGAAGGCGGCTTGGCAAACGACGGCAGGATGCTGAATGAGCTCCTGGCCTACCTTGGGGTGCGGAGCAAGGAAAAGAGGGATGAGGGCAATGAAAAAAAATAATTGTCGATCAGCAGCTTTAGAATTTGTTGACCGGGGCATGTCTGTGATCCCGCTCCAACCAGGCGGGAAAAAACCATTGGTGGAATCCTGGGCAGAATACCAGCGGCGAATACCGGCCATTGAGGAAATTCACGAATGGTTCGACAGATGGCCGAATGCGAACCTGGGCCTTGTAACCGGACAAATTTCCGGGATTGCTGCTTATGACATCGACACCGAGGCGGGGACAAAATGGGCGAAAAATAATCTCCCTAAAACTTCTGTTTATCAGGCAACCGGGAAGGGCTACCACCTATTTTACCGGACCAACGGTTCACCGATCCCGAATAAAGTACGCATAGCCGATGGCGTTGACGTTCGGGGTGATGGCGGGTACGTCGTTATAGCCCCAAGTATCCACCCTTCCGGCAAGCCATATAAACTCATCTTTCCCGAAGGCTTTGACGGATGGGATGACCTTGCTCCCTTCCCGGACATATCAGAAAAAAAAGAGCATAAAAGCACTTCCTTAGAGCCCGTAGAACGTGGACAGCGAAACGACACAATCACAAAAATTTGCGGAAAATATGTCAGGAAGGGGTATTCGTTTGAGGAAATTTCCCTCCTTTGTAGAGGTTACAACAGCAGCTTGCGGGAACCCCTGCCGGACAGCGAAGTACAAACCACTGTTCATTCAATCTGGAAAAAACATAACGAAGCTGAATCCACTGTAAAACTCGTATGCGCTGCAGACATCAAACCCGAAGCGGTCAAGTGGTTGTGGCCCGGCTGGATCCCCCGTGGCAAGTTATCCCTCCTGGCGGGCGCACCGGGGACGGGTAAGAGCACCCTTGCCTTTGCGATAGCGGTAACCGTATCCATTTCGGGTATCTGGCCTGATGGCGGCCAGGCTGACCAAGGCAATGTTGTTATCTGGAGCGGCGAAGATGACGCGGCGGACACGATTATTCCCCGGCTGATTGCCTGCGGTAGTGACCTTTCCCGCATTCATATCCTGGGTGGCATGTCCGGCCCTGATCCGCGCACCTTCGACCCTGCAAAGGATTTGCCCGCTCTGCAACAGGCATTGAAAGGACGCGGCGTCACTCTGCTGATAGTGGACCCTGTTGTGTCTGCTGTTGCTTCGGACAGTCATAAAAATACCGAAGTACGGCGATCCCTTCAGCCCCTTGTTGACCTTGCAGCGGATGCCGGGTGTGCTGTCCTGGGTATCAGTCATTTCTCGAAAGGAACAGCCGGGCGTGACCCCGTGGAACGTGTCACCGGCTCACTTGCCTTCGGTGCACTGGCCCGCGTGGTGCTGGCTACGGCAAAACTGCCGGAAGAACACGGCGGAGCGCGGCTGCTGGCACGGGCGAAAAGTAACATAGGCCCGGACACCGGCGGCTTTCATTATCACCTTGAGCAAGTCGAAATCCCTGGATACCCCGGCATATTCAACAGTCGTGTCCTTTGGGGGAAAGCGGTTGACGGCGCAGCCCGTGACCTGCTGGCGGAAGCGGAGCGCAATGACGACAACAAAACGGAAACCGACATGGCAACGGAATGGCTGACGGACCTGCTGACAACCGGCTCGATGAAAGCGTCAGACGTAACCAGGGAGGCAAAGGCCGCTGGCATTGGTTCAAAACCATTGCGGAGTGCAAGGGAAAAGCTTGGCGTCAAGACAACCAAAAAAGGTTTTCCCGGCTGCTGGTGGTGGTCACTTCCCGAAGATGCCCTTGCCGAAGATGCCCCGAAGATGCCCCAACACGCTGGGAGGGCACCTTCGGAAAATGATGATTCATATATATATAATAATACGTCTTTTTTACGAAGATGCCCTGAAGGTGCCCAGGGCAAGTCGAAGATGCCCTCGAACCCCGAAGATGCCCACCCTGATAGAGGGCATCTTCGGGGACGCATCCCCATTCAAAATTCTGGAAAATCAGAAATGGAGGTTGATTTCTGATGAAGGCGTTAGAGGTTAAGCGCCGGGCGGAGGCAGCAGGCATTCAACTTACCTTGGCCGGCGACAAGGTGAGGGCGCGGGGGGATTCCGATGTTGTCAGTAAATGGCTTCCAGTTCTCCATAAGCATAAGGAAGGAATCCGGGCTATCCTCACTGGGAGCAAAAGAGTACAGCAAAAAAAATTCATCCTTGGATATGCCTGTCCTTGCGGCTGCATCTCCTACATGCCGAAGACCTTTCAATGGAAGGACATTCACGGCGGGAAGCATTGGGGCTTTTCCTGCTTGAACTGTGAAACAAGGTATTGGTTTGTTTGAAGCAGGAGCGGAAAACATGTCCGGACTGCAGACGGGCCGGGGCAATGGATTGGCCTGGATAGTACATCCAGCAAGAAAGTTGCAGAAAGGTTGCGGCGGTTGCACCCAGCGACCTAAAAAAAGAGAGCCGAAGTCTTGGATACTGAGGCAGTGAAAGCCGCCAATAATGTTCCAGGGGAACAGGATAAAAGGAAGAGGTTCTGAACTATGGTAAAAGACAGATTAACCCATAAGCAGCGCCGATTTGTAGATGAATATTTATATGACCTAAACGCCACTCAAGCTGCGACTCGTGCCGGTTATTCAAAAAAAACGGCCTATTCTCAAGGTCAAAGATTGTTGAAAAATGTTGAAGTTCACACAGCCATCCAAAAAGCTCAGGCTGAAAGAGCCGAGAGGATGAAGATTAATTCCGATTGGGTCCTGAAAAGATTGGTAGACGAGGCTGAAGCCAACCTGGCCGACCTGTACGACCGGAAAACAGGGCATCTCAAGTCTGTTCATGAATGGCCTGAAATCTGGCGGCAAGGTCTGGTTTCCGGTCTCGATGTTACCACCAGCACCATCGAAGACGAGACGACAAATACAATCACCAAGGTCCGCCTGTCCGACCGCATCAAGCGCTTGGAGTTAATCGGCCGTCACGTCAATATCCAGGCATTCAAGGACCGTGTCGATGCCGCGATCCCTGGCCTGAAGGAGGTTATGGAAGCGGTTGCCGGCGCATCCCGCGGCCTGCCGTCTGGAGAAAAACCGGGAGATTAAAGCCAACTGTTCACGGCTATATAATTGAAATGTATTTGCGAGCCACGCAAAGTCTCGCAAATTTATCTAATGACCTGAGTTTACTTGAAAAAACAAAAAAGAAGGAGATTATTTGCGTTTTTTTTGCGCAGGTATCCCCCCACCCTATCTGGCAGCCGGCTAAACTTAATCATTACTCGCGTCGAGTAGCGGTGTGGGATAATTTTTGCTTCAAAATCGGGATAAATGCTTTTTTTGCAAATTTGACTGAGTCAACAACTTGTTTGATTTTTTGGCATGATTTACCCAACCCAGTGAACTGACAAAGTTAAGAAGAGCGAAACCGATTTTTTCTGTCAATTTCATGTAGGATATGGCCTGCAAGGTCATCATCCAGGAAACGAGCTATATCCTGAATAGCTTGTGCAAGTTTTTTGACTTGTTCTTGCAGTTCTTCAACTGTCCTTCCTGGATTGTTGGCAATATTTCTGGCGTCTAAGATTGTTTTTGCAAAATTTTTTGGCATATCAGTCCTCCTTTTTTTATGTTGGTAATTGAGTCAATATCATCATCCGTCACCCCTTTTTTATGACAGAAATAAAAGCCAGCAGGTCAGGATGAGGTTCAAACCATTCACCTTTAAGACGAATATTTGCAAACTTCTGATGGAGGGACCTTTCATGATCCGACGTTCCGGGGATTGTCGCTAACAAATGAAGTTCAGATGGATGCGCAGTCTGTAAGGAACGTAGGCGCTTTTCCACTGGCCCCGAAGTGAATCCAATTTTTATTTCATGGGTCTTTTCTGACTTGACAAAATAGATAGTTCCTTCAGTGAGCAGGGGTATAATCCCCCATAACCTCAATTTCTCCAATAGTTCTTCAGTACCGGTCTCGCTCAACTTTTCCCTCTCAGCCAATTCTTCCAAATAATCGGACGTAACGTCAGATAAAGGAACCGATACTATCTCATCAAATCGTTTGTACTCATTAAGGCATTCTGAATCGAAAACAAACAGTTCGGAAGACTCAAGGCTGTATGCAAAAAAAGCATCCTCAATGTTGATCCTGGATAAACATTCACTACACCATGCACATTTTTGGACGCGCTCCGGATATTGCTGGATATATTCCAACCAAGCTTCTTTTAAGCTTCCAACAGCTATCGAGTGACCTATGGAATACAGGTAAGATTTTATTTCCTCGAATTGATTACTTTCCTGCGGGAAATTTTTGATCTCTGAGGCATCTCTTGCCAGGTCACCTATTATATCAGGCCGCTCTACCTGGGGGAGCAGCCATTGATAAAATGTAGCCCCAGCGGCATTGCTCCTGCATTTTCTGACGAGTTTTTCACGTTCTTTTCTGATTTTGTTTTTAGCAAAGTTATTCAACGTCTTCTTGCTTGATTCCGGGATTACCAAAATCAAGTCACCGCTAATCATCAGGTCAAGCCCAACTCTGTCCTTGGGGCCGGAGTCCATGTCTACCCAAGCAAGGGCATTCTCCAATTCATCCCCTTTGATCCTATATTTCTTCTTGAGTCGCTTTTTCTCAGCGGCACAGAGTTTTCTATATAACACTGCACCGACATAAGTCCTATTATGTAGGTTTTCTTTGTTATCCTGTGGGACTCGGCCGTTTTCTAACATCCAGTCATAGAGGGACAAAAAAACCGGTTTGTCATTTTTCAGCTCGGCAAACCAATAACTTGGCAGTGTTAATGTCTGGATACCAGGCACTTCCTTAATTATTTCTGCCGGTGAACACTTAATCATAATTTATTCCCTCGCTCCTTTGACTGTTCTCAAGACACGATCTATCCTACCAACTCCGCCGCAAAATGTAAAAATTTCACTGATGATTATCTAACCAAATAAGCTCAGATAGGTACTGACCAAAAAAAAGAGCACCCGGCAAAAGGTGCTCTAAGCTGATTAAAATTTGTGAGGATCGATCTGAATCAGTTACTTGCTAATTCGAGAATACCGTTTGCATTATGTTGTTGCAGCCATTGATAGAATTTTTCTTCAGGCACATTGATCATCCTGCAATAACAGGCTGTCAACCATTTTTCGTCATACTTGTTGCCCAAAATTGCCTTGTTCGCTTTCAGGTAATAATCTTCGTAGACCTTAACCAGTTGAAAGCGGTCAATGGCCTATTTCTGCCTGGCCTTAATCCAGCCGGCTTTGTGTAATTGGCAACACTGGTCAGCTTGTATCAAACCTATCTTCTACCTTGTAATATGGAATCCCCTGCGCCAAGTGTCTGTCACGCCGTAAGGAGTGGGTAGATATTCCGGTGATCTCAGACATTTTCTGCTCGTCAATGTACGTTAAGGCGCCCATAATGCCATTATTGAAAAATTGTCTTTGAGCAGGGTAGTAATTGTGTCTTAGAGTTTTATTTCTTGTTTTAAACTCCTTTGAAATCATATAATGGAAGTACATTTGCCATTACATTAAATCATTACTGGAGAAATACATGAAGTATCAGCAAGTTGTCATGGCAAAAATTCTCATTGCCACTATTTTGTGCCCCGCTCAAATATTCGCAATCTCTGCATGGCCGGATACGGGACAGGACAAGTGTTATAACAACTATGTCCAGATCCCATGCCCACAACCTGGTCAAGCGTTTTATGGCCAAGACGCCCAGCACCAAGGGATACAACCATCATATACAAAACTTGATACCAATGGCAACGAACTGCCTAATACGGCCAGTGCATGGACTATGGTAAGGGATAATGTCACTGGGCTGATTTGGGAGGTAAAGACAGATGATGAAGGTATTCATGATGTAGACAACGAGTATTATTGGTGTGATTCGCAAGAAATATACCCTGGAGGCTGCACAAATCCACCAAATACTGAATTATTTATTAAACAACTTAATTTGTTTTCTTTTGGCAATCAATCTGATTGGCGTCTTCCGACCATTGAAGAACTTTCAACATTATTCAATTTGACGAGCTTGCAAGGGATAGATACCATTTATTTTCCACCCATAGGAAATCCTAACATTTACCACACTTACTGGTCATCAACAACTCAAGTCGATGATACAACGAAAGTTTGGTGCATTAGTTATGATAAAGCCAGGATTGAACTCGGATTTAAAAACAGCAGTTTTAACGGAGTCATAGCCGTTCGTGGGGAAACATCTTTGTCGGTAAACAGGTTTGTCAATAATCACGACGGTACTACTACAGACTCTTTAACGGGATTAGTGTGGCAACAAAACACAGCTATTATAGATGGTGGCTCTACTCCTGATTTAATCACTTGGAAGGATGGGCTGAACTATATTCAAAATCAAAACTATCAGAAATTTGCAGGATACGCAGATTGGCGGTTACCAAACATTAACGAGCTTATATCTCTACTTGATTTTTCGCAAATTGGCAGATTATTACATCAATCTCTTGTTCCTGCGACAAATGATTTGCTTAATTATTGGAGTTCAACAACCACACCTTATAATGATGACGCTTTTGGTGTATATTTTAGAAACGGGTCTATCGCCTCTTATAATAAGACAACTGGTCGTTATGTAAGGATGGTCAGAGGCGGGAACAAACTATTATTTAATCTGAAAGTAAGCATAGATGGTAATGGTACTGGTTCTGTTAACAGTTCACCTGCAGGTATATCCTGTGGTTCTGATTGTAGCGAAATGTATAATCCCAATACCGTTGTGACTCTTACAGCTACGCCAAGCGCGAAATCCATATTTTCAGGTTGGTCTGGCGACTGTTCTGGTAATGGTCCCTGCGTTGTTCGGCTCAATTTTCATAAAACTGTTTCCGCAAATTTTGTAGAACCTGTTATGTCGCCAATCCTTTACTTGCTCCGAAGTTCCAGCGGTGACCAATAAGTTTGCAGGCATATCATTCCAGATTGAACGAAGGAGGGATCATGAAAAAGAAGATTATTGTTGCCCTATTGCTATTGGGATTTCCGTTCACAGCTAACGCTGACATGATAAGTGACGAGGAGGAAGCTCTCAGGATAAAATTTGAAGAGCAATTAAGGAGATGCTCTCATCTTGACAAATCAAGGCAAAGAAGCGAATGCAATGTAAAGGTCAGGAATAAATGGGATACCGCGCGTAACCTATTGAAGGAAAACCCTGACCTTTACTTCGAGAATAAATATGGACGCAAAAGCTCTTCACCAGGGAAGCAAAAAAGCGAGCCACCAACGATCATTCACGGGGAATGGGATAACAAAGGGAATCACTACACGCCTGCCGGCGGAGGTAATGCTTGGCGTAGTGATGGAACATTCATGCAAAAAGCTGCCGGTGGGTATATAGACACCAAGACGGGAAAATTTATACCAACAAATTAAAATCTGATTAACAAATTCCGATCTGTGCTACCCTCGAACCTGCTGCGAATAGATTGAATAACCGGAACACCGTGCATTGCGAGCCAAGCTCATCTGACGCTGGAAACCGTGGGAAAAGTCCACCGGACCAAAATCCGCAGGGGGAAAGGCTAAAGTCTTGCAGAACGCCTACAAGGGGGCATCGGCCTATGATGCGCGAACTGGCTCGAATGCTGAGGGAACAGAAGGATAATCTGAAGAGGATTAAGCCGTAATGCGTCTTGGGAAAGACATTCTCAGGCATGGCACAAGGGCTTCAAACCTTTCTTCATCCCGCCTTGTGAAATAAAAATATTCGGGTCAAGATCAAGTCAGTACCTCCTCATCTGCCTGGACGATGCCATTTTTTCTTGCAAACGATTTGCCAAGTATTCTTTCCAGAACGCAAGATTTTATACTCTTCACCAAGCTGAAAAATCGCATGCGGATATTCGACTGCCAGTTCAGCATCATTCACTATCTGAAAAATCGGCGAAATAAAGATCGGAGTTTGCGTAAAGGGTAGAAAAAAGATACAACTATTTTCAACAAAGCGCTTTATGTCGAACCATCATACATAAAGGACAAGGAAATATAAACGAATGCGCATGTTGTGAATTGACATATCATGGATAACAGGTTTTTTGAACAGCCTATTCTGAACTCGCCCTATGAATATCCGGCAAAACACTGGGAACTCGACGATCAGGGCCAGCCGACACAGCAGGTAATCGAAAGCCGGCGAAGCGCCAAATTCATTACCCCGATTCCCAAACCCAGGAAACGGAAAGGAAAGCCCCAACAGCAGCAGCTTTTTGTCGATACGGCTCTTTCCACTGGCGAACAGCAGTATGATCCAACTTCGATAATCAACGAACTCCGTCATCATGTAGATCAATGGCGGCTTCTTTCAAACCCTGCCGACTGGCGAGTCACTCCTGAAACCGCCCGCCTGCTTCAGCATTGGCGCCATCACAGGTTTAGTGGTATCCGGCCATTTTTCTGCCAGGTGGAGGCTGCCGAAACGGCCATCTGGCTCACCGAGGTCGCCCCAAAAATCGGCAAGGCCGGCAACCGTTTCATCGAACATCTTGCCAATGCAAATAATGATGCCAATCCAGAATTACTGCGCTTGGCCCTGAAGCTGGCCACCGGCGCTGGCAAGACCACGGTCATGGCCATGCTGATCGCCTGGCAGACTATCAACTTTGTTCGCCGCCCCACCAGCAGGAAGTTTACTCGTGGCTTTCTTGTCGTCACGCCTGGAATCACCATCCGCGACCGGTTACGCGTTTTACAGCCAAACGATCCCGACAGCTACTATCAGAGTCGTGAGCTGATCCCAAACGACATGCTGAGCGATCTCGAGAGGGCCAGGATCGTTATCACAAACTACCATGCATTCAAACTGCGCGAGAGAATGGAAATATCAAAAGGCGGCCGTCTGCTGCTGCAAGGTCGCAAGGGTGAAGAATTAAACACTCTTGAAACAGAAGGCCAGATGCTGCAGCGTGTAATGCCTGAATTGATGGGCATGAAGCACATCATGGCCATCAATGATGAGGCTCATCACTGTTATCGGGAAAAGCCCCCTGAAGAAGATGAAATAAAGCTCAAAGGGGATGAGAAAAAGGAAGCCGAAAAGAACAACGAGGCGGCTCGCCTCTGGATTTCCGGACTGGAGATCGTCAATCGGAAACTTGACCTAAACCATGTCATAGATCTATCGGCGACCCCTTTTTTTCTGAGTGGGTCCGGTTATGCCGAGGGCACACTCTTTCCCTGGACCATGAGCGATTTCTCCCTGATGGATGCTATCGAATGCGGCATCGTCAAACTGCCCCGCGTTCCTGTTGCACAGAACCTTCCTGGCGATGAAATGCCCATGTTCCGTAATCTTTGGGAGCATATCCGCAAAGATATGCCCAAGAAAGGGCGGGGAAAAGCAAAGGATCTTGACCCATTAAGCCTGCCTGTCAGATTACAGACCGCTCTGGAAGCACTTTACGGACATTACGAAAAAACTTTTTACCTCTGGGAAAAAGAAAAAATATCCGTCCCGCCCTGTTTCATTATTGTCTGCAACAACACTTCCACGTCCAAACTGGTTTACGACTTCATCTCCGGTTTTCAACGTGAAAACGAGGATGGCACCAGTACTCTGGAGAATGGACGTCTGGCCTTGTTCCGTAATTACGATGAACACGGCAACCCTCTTCCACGTCCAAGGACCCTGCTGATTGACAGCGAACAGCTCGAATCCGGCGATGCCCTGGACGCAAATTTCCGCAAAATGGCTGCCAATGAAATCGACCGTTTCAGGCGTGAGATCATGGAGCGCACCGGCGACCGTCGCCAGGCAGAAAACCTTACCGATCAGGATCTGCTGCGCGAGGTTATGAACACTGTAGGTAAGGTAGAACGCCTGGGGGAATCGATTCGCTGTGTGGTTTCGGTTTCCATGTTAACCGAAGGTTGGGACGCCAACACTGTCACCCATATTCTTGGGATCAGAGCCTTTGGCACCCAGTTGCTTTGCGAGCAGGTCATCGGTCGAGCCTTGCGCCGCCAGTCGTATGACCTGAACGAAGATGGCCCAAACAAAGGACTTTTCAATGTAGAATATGCCGATGTTCTGGGCATCCCCTTTGACTTCACCGCCAAGCCGGTAGTGGCGCCGCCTCAACCGCCCAGGGAAACTATCCAGGTCAAAGCAGTTCGCCCCGAGCGTGACCCTCTGGAAATCAGTTTTCCCCGAGTATCGGGGTATCGGGTGGAACTCCCGGAAGAAAGGTTGAGCGCTGAGTTCAGCAACGATTCAATTCTTGAACTCTCCCCTGAGCTTGTTGGTCCCTCGATTACCAAGAATGCCGGCATTATAGGCGAAGTTGTCGACCTGAACCTGAAGCACCTTAAAGATATGCGCCCCTCCACACTGCTCTTTCATCTTACCCAGCGTCTGCTCTATACAAGGTGGCGCGATCCTGGAGAGGAACCTAAGCTCTATCTTTTCGGCCAGCTCAAACGGATCACCAGACAATGGCTCGATACCTGCCTGGTATGCAAAGGAAGCACGTATCCGGCCCAGCTCATGTATCAGGAGTTGGCGGACATTGCCTGTGGGCGCATCACGGACGCTATCACGAGGGCTGAACACGGTGTTCGTCCCATCAAAGCTGTGTTCGATCCATACAACCCCACCGGCTCAACCAATCATGTGAACTTCAACACCTCGAAAAAAAATCGTTGGCAGACCGATGCCCGTCGCTGCCACATCAACTGGGTTATCCTCGACAGCGACTGGGAGGCAGAGTTCTGCCGGGTGGCGGAGTCGCATCCCAGTGTCATTGCCTACGTTAAGAACCACAACCTCGGGCTGGAAGTGCCGTACCGCTATGGGTCGGAAACGCGCACCTACCTCCCGGATTTTATTGTACTGATAAACGATGGACAAGATGACCCCCTTCACCTCATCGTTGAAATCAAGGGATACCGCCGCGAGGATGCCAAAGAAAAGAAGAACACCATGGAAACCTACTGGGTGCCCGGGGTGAACAACCTGAAGCGGTACGGTCGCTGGGCCTTTACCGAATTTACTGAAATATATCAGATTGAGAGCGATTTTGAAGCGAAGGTGGAGGAGAACTTCAACAGGATGATCAATGACGCAATCGCTCAGGCAGAGAAGGGAGAGGAATAAAATGGCCAAAAAACCAGCGGCAAAACTGACTGTCGAAACACTCACCCACGACGAGGCGACCCGGAAAAATATCCCTTCTGCCGAACACCAGTCCATTATCTCTGAGACGATAAAAAGTCCCATCCAGGTGGCCTATGAACGGCGCAATCCCGATCTCGATCCGCAACTTGTCTGGCGTGGCAAGGATATGCAGGACTGGTCAGATCTGGTGGTTCATGCCCCGCCGCTCTATATCCAGGAAAAGGTTCACCCCAAGGTATTGATCGATGACCTGCTGCGGCAGGCCAGAGAACAGAAGGAGGCTGGCCAGCCCCAGCAGTTCGACCTCTTTGCCGACTTTAACGGTCTGCCCGACGGCAACGCCAGAACCGAATTCTACCAGCACGATGCCCACTGGGCCAACCGGATGATTCTGGGCGACTCCCTTCAGGTCATGGCCAGCCTCGCTGAACGGGAGGGCCTGCGTGGTCAGGTGCAGTGCATCTACTTCGACCCGCCCTACGGCATCAAATTCAACTCCAACTTCCAGTGGTCCACCACCAGCCGAGACGTGACTGACGGCAACGCCGAGCACATCACCCGAGAACCCGAGCAAGTTAAGGCCTTCCGTGACACATGGCGCGATGGTATACATAGCTATCTCACCTACCTCCGAGACCGTTTAACTGTTGCCCGCGATCTCCTCGCTAATTCGGGTTCAATCTTTGTGCAGATTTCAAATGAAAACGTGCATCGAGTTCGCTGCGTTCTTGATGAAGTCTTCGGCGACGAGAACGTGGTGGCATCAATTATATTCAAAAAGGCTTCGCCAGAAACGCGAACCATTAAAAACGCCTTCAACTACATTCTTTGGTATGCAAAGAAGATCGACCAGATGAAAGTTAAAAAGCTGTTCCGGCAGCGCGAACTTTCTGACGGAACAACGGAAGATCCAAAGAAGCTGGCTCTTTGGCTTGTCTCCCCTGATGGCACTGAGCGCCCCTTGACGACTGACGAAAAACGCGAAGATGTTGCTTTGCCGAAAGGAGCCTCTGTTTTTCGCGCGGACAAAGTACGTGATTCTGGGCGGATAGAAGGACGAGTTTTTAATTTCTCTTTTCGTGGGGAATTTCTTGGTTCTGGTGAAAAGCACTGCTGGCGCGGAGACCCAGTTGAAATGGAACGTCTGAAACGTGCCGATCGTCTCCTACGGACGCGTGAAACACTCGCATACAAATATTTCCTTTCAGACAATTGGGGTGTTGAGCGAACTAACGTGTGGGAGGACACTGCAGGGAAGATACCAGACATGAGGTATGTCGTAGAAACTAACGAGAAGATAGTGGCAAGATGTCTCTTGCTGACCACCGACCCCGGTGACCTCGTTATTGACCCCACCTGCGGGTCAGGGACAACCGCCGATGTGTCCGAGCAGTGGGGACGGCGCTGGATAACCATAGACACTTCCCGGGTTGCTCTGGCTCTGGCCCGTGCCCGCATCATGGGCGCTCGCTATCCCTTCTACCTGCTGTCCGATTCACCTGAAGGGCAGCTGAAGGAAGCGGAATTGATCCGTACCGTCCCCTCCAGTCAACAAACGCATAATGATATCCGGCAGGGTTTTGTCTATGAACGGGTGCCGCACATCACCCTGAAATCCATCGCCAACAACGCCGAGATCGATGTGATCTGGGAGAAGTTCCAGGCACGGCTGGAGCCGTTGCGCGAACAGCTCAACAAAGTCCTGGGTAGGAAATGGCAGGAATGGGAAATCCCCCGCGAGGCTGAGGAGAAATGGTTCGCAGAGGCGGAAAAACTCCATGCCCAATGGTGGGAACAGCGCATTGCCCGTCAGAAGGAAATCGACGCTTCCATTGCCGCCAAGGCCGACCATGAATACCTCTACGACAAGCCCTACGAGGACCGGAAGAAGGTCCGGGTGGCCGGTCCCTTCACCGTGGAGAGCCTCTCCCCCCACCGGGTGCTGGGCGTCGATGAGAACGATGAACTAATCGACCCCGCCGCCCCCAACCTGGCCGACGCCAAAACCGGCTACCAGGAAGGCAGGGACTTTGTCCAGATTATCCTGGAAAACCTCAAAACTGCAGGCGTCCAGCAGGCCCATAAAGAAGACCGGATTACCTTCACCTCCCTCATCCCCTGGCCCGGAGAGCTGATCTGCGCCGAGGGACGTTATGACGAGTCAGGCAGCGAAAAGCGGGCAGCGATCTTCATCGGTCCTGAGTTCGGCACAGTTTCCCGACCAGACCTGGTGGAGGCTGCCCGCGAGGCGGCGGATGCCGGTTTTGAAGTGCTCATCGCCTGCGCTTTCAACTACGACGCTTATTCCACCGACTTTAATAAACTCGGTCGCATCCCGGTGCTGAAAGCCCGCATGAACGCCGACCTGCACATGGCCGAGGACCTCAAAAACACCGGCAAGGGCAACCTCTTCGTCATCTTCGGCGAACCGGACATCGATATCATTGAAGCCGGAAACGGCCAGTTCCAGGTCAAGGTCAACGGCGTGGACGTCTTCCACCCCAACACCGGTGAAGTCAGAAGCGACGGCCCTGAAGGCATCGCCTGCTGGTTCATTGACACGGACTACAACCAGGAAAGTTTTTTCATCCGCCACGCCTACTTCCTGGGCGCGGGCGATCCCTACAAGGCCCTCAAAACCACCCTCAAGGCCGAAATCAACGAAGAAGCCTGGGCGACCCTCAATAGCGATATCTCGCGCCCTTTTGATAAACCCTCCAGCGGTCGAATAGCTGTCAAGGTTATCAACCACCTTGGCGATGAGGTAATGAAGGTTTTTAGAATATGAGCAACGAAGACACAAGAATTGAACATTTTCTTGCCAAACTGAAAACTGATGGCCGATCCAGTCCTTCTGATTGGCACCAATTTTATCTGTTTCTTAAAGCGCGCACGCTGTCAAACCAACCACCTCCGCCTATGCCTCTAATCCTTGCTGCATCAGATGAATCAAACGCATCCAAGCACAGACGGTTAGGTGAACAGCTTGAATGGGCCTATGTGAATCAATGTCTTGATGAGGCAATTTGGTATCTGAAAAAATTGTCGGCTCATCAGTGGAATTCATGCTCTATTGAGAACTGGCACAAGAGCGGTTACCCCAAGATGTGAATATGACCATACAGTTTCGCATCGCTGACACCTTCACAGACAGCCTGGCCAGACTGACCGGCGAAGAGCAGAAGGCAGTGAAGACCACAGCTTTTGACCTACAACTGAATCCGGCCAGCCCGGGGATGAGTTTTCACAAACTTAATAACGTCAAAGACAAGAATTTTTGGTCGGTCCGGGTCAGCAGCGATTTGAGAATTATCGTCCACAAAACCTTCGACAACCTACTCCTTTGCTATGTCGATCACCATGACAAAGCCTACCATTGGGCTAAAAGACGTAAACTGGAAACTCACCCCCGGACAGGGGCGGCGCAGCTTGTTGAGATACGAGAGACGGTCCGAGAGATCACCGTCCCGGTTCATGTGGAAACGGCTGAGAAGAAACCCCCGCTCTTTTCACACATCACTGACGATACCCTTTTGAGCTACGGAGTGCCGGAGGAATGGCTTGCCGATGTCAGAAAGGCCGATGAGGATTCCCTCTTAGGGCTGACAGATCATCTTCCTGCCGAGGCCGCCGAAGCCTTGCTGGACCTGGCAACCGGTGAAACGCCTCTGGTGATACTACAGCCGTGCACTGACGATATTAGCCCATTCGCATTCGACCACCCGGATGCGCAACGCCGTTTCCGGGTAATGAATAATATTGAAGAACTGGAACGTGCCCTCGATTATCCCTGGGAAAAATGGACGATTTTTCTCCATCCAGCCCAGCGGCAACTGGTAGAGCGTGATTACGGTGGCCCGGCCCGGGTTTCCGGTTCTGCCGGCACTGGCAAAACCATTGTCGCCCTGCATCGAGCTGTATTCCTGGCCCGGCAAAACCAGGAAAGCAGGGTGCTGCTCACCACATTCTCCGAGCCCTTGGCAAATGCCCTGCGGACAAAACTGCGGCGGTTAATCGGTAATGAACCCCGGCTTGGTGAACGCCTGGATGTCCATTCCCTTGATACCATAGGGCTGCGGCTTTATTCCCTCCATTTCGGCCAGCCACAAATTGCCTCCCGAGAAATGATCCGTAGCCGTCTCTCCGAGGCTTCCTCGCAAGTTGAGGGTCACAAATTCAGCCTCAATTTTCTGCAAACCGAGTGGGAACAGATTGTTGACACCTGGCAGCTTGATAGTTGGGAGGCATACCGGAATGTTCTTCGTCTGGGCCGGAAGACCCGACTGTCCGAGCAGCAGCGTCGATTGCTTTGGACGATCTTTGCGCACGTTCGATCCCGGCTGAGGGAAAAGAATTTGGTGACCATCGCTGAAATGTACGCAAAACTGGCGGGAAAGCTGGCCGGAAATGACCAGCCACCTTTTGATTTCTGCGTAGTTGATGAAGCACAGGACATCACCGTGCCGCAGTTGCGTTTTCTTGCCAAATTAGGGGCCGATCGTCCTAATAGTCTTTTCTTTGCCGGTGATCTGGGGCAGCGGATTTTTCAGCTTCCTTTTTCTTGGAAGGCTCTTGGTGTCGATATCCGTGGCCGCTCACGCACCCTCAAAATCAATTACCGAACCTCTCATCAGATCAGAATGCAGGCGGACCGATTGCTGGCACCTGAGTTGTCAGATGTAGACGGCATTAGGGAAGAGCGTCGTGGGACCATATCGGTATTCAACGGCCCGGAGCCGCTGATCCTGTGTTTGAAGTCTCAGGAAGAAGAAACCGCTGTCGTCAGCGACTGGTTGCAGGAGAGAACAGTCCAAGGCATCGCGCCAAACGAAATCGGAGTTTTCGTCCGGTCCGCCGGAGAATTGGACAGAGCCTGCCTGGCAGTGGAGAAAGCCATGCTTTCCAGAAAAGTGTTGGACGAGAACCTGGTAATGACCATTGGCCAAGTTTCCATAAGCACCATGCATCTTGCCAAGGGGCTTGAGTTTCGCGTTGTTGTTGTCATGGCCTGTGACGATGAAGTCATCCCACTCCAGTCGAGAATAGAGGAGGTTGTAGACTCTGCTGATCTGGAAGAAATCTATAATACGGAGCGCCATTTGCTCTATGTCGCCTGCACAAGAGCGCGTGATCATTTGCTGGTGACAGGCGTCGAGCCATGTTCAGAATTTCTGGATGATTTGAGAAAATAAAACCTTGCCACGGTGGAAGAACAACAGTAGCGGTGGGATAATTTAGGATCCATGGATAAGGTCAGGCATGTTCAAAACTTATTTCGATTGGCTCACAATCTGACTTGGGTGCCATTTTGTGACAGCGTGGCCCCAGCGGTTTTAAGGATTTACAACCATGGACAGGTTTGTATCTGATACTCTACAGTTGGGTTAATATTTTGATCCGTTATGGATAATCACTCTTCCCTTCCCATAATAAATGCCTTATAATCTTTTTAAGAAATTTAAGATTTCCTGCAGAGACAAACCTAACGATGTACTCGTTGAGGTCCAGGCTGAGAAGGATGCTCGCAGAATTTATAAGCTAAATACTAAGAAAGAACTGCTTGAATTTATAGGTAATGACGGCATTGAGGACTTAAAATTTTTTAATAAAACAGACTGGCGAAACAATCCCGACAGAGAAAAGAATCCGCTTGATGTGTACAGTTACACCTGTAAAACATTGTTTATCCCCTGCTATATAGCCATAATATTTATTCCTTCTCTATTTGGTAAAACAATCAACAAGTGGAAGTTGAAATCATTCCATATGCCTGAAGATAGTCAACCGACGTTAGCAAATCAGCTTAAAGCACTCGGTTTATCACATTCGGAGGAAAATAATGACTAACAAAAAAGTTTGTCCATTGTGTGGCTCTGATAAAATATCTCAGACCGAACATCATGAAACAATCTGTGAATCCTTTGGAGGGTGCAGGGAATTATCTTTATTTTTTGATTCATGCGAACTATGCGGAACTGAAGGTGATTTTTCCAACAAAAATGATGAGCTAATTAAAGAAGTAATTAAGGAGCTCAAATCAGAAGCGGTTAAAAATATCTTGAAAGATTTTTCAGAGCAAAAATTTAATTTTGCTGGAATGGAACGAGCTCTTGAGCTACCGCAACGAACTTTGGCAAAATGGAAAAATGGCTCTGCTTCGCCATCAGCGGCGGGTGTAACACTTCTAAAGTTTTTACGACTTTTTCCATGGCTTCTGGTGGTGGCAGAAAAAAATTTCGATTTCGAGGTGTCTCAAAGTATTCATATAAAGGACGCAGTAAATAAAATGTTGTCTGAACTGCAAATCAAGGAAGAATTTAGCTCACGATGGGAAAGGGTATCTATAGATTTCCATTGTCACTCTCCACAAAACAATACGGTATTGCCGCTAAGTGAAAATTTCCATAATCACCTGAAGTTATTAGTGCAAGAATACTAATCAAATTTATTATGAAAATAACTGATTGTATACTTTGCGAAGATATTCGCCACGAAATAGATAACAAACAGTCGTTGATGGGTATTTTTGGAGACAAAATTTTAGTAAGAGTTCCAGCTGAAATAAAAGAAAAACAACAAGTTACAATAAGATTAGGAATTTTTGTCAGGCTTCTATTTGAAGAAGTAGACTGGCAACAAAAGGTTCAGCAGCTTGAACTTATGATTTTATATGCTGGTAATTCAAAATCTCTCGGGAAGGGGCCAATTAAGTTAAAAAAAGATGAATTTTTCAACAAAATGGCTGTCCTCTCAGCTATTATTAATAATTTCCCTGTTACTGAAAATGGTGAAATCCAAATAATGGTCAACCTTTTTGATGCAAAAGGAGTAAAAATTAGCAGTTCACCAGCAAATCAACCTGTTAAGATTGAATTGGGTCCTTCAGGCGAAAAATAACTTTTAGACACCCATTTTTTATAAAAGGGATCATCCTCCGAAATGAAACAGTTTGTTTAGCTTTGCGATTCGATCCTTTTTCTGATGTTTCCATTTTTGTAGTGTTATCGTTTTCGTAAAGAACTTCCTGACAAAAAAATTGGTTACGTTTTTTACCTTGGCAGCCACCACCGAGGAACTCGCGAACCAATTCAAGCTGAAGCGGAAGGTAATAATAACGCCACGCTTAAATATCGCCCCTTCCCAACAGGTTTTAATCGTAAGCGCCAACTAAAGCACATCTTTTTTCTATTCAGCCGCTATGTCATGATTGGACTCCCTGCAATCAACAAGGAGTATACCCATGACGAAACAGATCAGCCGGCGCGAAAAACAGCTGCGAAACCAGCGTCACTGGCAGGCGCATGTAAGGGCACTGCAACAAAGCGGCCTGAGCCGGGCCGAGTACTGCAGGCAGCATAAACTTTCCTACCATGCCCTGGCCTATTGGCAAAGAAAATTATCCAGGCCTGGCAGCAGCGGGTCCACCCTGGTGCCAGTTCCTCTCGGTCACGGCCTGAGTCAAGCCTCCCCCCGGCCGGATCGGGCGGCTCTCAGGGTCGTTCTGCCGGGCAGGTTGTCAGTGGAGGTGGGCGATACGTTTTCACCGGCAACCTTGCTCAGGTTGCTGGCCACCCTGGAAAATCGGTAATGTTGTTCCCGTCCCATTTCGTCCGCGCCTTTATCGCCACCGGCGCAACCGATATGCGCAAGTCGATCAACGGTCTGTCCATGCTGGTTGCCGACCAGCTTGATCTTGATCCCCTGTCCGGTCATCTGTTTGCTTTCTGCAACCGCAGGCGGGATATCGTCAAAATCCTCTACTGGGACCGCAACGGATTTTGCCTCTGGCATAAGCGGCTGGAAAAGGACCGGTTCCGGTGGCCGAAAACAGCAGACGAAGTTCTTGCCATCCATGGGCATGAACTGGCCTGGCTGCTGGATGGTTTATCCCTGGATCAATGTGATGCCCACGAGCGATTATCGTATGCGGCGGTAGTATAAAAAACAGTCCTTTTTTGGATAAAATTCTTGCAAAATCAATGTGTTGTGATATGTTCAGCTCCATGAAAACGGATGTATCCACATTGCCTGACGACCCCCATGCGCTCAAGGAGATGATTGTCGATCTTCATGGACAGATTGCGGGCCTGCAGGATGTTTATGACAAGGAAACCGGTATCCTGCTGGAGCAGATTCGTCACCTGCGGGCGCAGCTGTTCGGCCGCAAGAGTGAAAAAATGCAGCCGGAAGGCGGTCCCCAGCCGCTGCCGCTGTTTGACATGCCGGAGCCGGAGGTCAGGGAGGAAGCGGACAAAGTTCAGGTTCCCGCTCATCAGCGCAATAAATCGGGCCGCAAGCCCCTTCCCGCGGAACTGCCCCGGGTTGAAGTCATCCATGATATTGATGCAGCGGATAAGGTATGTGGTTGCGGCAGCGTGTTGAGCCGGATAGGCGAGGAAGTTTCCGAGCAGCTCGATATCATACCGGCCAAGGTCCGGGTTATCCGCCACATCCGGCCTAAATATGCCTGCCGAAGCTGCGAAGGCGTTGAAGATGACGGCCCGGCAGTTAAAATTGCCCCTGTCCCGCCGCAGATTATTCCCAAATCCATTGCCGGCCCCGGCCTGCTGGCCCATATCCTGACGGCCAAGTTTACCGACCATATCCCGTTTTACCGGCAGGAAAAGCAGTTTATCCGCCTGGGAGTCGAAGTATCGAGGACCTCCATGTGCAACTGGGCCATGCAGGCGGCGTCAGCCTGCCGACCGCTGCTCAACCTGCTGCAGGACGAAGCGGTTGCCGGATCCTATCTCAATATTGATGAAACAACCCTGCAGGTTTTGAAAGAATCCGGCCGGGATCCGACCACCAAATCATATATGTGGATTTTCCGGCGGGGAGATCCTGACAGACCGGTTCTCCTGTATCAGTACCATCCGACCAGAAGCGGTGATGTTGCCAGGGCATTCCTGGGCGAATTTACCGGCTATGTGCAGACCGACGGTTTCAACGGCTATGATTTTCTCGATCATGCGGAGAATATCCGTCATATCGGCTGCTGGGCCCATGCCCGACGCAAGTTCATGGACGTGATCACGGCCCAGGGTAAGAACCGTAAAGCCGGCGCCGCCGATAAGGCGTTGAGTTTTATCGGCAAGTTGTACAAACTGGAGAAGGAAGCCCGCGCAAAAGGGCTTTCGCCGGAAGAAGTGTATCAGATGCGGCAGTCCGGGGCCAAGCCGATTCTTGATGATCTTTATAAATGGCTGACCAAAAAATCCGTCCAGACGCCGCCCAAGGGGCTGCTCGGCAAAGCGGTTTCCTATGC
>ENA-ORXD01001221-ORXD01001221.1-sediment-metagenome-genome-assembly--contig:-NODE-1221-length-23033-cov-3.714933_pt1 | contig 23033 bp, 23 predicted proteins | sample MGYA00237862_ERZ511471 | MGnify/ENA metagenome assembly ERZ511471
TTTTTTTTTTTTTTTTTTAATGATACGGCGACCACCGAGATCTACACTCTTTCCCTACACGACGCTCTTCCGATCGCCGCCTGCAGCTTCGGCAGCGCCGCGGCCGCGGCGGGCGGCTCGTCGTCGGCGAGCACGGCCAGCGGCGCCGCGGCGGCGTCGGCGAGCAGCTCGGGCCTGCCCTGGGCAAGGCTCACCAGGGCGAGGCGCAGCGGCCGTGAGTAGGCGAAGCGCTGCTCGAGGACGGCGAGGCAGGTGGCGAGCGCGAGGAGCTCCTCCCGCGTGAGGTCGACCGGCGTCAGGTAGTAGGCCGTGGGTGAGAGACTGTAGAGCTCGCCGCTGCTCTCCGGGTCGGGTGTCGCGGCGATCTCGATGCCCAGGGCGGCGAGCTCGGTGCGGTCCTCGTAGAAGCGGCGCTTGAAGGCCTCGGTCGTCATCGACGGGTAGCCTTCGACGAGCTCGCGGATCTCGCCCGTGCCCACCGGGCGGCCCTGCCTCGAGAGCAGCAGGGCGACGAGCGAGAGACGGCGGATGAGCTTGTCGGCGTCCTTCGCGAACCCCTCTTCGCGAGTCGAGCGGCTCTTGGCGTTCACGGTGCGCGGCTCCGGCGGTCGTGTGCGGCGGGGCCTCGCCCGTGCACGGGCGAGGCCCCGCCATCGTACCTCTTCGTTCGCGCCGTGGCCCCACGACTCCTGTCGGCACAGGGTGACGCCCGCGGCGCTGCGACTCCTCTGGGGGAAGGGGACGCCCGCGCCGCCCGTGCGGCGGAGAAGTGACCTCGGCGGCACCGCGCCGACGCACCCCCGCGGGAGAGGCGACGTCGGCGGCTGCCGCGGCGCCACGGCTCGCGCGAGGGAGAGGTGGCGTCGGCGGCTACCGCGCCGCCGCGGCGATCACCGCGTCGAACTCGCGCCCGAGGTCTTCGGGGAACTCGAGCGTCGGGGCGGCGAGGATCTCCGCCACCCGCTCCTGCGCCTTCTCGACGATGCCCTTGGCGCCGGCCGTCTGCCAAGTGTCGTAGGAGCCGGTCTCGCCGAGCTTCGCCTGCCAGAGCTCGCGTACGTGCCGTCGCGTGTGGTTGTCGAAGAGGTAGTCGCCGCCGAAGCCCATCCGCTTGATGAGGTCGACGGCCATCGTCTCGTCGCTGACCTCGACGCCGCGCAGGATGCGCTTGACCATCCCCATGACCTCGTCGTCGACGATCATGTTCTCGAGGCAGAGGATGCGCGAGCCGTCGAGCAGCCCGGTGCCGAAGGTGACGTCGGCGCCGTTGGCGTAGGCCATGAACATCGCCAGCGTGTTCTCGTAGGCCGACTGCACGCCCGGCTCCTTGGCCGTGGTCGCGCCGGCGCCGTACCAGGCGGGGACGCCGTAGAAGTCGGCCATGTGGCCCTGGACGGAGCGCAGCAGCATGACCTCGGGGGCGTTGCTCGCGTAGGCGCCGCTGGTCATGTCCATCGCCGTGGGGCCGCCGCCGTGGATCACCTTGGCGCCGGGGAAGGCGAGCTGCACGAGCACCGCGGCGCTGACGAACTCGGCGTTGTTGACGACCGCCGAGCCGGCGACCGTCACCGGCGCCGTCGCGCCGAGGATCGGCATGGGGTAGAAGCTGACCGGGATGCCGGCCTCGGCCAGGGTCATCGCGAGGTCCATGCCGAAGCGCTCCTGGTGCAGCGGCGAGACGGTGCAGATTATGGCCGTGAAGGTGGGCCGGCGCTTGAGCTCCTCGCTGCCGCCGGCCACCGCCTCGGCCATGCGGATCAGGTGCCGCGCCTCCCAGTCCTCCTTGATGGAGACGACGATACTGTGCTTGGCCGAGTGGCGCAGGCAGGCGTCGAACTCGTGCAGCACGCGGGTCTCGGGCGGGCAGTCCTGGGCCGAGACGACGGCCGAGGTCGCCGATACGTGGTCGAGCGCCTGCACGACCTTGGCGCAGTCGGCGAGGTCCTGCTTGCGCGAAGGCCTGACGGTACCGTCGGACTCGCGCCTGAAGACGCCGCAGCCGTCGGAGGAGATGTAGATGTGCTTGCCGTCGAGCGGCAGGTCGTACTCGGGCTCGCGGCCGCCGAGCACGAACTCGTGCGGCAGGGTCGCGAGGGCCTGCTCGACGAGCTCGGCCGGCAGCTTGGCCACGGTCGACGCGCGGTCGACGGAGGCACCGTGCGCCTCGAGCACGTCGAGGGCGCGCTGGGAGTGGTAGGTGACGCCGACCTCGGCGAGCACGTCGAGGGTGGCCTCGTGGATCTGGCGGACCTCGTCGGCGTCGAGCAGCGCGAGCTTGACGCGGCGGCCGACGTGGCACTGGTCTGCGTAGGGCATGGGGCTCCTTTCAGGACGCGGCCTGCTCGGCCGCGGAGATGATGGCGTCGAACTCGCGCAGGAGGTCGTCGGGGAGCGGCTCGGGCTCGACGGCGAGAAGCTCGTCGACCCGGCTGCGGGCGCGCTCGGCGAGCGAGGGCGCGCCCGCCGCCCGCCAGGCCTCGTAGCTGCCGGTCTCGCCGAGGCGGGCGCGCCAGAGCTCGCGGGCGTGGGCCCGCGTGTGCGCCTCGGAGAGGTAGCCGCCGGCGAACGCCTGCCGCTTGATGAGGTCGACGGCGAGGTGCTCGCCGTCGACCGCCACGCCGCGCAGCAGGCGGGTGACCATGCCGAACACCTCGTCGTCGAGGACGAGCTGCTCGAGGGCCATGATCTGCGAGCCGTCGAGCAGGCCGCTGCCGAAGACGAAGTCGGCACCGGCGAGGAACTCGACGAGCATCGTGAGCGTGTTCTCCCAGGCCGCCTGCGGGTCGGTCGCCTTGGCCTTGGTGCCGCCGTAGCCGAGGCCGGCGGGCAAGCCGTAGTACGCCGCCATCTGCGCCTGCACACCGCGCAGCAGCATCGACTCGGGGGCGGCGGCGAAGTAGGCGCCGGTGCGCATGTCGAGCGCGGTCGGTCCGCCGGCATGGATGATCTTCGCGCCCGGGTGGGCGAGCTGGACGGCGGTCACCGCGGCGAGGACCTCGCAGTTGTTGACGACGGCGAGACCGGCCGGCGTGACCGGCGCGGTCGCGCCGAGGATCGGCATCGGGTAGAGCATGAAGGGGATGCCGGCCGCGGCGAGGGTGAAGGCGAGGTCCATCCCGAAGCGCTCCTGGTGGAGCGGCGAGACGGTGCAGAGGATGGCCGTGAAGAGCGGGCGGGCGGCGAGCTCCGTCGACCCGCCCGCCACCGCCTCGGCCATGCGGATCAGGCTCCGTGCTTCGCAGTCTTCCTTCACCGACACGACGACGGTGTGCTTGGGCGAGGCCCGCAGGCAGGCCTCGAACTCGTGGAGCACGCGCGACTCGGCCGGGCGGTCCTGCGCCGAGACCAGGGCCGCGGTGGCCGAGAGGTTGTCGAGACCGTCGGTGACGCGGGCCGCCTCGTAGACGTCGCGCTTGGTCGAGTCGCGCACCGTGCCGCCGGCGTCGCGCACGCGCGTCGCGCAGCCGTCGGCGGTGAGGTAGGCGTGCTCGCCGTCGACGGGCAGGTCGTGGTCGGGGGTGCGTCCGCCGAGCGTGAACATCCTCGGGATCGTGGCGACCGCGCGGTCGACCACCTCGGCCGGGATCCGCGCTACCGTGCTCTCGCGGTCGACCGTGCAACCGTGCGCCTCGAGGACGTCGAGGGCGCGCTGGGAGTGGAAGGCGACGCCGACGTCGGCGAGCACCTCGAGGGTCGCCTCGTGGATGCGACGCACATCGTCGGCGGGGAGGATGTCGAGTCGCCGGCGGGGGCCCACGAGACGGGCGTCGGCGTGGCTCATGCGGCTCCTTTCGAACGGACGCACTCGAGGGTGACGAAGGGCGAGGTCACGGCTCGCACGAGGGCGTCGTAGTCGACGGCGAACGAGAGTTCGGTGCCGGGCGTCACGGGCTCGGGGACGACGACGATGCCGACGTCGCTGGTCATGCCGGCCACGTACGCCCCCTCGAGGAGGGGGCGCAGGCCGGCCGGCTCGCAGTCGCGCCGGCCGAGGGCGACGAGGGCGTACCACGCGTCGTCCTTGGGGAGGCGAGCGTCGGGCACGTGGCCGAAGGCGTCGCAGCCGGTCTGGCACGGCGGCGCCGGCGGCTTGCGCGAGCACTCGAGCACGGCGGCGGTGAGCACCGGGTCGCGCCGCTCGAGGCCCTCGAGCGGCGCCCCCGAGACGAAGTCGTACCCGTACAGCGGGCCGCCTCCGGAGCGAATCTCGGTGGCGAATCGCGGGGCGTAGCCGTCGAGGTGCTGCAGGCAGCAGGTGCCGCCGAGCGAGAGCAGGGGCTCGGCGGCACAGTCGTCGGCGAGCGCGGTGAGCACTTCTTCGGCTTGGCGGAAGAGTGTCCGGGTCGGCAGCTGCCCGGAGAGACAGGCGAAGTTGGCGGCGACCCCGGCGAGCGCGATCCCGGGCAGGGCGGCGAGCCGATGGGCGACCGCTGCCGCGTCCTCGGGGAGGACGCCTTCGCGGCGGTCGCCGAAGTCGACGGCGAGCAGCACCTCGAGCGCCGCTCCCGGGGCGTGCTCGCCGAGCGCCCGCGCCGCGTCGGGGTCGGAGAGGACGACGCGGTCGGCGACCTGGGCGACGAGCTCGAGCTCGTCGTGCTGCGGCGGGCGGATCAGGGTGAGCGGCGCCAGCGCGTGGGCGGCGAGTCTCGTGAGCGCGGGCAGGCGCGAGTCGGCGAGGCCGGCGCAGCCGGCCTCGAGCATCGCCTGCCCGACGGCGGGCTCGCCGTCGACCGCCTTGGTGACGCCGACCAGGGTGAAGCCGGCGCCCAGCAGGCGGCCGGCGAGCCCCGTCGTCGCGGCGGTGACGGCGTCGAGGTCGAGCGTGAGGCGCGGCAGTGCGCTCACCGCGCGGCCCCCCGCGCGCCACGGTCGCCGAGATCATGCATGAGGAGGTGTCGGTCGTCGGTCACTGTGGTTCCCTCACCGGGTCGGGGAGGCCGGAGGCTGGATCACGTCGGACGCTGCGCTCCGGCGTCGTTGCAGGCGGGAGGGGCGGTATTAGAAGTCGTGGAACCGGCCGCCCTCGAAGGCGGTCTGACGGCGGTCGGCGCCGGCGGCTGCGAGCGTGCGGCTCACGCGACTCCTTCGTTGCCCGGAGAGGCCGAACGGCGGCAGTATACTGGCTCGGACGGCCCGGCGGTACCTGTAGGGCCGCCTTCCCCCGGGAGGTGCGATGAGCGGCAGCGAAGGACTCCTCACCGTGGTCGACGGCCGCCTGGCCTTCGACGGGCACGACCTCGTCGAGCTGGCCGACGGGCGCCCGACGCCGTTCTTCGTCTTCAGCGGACGGCAGCTGCAGGCCAACATCGCCGCCGTCGTGGGCGCGTTCGGCCGCCGGCACGCGGCGACCTCCGTCTACTACGCGAGCAAGGCCTGCTCCAACCTCTGGTTCCTGGGTGAGGTCCTGCGCGGCGGCATCGACATCGAGGTCAACGCGGGCGGCGAGCTGCGCAAGGCGCTGCGTGTCGGTTTCGCTCCGCGGCAGATCATCTTCAACGGGGTCGCCAAGACGCGCGCCGAGATCGACCATGCCGTGCGCCTCGGTGTGCACGCGCTGATGGTCGACTCTCTCTTCGAGCTCGAGCGTATCGAGGAGGTCGCGGCTGCGGCCGGGGTGGTGGCCCGCGTCGCCCCGCGCATCGACGTCTACGTGCCGACGATGACCCATCCCGGCCTCGAGACCGCGCACGGCGGCAAGGCCGGCATCGACCGCGACGACGCGGTTCCGGCCTTTCGCCGTGCGGCAGAGTCGCCTCACCTCCAGCCGGTAGGCCTGCACGTGCACATCGGCTCGCAGATCACCACCGTAGACCCCTACCGGCAGGCCGTCGCGGCCGCACTGTCTTTGGTGGAGGAAGTCGAGGGCGCCGCCGGCGTGAAGCTCGAGTTCCTCGACACCGGCGGCGGCTTCGCCGTGCCGTACCGCGAGGGGCCGGTCGTCTGCCACCCGGCCGACTACTTCTGCTCGCGTCTCGGCATGGACGACTATGCGGCGACTATCTGCGGCGAGCTCGAGAGGCGCCGCCCGGACCTGCGCCTCGCGATCGAGCCCGGGCGCTCCATCGCCGGCACGACCGCGGTGCTCGTGAGCCGGGTCGAGAACGAGAAGACGCGCGGCGTGCGCGACGCCCGCGGCCGTCGGTTGAGCGAGGACCGATGGATCACCGTCGACGCCGGCTTCAACACGCTGCTCGAGCACTTCAGCTACGCGTGGTACTACCGGGCCGTGGTCGCCGACCGGGCCGGCGAGACGCCCGACACGGAGTTCCGGCTCGCCGGCCCGCTCTGCGACGGCGGCGACGTCTACGTCGGCGACGGCGGGTCCGCCTACCGCACCCTGCCCGAGGCGACGACGGTCGGCGACGTCGTCGCCTTCCTCGATGTCGGCGCCTACGCCCTGGAGACGATGCACCCCTACAACGCGCGGCCGCGGGCGGCCGCCTACGCCGTCCTCGGGGACGGCCGCCTCGAGCTCGTGCGCCGGGCCGACGACGACGACGACCTCGTCGCCCACGACGTCGTGCCCGGGCGCGCGCCGTCGACGTGATCCTCCGCCCGTGCCGGCCCTCCTCGCCGCGGTCGCACCGTGCCTGCGGCGGCACTATGCTGTGGCCCGCACGCCCATCCACGGAGGTCTCACTGTGTCGCTTCAGGACTCCCTTCTGACGGTCGGCGACGGCCGCCTCTGGTTCGCAGGCCAGGACCTCGCCGCGCTCGGCGCACGCCTGCCCACGCCGTTCTTCCTGTTCAGCGGTGCGCGCATCGCGCACGACTGCGAGACGGTCCGCACCGCCTTCACGCGTCGTCACCCCGCGACCGAGGTGTTCTTCGCCAGCAAGGCGTGCAGCGCACTCTGGGTGCTCGACAGGGTGAGGGCTGCCGGGCTCGGGGCGGAGGTCAACTCCGGCGGCGAGCTGTGGAAGGCGCTGCGCGCCGGGTTCGCGCCCGACCAGATCGTCTTCAACGGCGTGGCGAAGACGCGTGACGAGCTCGAGCGCGCGGCGGCGGCCGGCATCCGCGCCGTGGTCGTCGACTCGCCGGGCGAGCTCGAGCGTCTGGACGCGGCGGCACGCGACCTCGACGTGCGGGCTCGCGTCGCGCTGCGCGTCGACGTGCGCGTGCCCACCGACACCCACCCCGGCATGCAGACGGCACACGGCGGCAAGTTCGGCGTCGACCTCGCCGACGCGCCGGCCCTGATCGCCCGGGCGCGGGCCCTGGGCGGCATCGACGTACGCGGGGTGCACCTGCACGTGGGGTCGCAGATCGTCAGCGTCGAGCCCTACCGGCGCGCCGTCGAGCGCGCCCTCGATCTCGTCGAGCGGGTCGACGGCGACGGCTCGGGCGCCGAGGGCCTGGAGTTCGTCGACGTGGGCGGTGGCTTCCCCGTACCGTACGTCGACCCGGAGGCCGAGCGCGCCCCCGGCGGTTACTTCCGCGTGACGACGACGCCCGACGACTACGCCGCCGCCGTCTGCGAGGTGCTCGCGCGCCGGCGGCCGGGCCTGCGCCTCTTCGTCGAGCCTGGCCGCTTCATCGTCTCCGACGCTGCGGTGGTCGTCACTCGTGTGGAGATGGCGAAGACCAAGCGGCTGCTCGACGGCGCCGGCGAGGCGGTGGGCGAGGAGCGCTGGCTGCTGCTCGACTGCGGGTACGACACCCTGCTCGACCACACGTTCGTCGAGTGGTATTTCAGGGCGGCGGTCGCGGGTCGTGCCGCCGAACCGGCCGACACCGCCTTCAGGCTCGGCGGCCCCCTGTGCGACAGCGGCGACGTCTACCGCGGCGACGACGACTCGCCGTACCGGTATCTGCCGGCGGCGACCGCGGTCGGCGACGTCGTCGTGCTGCGCGACGCCGGCGCCTACACGCTCGACACGATGACGCAGTACAACGGCCGTCCGCGCGCCGGCGCCTACGCCGTGGAGGACGGCCGCCTCGTGTGCTTCAGACGGCCGGAGACCTACGACGACCTGGTGAGCCACGACGAGTGGCCGCCGGCGGCCGTCTGAGATCGCGGCAGCCGCGACGGGGAGCGGCGGGCGGCGGGCGCTACGCGCCCGCCGCCCGCCGTCCTCTCACCACCTGGTGTACACGCGGGCGAACTTGTACTTCGTGCTCGACGTGCCGAGCTTCCAGTACACATGGTAGTAGTTTGTGGTGTGGGCGTCGATGATCTTCTGGCCCAGGGAGTTGATGCCCACGCAGACGGCGACGTGGTCCCAGGTGCCGTTGCCCGTCCAGTCGTAGTAGATGAAGTCGCCGCGCCCGATGGAAGAGACCGAGGTGACGTAGGAGATACGGCGCCCCTTCCACGCGGTCATCTGCCGTGAGCACGAAGGCCAGGATGCGGTCCAGCGGTCGTCGCTGGGCGAGCTGGTGCCGTTCTTGTCGTACCACCACTGGGGGTCGACGTAGATCTGCGGCATCTTGCCGGCCTTGGCGCACTGCGAGGCGTAGTTGCAGCAGTCTGCCGAGAAGCGGATGTATGTGGAGTTGTAGCTGAGCGCGTAGCGGTCGGCGTAGGCCTTGGCGGCGGCGCGGTCGTAGTAGATGACCTCGGGGTAGATGGCGCGCAGGGCCGGGAGGACGGCGGCCGCGTCGGCCGTCTCGAGGTCGGGCTCGACGACGGAGGGCGTCGCGGGGCGTCGCCCCGAAGCTGCTCGCTCGAGGGCCGCGGCCGCGGCCGCGACGCGGGCGGGGTCGGCGCCGGCGGTCTCGAGCAACGCCGGGGCGAGCGTGTCGTTGCAGCGGTCGGCGACCACGCGCCACCCGGCGGGGCCGCGGCGCAGGGTCAGTATGTGATCCAGCCCGGAGGCCTCGGCGTCGGTGGCGCCCGCGGCCGAGTGCCACGTGGTCGTCACGATCGCATGGGCGTCGACGCGCGCGGTCGTGCCGTCGGGGTCGACGCTCACGGAGCGCAGGTCGACCTCGCAGCGAACGGCGTCGACGAGGTGGCCCAGATCGAGATGGCGCTTGGCGGCGCCGCGAGCGAGCAGGGCCTGGCGACGAGCCAGCGGCGAGCCCGGGGCGACCCAGCGACCGAGCGCGGTCGCGGGGTCGGCTGCGGTGATGGCGGCCGCACGGGCTTCGAGGTAGCCGCGGGCGACGGCGGCGGGGTCGCCGCCGCTCGGCGTCGCCGCCACGGCCTGTGGGGCGCCCAGGGCACTCAGCAGCAAGAGCGTCGCGCCGAGGATCAGGCCGGCGAGAAGCCGGCGGCGGGGGAGGGAGAGGGTTGGCATGACGGACCCCTTTCTCGAGGCGGTACAGGCGTGCTGACGGCGTAGACGAGCCACTCCCCGTCGTTGCCGACCCTCCCCAGGGTGAAGACGAGCGTGCGGAGCCCGCGGCGCGCCGACGGAGTCGCGACACGGACGTTGAGACGGACGACGGCCACCGGGCCGCCCTGCACGGCGACGACGCGCGCCGAGCGGAACCTGACCGGCCGCAGGCGGCGCCAGAGACCGGCGGGCCAGCGCGCCCCCTCGGCGAAGAGCCAGCGCGCCGCCGCGTAGGCGCGGCGGTCGGCCAGGGTGCAGACGCGGCGAGCGACGACGACGGCCGCGAGGACGTCGACGGCGTCGCTCGCCGCGGGCGACTGGGCGAGGTGAGGCTCGGGTGCCGGCGACGGCGACGGCGATGTCGGGGCGGGCTCTCGCCCCGCGGCCGGACCGGCGGCACAGGCGTAGGCGGCGCCGCCGAGGAGCAGCGTGGCCAGCAGGGCGCCGAGGGCGAGGATGCGCGGTGAGAGAGCCATGCCGCCATGCTGAAGGCGGGTCGTCGCCGGCTCAACGATGACGATGGCGGCTGCCGGTGACGTTCGTCGCCGACGCGATCGCCGCGGCGCCGTGACCCTTCGCGGCACGGCGTTCGCAGGCCGTGACGTCCGCGAGGCCCGGTCGTGTGCGCCAAGTCGTGCGGCAGCTGATCACGGTCTGCACGCCGCGGCGTGCGGCAGGGTGCCCCGTGCCCCGCGGCCGTGTGAGAATCGGCCCATGACCGAGACACGGCACGGCGACGCGGGCGAGGAAGGGCGGGGGCCGGGGCCCGGCGCGGCGGTCGCCGCGCCGGGCCCCGGCCCCCTGCGTGCCGACGTGCGCCGCGGCCTGCGCGCCGGCCTCGCCACCTTCTGGGACCTGATCAAGATGATGGTCCCGGCCTACTTCATCGCCCTGCTGCTCGAGCGTCTCGGCGTGATCGCCGTGCTCGCCGAGGGGGCCGAGCCCGTCATGTCCCTGCTCGGCCTGCCCGGCGAGGCCGCCGTCCCGCTCGTCGTCGGCTACGTCCTCAACATCTACGCGGCCATCGGAGCGATGCAGGCGCTGGCGCTCTCGGCGCAGCAGGTCACCGTCCTCGCCATCGCCGTCCTCATCGGCCACAACCTGCTGGTCGAGGGCGTGGTCCTGCAGCGCGCCGGCATGAACGGCGTCGCCTTCGGCGTGCTGCGCATCGTCGCCGGGCTCGCCGCGGCCGGGGTCGCGAACCTTCTGATGGGCGTCGTCTGATGGGCGCTCCGGCGACGGTCGCGACGCTCCTCGCGCGTGTCGTCCGGCAGACCGCCCGCGACCTCTCCGGGGGGATCCGCTGATGGGCCCGGTCACGGACTTCCTGCGCACCTTCGTCGAGGGCGCCGGCGGCCTCGCCCTGCGCATGTTCGTCATCGTCGTCCCGATCATGGTGGTCATGGAGGTGCTCGAGGGGACGCGCCCCTTCCGCGCCTTCGTGCGCGCCTGGGCGCGTCTCGTCGGCCGCTGGCTCGGCATGAGCGAGCAGGCGGCGGCGCCGACCGTGATCGGCTTCCTTTTCGGGTTGGCCTACGGTGGCAGCCTCATCGTGCGCGACACGCGGCGCCACGGCCTGCGCCGCCGCCAGGTCTTCCAGATGAGCGTCTTCCTCAGCATGGTCCACGCCGTCGTCGAGGACTCGCTGATCTTCGTGGCCGTCGGAGCGAGCGCGTTCTGGATCGTCGTCTACCGCTGTGCGTGGGCGGCCGTGGTGACCGTCGTGCTCGGCGCCGTGGCCGTCGCCTTCGTCGAGCGTCGGCGGGCACGACGGCCGCGCCCGCCGGTTTGACCGCGGCGCCGCGAGGGCACCTGCGTTGACACCCGCACCGTGCTCGTCTTGTACTAGGTGCGGACACCATCACGAGAGGACAAGGCCATGACCAGGGTCCGGAGCATCACCGAACTCATCGGGGGCACCCCGCTGCTGCGCCTGAACAGGATCTCCGACGAGAGCGGCGCCGAAGTCTACGGCAAGCTCGAGTCCTTCAACCCCGGCGGCAGCGTCAAGGACCGCATCGGGCTGGCGATGATCGAGGCCGCCGAGCGCGAGGGCCGCATCGCCCCGGGGCGCACGACCATCATCGAGCCGACCAGCGGCAACACCGGCATCGCGCTCGCCATGGTCTGCGCGGCGCGCGGCTACGACGTCGTGCTGTGCATGCCGGAGACGATGTCGGTCGAGCGCCGCAAGCTGCTGCTCGCCTACGGCGCCCACCTCGAGCTCACGCCCGGGACCGACGGCATGAAGGGCGCGATGGCGCGGGCCGCCGACCTGGCGGCGGCCGGCGACGACACCTTCGTGCCGCAGCAGTTCGAGAACCCGGCCAACCCCGAGGTCCACGAGCGCACGACGGCGGAGGAGATCTGGGCCGACACGGAGGGCGAGGTCGACGTGTTCGTCGCCGCCGTCGGGACCGGCGGCACCGTCACCGGCGTCGGGCGCCGCCTGCGCGAGCGCAAGCCCCTCCTGCACGTGGTCGCCGTCGAGCCCGCCGCCTCGCCGGTTCTCTCCGGCGGGCAGCCCTCGTCGCACCCACTCCAGGGGATCGGCGCCGGCTTCGTGCCCGAGGTGCTCGACACCGGCGTCTATCACGAAGTGCTGAAGGTGGAGGCCGACGACGCGTACGCCGCGGCGCGGCGGCTCGCGACCGACGAAGGTGTGCTGGTCGGCATCTCGGCCGGCGCCAACGCGTGGGCCGCGGAGCAGGTCGCGCAGCGACCCGAGAGCCGCGGCCGCACGATCGTGACGATCCTCTGCGACACCGGCGAGCGCTACCTCTCGACGGCGCTCTTCGCCGGGGGCGAGACATGACGGCCGGCCCCGGTGGGGCGCCGGCCGGGCTCACCGACGAGCAGCGGCGGCGGTACTCCCGTCACCTGGCGATCCCCGAGCTCGGGGAGGAGGGGCAGGCCCGGCTGGCCGCCTCTTCCGTGCTCGTCGTCGGCCTCGGCGGCCTCGGGTCGCCTGTGGCCCTCTACCTGGCCGCCGCCGGTGTCGGTCGCCTCGGTCTCGTCGACGAGGACGTGGTCGAGACCTCCAATCTGCAGCGGCAGGTGCTGCACTTCACCGACGACGTGGGGCGGCCCAAGACGGCGAGCGCGGCGGCGAAGCTGGCCGCGCTGAACCCCGAGGTGGAGCTCGTCCCGCATCAGGTCCGGTTCTCGCGCGAGACGGCGGCGGGGCTCGTCGACGCCTACGACGTGGTCGTCACCGCGGTCGACAACTTCCCCGCCCGCTTCCTGCTGAACGACGTCTGCGTGCTGCGTGGGCGCACGCTCGTCGAGGCCGCGATCCTGCGCTTCGCGGGGCTGGCGATGACGGTCAGGGGAGGGGAGACCGCCTGCTACCGGTGCGTGTTCCCCGAGTTGCCCGGGGCCGATCCGGCTGAGAGTCCCGCCGCGGTCGGCGTCTTCGGCCCGCTCGCCGGCCTCATGGGGTGCGTGCAGGCCTGCGAGGCGATCAAGGTCCTGACCGGCGCCGGCAGCCCGCTGTACGGCCGGCTGCTGCAGGTCGACGCCGCCGCGATGAGCTTCCACGAGGTCGCCGTCGACCGCGATCCCGGGTGCCCGGTGTGCGGTGAGCGACCGCGGATCACCGGCCTCGCCGCGGCGGGGACTTGAATGGGCGGCGACGGTACGGTGGCCGATGTGAGCGGACCGGGCGCCGACGGCACGGCCGCCGAAATGAGCGCCGTGGGTGTTGACGGCACGTCCGCCGGGGTGAGCCGCGTGGACGACGATGTCGCTCTGCACGCGCTCGAGGCGCGCCTGGCTGCGCTGGGCTCGGTCTGCGTGGCCGTCTCGGGCGGCGTCGACTCGAGCCTCGTGCTGGCGCTCGCCGTGCCCACCCTCGGCCCCGCGCAGGTCACCGCGGTGACGGCCGTGTCGCCGATCTTCCTCGCCGGCGAGCGCGACGGCGCGCGCGCCCTCGCTGCCGGGCTCGGGGTCGAGCACGTCCTGCTGCCCACGGACGAGCTGCGCGACCCCGTGTTCGTGACCAATCCGCGCGACCGCTGCTACCACTGCAAGGCGCACCTCTTCGACGGGATCGCCGCCGTAGCCGGCGAGCGCGGCCGTGCCGCGCTCGTCGACGGCGCCAACCTCGACGACCTCGACGATTACCGGCCGGGCATGCGTGCCACCGATGAGCGCGGCGTGGTCCACCCCCTGCTCGAGGCCGGGGTGGGCAAGGCCCAGGTCCGCCGCCTGGCGCGTCGCCTGGGCCTCGCCGCCTGGGACGCGCCGCAGCAGGCCTGCCTCGCCTCGCGCTTCCCCTACGGGGAACCGATTGACGAGGAGAAGCTGCGCTGCGTGGCCGCGGCCGAGGCGGCGCTGCGCGAGCTCGGCTTCCGCCAGTGCCGCGTGCGCCACCACGGCCCGCTGGCCCGGGTCGAGGTCGAGGCCGGCGAGATCGGGCGCGCCGCGGGGTCCGCGCGGGAGACCATCGCGCGGCGGCTGCGCGCCCTCGGCTTCACCTACGTGACGCTCGACCTCGACGGCTTCCGCTCGGGCAGCCTCAACGAGGCACCCGAGCCGGGCGACGCCGCGGCCGGCCGCGGCTGACCGACGCGGCACCGTCGCGGGTACGGTGCATTGCCGGCGGGCACGCGCCCGGCGCCGCACGGCGACGTCGCGCCGCGCGCCGTGCGGCGGCTTCCCGGCGCGCCGTCCGGCCGCTTCGCGTCGCGCCGCGCGCCGTCCGGCCACGTCGCCCGACGGCTCCGCCCGACGGCTCCGCCCGACAGCTCCGCCCAAGGGCTCCGCCCGACGGCGGAGCCCTCGGGCTCGCGGCCGCGGCGTGGTAGCGTACGACGGTGCGCGGAGAGGCGGCGGCCCGCCGCCACATCGGCGACACGAGGAGGTGACGGCCGTGGTGCGCAAGCTGCTGGGTCTGGCGACGTTGGGGTTCGCCGGCTGCTGGTACCTGGGGCGGGAGGCGCGCGGCTGTCACTTCGTGAGCCGCGCCGTCGAGGAGATCTCGCGCGACGTCACCGCCGTCTGCGAGCGCGACCCGGCGGCGACCAACAAGCTCGAGATCATCACCTCCTACTCGGGGCTGCACGCGCTCTGGCTCCACCGTCTGGCGCACAAGCTGTGGCGCGAGGGCGTCCCGGTGGTGCCCCGCTGGATCTCGCAGTCCAACCGCTTCCTGACCGGCATCGAGATCCACCCCGGGGCGCGCATCGGTCACGGCTTCTTCATCGATCACGGTGCCGGGGTCGTGATCGGCGAGACCACCGAGGTCGGCGACAACGTCACCTTGTACCAGGGGGTGACCCTGGGCGGCACCGGCAAGGAGACCGGCAAGCGGCACCCGACCGTCGACGACAACGTCGTCGTCGGCGCCGGCGCCAAGGTGCTGGGCTCGGTGCACGTCGGCGAAAACGCCAAGATCGGCGCCGGCAGCGTCGTCGTCAGCGACGTGCCGCGCAACTCGACGGTCGTCGGCAACCCGGGGCGCCCGGTGCTGCTCGAGGGTCAGCGCGTCGGCATCCCCGACATCGATTACCGCCATCTGCCCGACCCCGTGGCGGAGGCGTTCAAGTGCCTGGTGGCGCGCATCGTAGAGATGGAGAACGAGCTCGACGAGATCCACCCCGACCGCCGTGGCAAGCGTCGGGAGGCTGTGGCCGCGACCGAGAGGGTGCTGAAGGACCTGCTGCACTTCGACGCCGGCGCGGGGATCTGAGGAGGGGGAGATGGCGAAGGGTGAGGGACGGCTGGTGCCGGTCGACGAGCTGCCGCGGCGCTCGCGGCACGGCAAGTACGCCCGCGTGCTCGAGGAGTTCCTGCGCGGGCGCGCCCGCCACGCGAGGTACGAGACCGACGCCAAGGCCTCGAACGTCGCGGCGGCGCTGCGCGCCGCCGCCCGCTCGTCGGGCGCCGGCGTCGCCGTCAAGGTCGTCAACGGCGAGGTGTACCTTTCCCGGGAGTGAGCCGACGGTGTGCTACCATGACCGCCCGGGCAGACTCTGAACGGAGCGTGATCACACCATGAGCCAGATACGTCGTCTCGTCCTCGACGTGCTCAAGCCGCACCAGCCGACGATGCTCACCCTGGCCACCAAGCTCGGTGACCTCGAGGGCGTGCATGGCGTCGACATCACCCTGTTCGAGATCGACAACAAGGTCGAGAACATCAAGATCACCCTGGAGGGCGAGGACGTCGACTTCCAGGACGTGTCCGAGGTCGTCCAGGACGCGGGCGGCAGCATCCACTCGATCGACAAGGTCTCGACCGGCCGCCGGCTCATCGAAGAGGCCGAGACGCCGCAGGACGCCGGCGCCCGCTGGATGCGCTGAGCGCCGGGCCCCGGGCGCAGCGTAGATGACCGGCAGGGCCACGCCCGATCTCACGGCGCGTGTGCGGGCGCGGTATCGCACCCTGCACCAGTACCACGAGATCTCCGGGGTCGGCGAGATCACCCGGCGCTACTTCGCGATGAACGGCTTCGACGGCGTGCTGACGACGCTCGGGGTGCTCGCCGGGGCGTACCTCGGCGGCGTCGACCAGGCGCGCGCCGTGGTCGTGCTCGTCGTCACGACCGCGGTGGCGATGGGGGTCTCGGGGGCCTACGGCTCGTACATGGTCGAGAGCGCCGAGCGCGGCCGCGCCCTGCGCGAGCTCGAGGAGTCCACGCTCACCAGCCTCGCCGACACGACGATCGGCGAGGCCTCCCGTTACGCCTCGGTCGTGGTCAGCGCGGTCACCGGCGGGGCGCCGTTCCTGGCCGGCATCGTGGCCGTGATCCCCTTCCTGCTGACCGCCTTCTGGTCGGTCGACGCGGCCTACTACCTGGCGGCGGCGGTCGCGTTCGCCGAGCTCTTCTTGCTGGGGGCGTTCCTCGGCCGCGTGTCGAAGGAGCGTATCTGGGGCTACGCGCTGCGGCTCGTCGCCGGCGGTCTGCTCGCTCTCGCCCTCAGCCTGGTGCTGGGGAAGGGAGTCGGGTGACGGCCCCCGCGCCGCGGCCGTCGGCGGGCCTCGCCGAGCGGCTCCTCGACGGCCTCAACGAACCCCAGCGGGCTGCGGTGACGCACGGTGACGGCCCCCTGCTGGTGCTGGCGGGGGCCGGTTCCGGCAAGACCCGGGTGCTCACGCACCGCGTCGCCTACCTGATCGCCGCCCACGGCGCCAGGCCCGACGAGATCGTCGCCATCACCTTCACCAACAAGGCGGCCGGCGAGATGAAGGCCCGCATCGAGGGTCTCGTCGGCGGCATCGCCCGCACCATGTGGGTCAGCACCTTCCACTCGATGTGCGCGCGTGTCCTGCGCCGCGAGGCACAGCGTCTCGGCTACCGCGCGAGCTTCTCCATCCACGACGAGGACGACCGCCGCCGCCTCATCAAGCGCTGCCTCGTGGACCTCGACATCGACCCCAAGAGGGTGCCGCCGGAGGCTGTGGCGCGCCAGATCAGCGACGCCAAGAACCAGCTGCTCGACGCGGCCGCCTACCGCGAGAAGGTGGCCGGCTTCCTCGCCGAGTCGGCGGCCGAGGTCTACGAGCGCTACGAGCGCGAGCTGGCGGCGATGAACGCCATGGACTTCGACGACTTGCTCATGAAGACGGTCGGGCTGCTCGAGCGCTTCCCCGAGCGCCGGCGCCACTATCAGCAGGCCTTCCGCTACATCCTCGTCGACGAGTACCAGGACACGAACCACGCCCAGTACCGCCTGGCCAGCATCCTCGCCGAGGAGCACCGCAACCTCATGGTGGTCGGCGACGACGACCAGTCGATCTACTCGTGGCGCGGCGCCGACATCCGTAACATCCTCGAGTTCGAGCGCGACTACCCCGAGGCGACCGTGATCCGCCTCGAGCAGAACTACCGCTCCACGCAGCGCATCCTCGACGTGGCCAACGCCGTCGTCACGCACAACCGGCGGCGCAAGGGCAAGCGCCTGTGGACGCCGCGTGGCGAGGGGGCGCCGGTGCGCGTCGTCGAGGTCAACGACGAGCGCGCCGAGGCGCAGTTCGTCGCCAGCGAGGTGCAGAAGCTGCTCGAGGGCGATGCCGGGGAGAGGGCGTACGCCCCGCACGAGGTCGCCGTCCTCTACCGCACCAACGCCCAGTCGCGCGTACTCGAGGAGCAGTTCGGCCGCTACGCCATCGGCTACCAGGTCATCGGCGGGCCCAAGTTCTACGAGCGCGCCGAGATCAGGGACGTGCTGGCCTACCTCACCGTCCTCGTCAACCCGGACGACGCGCAGCGCCTGCTGCGCATCGTCAACGTGCCGCGCCGGGGGCTCGGGGCGACGACGCTGCAGCGCCTGCAGCTGTACGCCGCCGGCGCCGGCGAGAGCCTGTGGGCGACCATGGGCGCCGCCGCCGACGTACCCGGGCTCACGCCGGGGGCGGTCAAGGCGCTCGACGCCTTCGTCACCCTCGTGCGCGGGCTGCAGGCCGGTGTCGCGGGCCGGCCGGTCGCCGAGGTCGTGCGCAGTGTGCTCGACGAGACCGGCTACGAGGAGGTGCTGCGCGAGCAGCGCACCCTCGAGGCCGAGGGCCGTCTCGAGAACCTCGAGGAGTTCGTGGGGGTCGCGGCCGAGTACGACCAACGTGCGGCCGAGCCCTCCCTCGACGGCTTCCTGCAGGAGATCTCGCTCTACGCCGACGTCGACTCGTACGCCGACACGGGCGAGCTCATCACGCTGATGACGCTGCACAACGCCAAAGGGCTCGAGTTCCCGGTCGTGTTCGTCACCGGGATGGAGGAGGGCGTCTTCCCGCACCAGCGCTCGCTGGACGAGCAGAACCTCGAGGAGGAGCGCCGCCTCGCGTACGTCGGCATCACCCGCGCCATGGACCGCCTGTACCTGGTGCACGCCCGCGCGCGCAGCCTGTGGGGCGGGGCGCAGTACAACCTGCCCTCGCGCTTCCTCGGCGAGATCCCGGCGCACCTCATCGAGCGTGAGGTCGTCGGCGGCGGCGCGGCAGCGTGGAGCGGCGCGGGTGCGTGGGGCGGCTCGTCCGGGTGGAGCGGTGGTGGAGGAGGCGGTGGCCGCGGCGCGTGGGACGACCGGCGGGGCGGCCGGCCGCCGCGCCGGTCGTACGGCGACGAGGCCGACGGCGCGTCGGCGCGCCGCATCACCGGGCTCGAGGGTCGCGGGCGCGACCTCGACAGCGAGGTCGTGGGGCAGTACTTCGCGCCCGGCGAGCGCGTGCTGCACGCCACTCTCGGCGAAGGCACGGTGCTCAACGTCGAGAGCGGCGGCATCGTGTTGGTGCGCTTCGAGAACGACGGCTCCGAGCGCCGCCTCATGGCGAGCGTGGCGCCGCTGCGCAAGCTACGCGGGTAGCCCCCGCCGGGGCCGGCGGACGCCGCAGCCGTGTGGGCCGCGCGGCGGTGCGTCGTCAGGGCGCGAGCGGGGGCCCGAGCGCGAAGCTCACGATGCGCCACTCGTCGCCGACGCGCCCCAGCGCGACGTAGGCGTCGGTCGTGCCGTCGGGGCGTGTCTGCGCCGAGGGCGGATCGACCCGGACCGCTGCCGTGAACTCGATCCTCGAGCTCCGGGGCAGCTTTCAGTAGTCGTCGCCGACCGACAGCAGCGTGAGCCGCCGCGTCGACGCCAGGCCGGCGAGGACCTGGTCGGCGAAGGCGGGATCGAGCGCCCGCCGCGCGGCGGCTGCATCACTCCCGTCGACCGCGGTGACGAAGGCACGCACGACGGCACGCGCCTCGGCGGGCACGGGTTTGGTGCGCGTCTGCCCGGTCGCGCAGGCCTGGCCGGTGACGATGCCGGACGACGGGCTCGGGGCGGCTGCGGAGGCACCGCCAGCGCTCGCCGATGCACCGGGGCTCGCCGGCGTACCCGGTGCGGCCGGGCCGCCGCCGCAGGCGCCCGCCAGCAGCGCGGCGCAGAGCGCCGCGCCGGCGAGAGCCGGCGGGCGCCGGCGGGGCGAACGTGCGACGGGCGGCGTCAGGGCCCCGTGCCGAAGTCGTCGATGAGCCAGCCCCCGTCGTCGCCCTGGACGAGGTAGGCGAAGAGCTGGCGCTCGCCGGCCTCGTCGCCCCACGGGCCGTTGCCGGACCCGGGGTCGACGTACACCGTCATGCGGGCCAGCGTGCGCCCGCCGCCCTCCTCGGGCTCGAGCGTGAGGTCGACGAGGCGCGCCTCGTCGAGGGGCGTGTCGGCGCCGCCGGCGTGGTTGTCGACGTAGCGCGGCGTGGCCACCCGGTCGAGGTCGCCGAACTGCCCGCGCTCGAGCATGCCGAGGTAGGCGACCAGCGCGTCGCGCGCCGTCGCCGGCGCGCCGGGTGCGGGTGACGCGGTCGTCGCCGCCTCTTCGTCGCCGCAGGCGGATAGCCCCACGGGGAGCACGCTCAGGGCGACGAGCGCCACCATCAGCAGGGCCGGGCCTGCCGCGCTGCGCCGGCGACTCGCCCGGCGAGTGTGGCTCATGCCGTGTACGGGTGCGCTCATCGTCAGCCCTCCATGCTCGCCGGATCGTCCTCGCGTAGCGAAGCATGCCGGGCCGTGGACACGCAAGATGACAATCGCACGGGGCCCGAGCGTCGCGCCGGCGCCGTCGGCCCCGCGGCGTCTGCGGTAGAGTGAGCGGCGACGTCCACCCGAGCCCGGAAGGAAGGTCCCCATGGCCGTGCAGATCAGGCGCGACGGCGCCGTGGCGGTGGTCACCGTCGACCGTCCCGAGGCGTTGAACGCGCTCGACACCGCGACCAAGGAGCTGCTGCTCGCTGCCGTCCGTGAGCTCTCCGGTGACGAGGCCGTGCGCGCGGTGGTCCTGACCGGCGCGGGCGACAAGGCGTTCGTCGCCGGGGCCGACATCGCCGAGATGAAGGGTATGACGCCCGAGGAGGCACGGCGGTCGGCGGCGCTCGGGCAGGCGGTCATGAGCGCCATCGAGGCCGCGCCCCAGCCCTGGATCGCCGCCGTCAACGGCTACGCCCTCGGCGGCGGCTGCGAGCTGGCTCTCGCCTGCGACCTGCGCATCGCCGCCGAGAACGCCAAGTTCGGCCAGCCCGAGATCGGCCTCGGCATCACGCCCGGCTTCGGCGGCACGCAGCGTCTGGTCCGCGTCGTCGGCATGGGCTGGGCCAGGCATCTCGTGCTCACCGGGCACCACGTGCGCGCCGACGTGGCGCTGCGCATCGGCCTCGTCCAGGCCGTGGTCCCGCACGACGAGCTGGCGGCGAAGGCGAGGGCTCTGGCCGACGAGCTGGCCTCCCGCAGCCCGCTGGCGATGCGGTACTGCAAGGCCGCCGTCCAGGCCGCGGGCAACGTCGACCTCGAGACCGGGCAGGGGATCGAGCGCGACCTGTTCGCCCTCTGCTTCGCGACCGAGGACCAGAAGGAGGCCATGGCCGCCTTCCTCGAGAAGCGCGCGCCCGAGATCAAGGGGCGCTGAGGCGCGCCGGGCGCGGCGAGCTCGCGCCCGCCCTCCGCTCGCCGTCGGGCGTCGTCAAGGATGGCTGCGGCGCTGCCGAAACAGGGAAGGATGGCTGAGCGAAGGGGCAAGGCGGGCGCAGGTCCCCCGGGCGGCCGGCCGCGCGACATGCGCGCCGACCCCTATCTCAAGTCCATGCTCCTCGGCCTCATCGAGGACAGCTACCTCCACACCGGGACCTTCACCCAGTTCGCGGCCGAGATCCTGCAGGTCATCGTGTATGCGGTCACCGTCCCCGTCGCCTTCACCGAGGGCTTCCTCAAGGCGTACCTCTCGATCGACCGGGTCGAGGAGAGCGAGGACGGGCAGATCAAGATCATCCCCAAAGCGGGGGCGTCCATCGAGGATATGATCCGCGACGTCGACGAGATCACCGCCCAGGTCGACCCGGGGGCGGTCTTCAACCCGGTGGTGCGCGCCAAGCTCGAGGCTGTGCACGATACCTCCAGCAAGGCGATGAAGTGGGATCTCGACCAGCTTTCGGAGATGGGCGACGAGCAGCTGATGGACGTGCTGCGCGAGATGCAGCGCGAGTCGGAGCGCATCGAGAGCGGTGAGGCCGACGGGGGCGCGGCCGACGACGAGGCGACCGACGTCGTGCGCCAGAAGCTCGCCACGATCCGCCGCAACGTCCGTCTCTTCCAGGCCCAGCAGGCGACACGCGTCGAGGCCGGCACGGTCGGCGGCGAGGCGGACGGGGTCGCGGGCGCGCCGCCCGGTGCGGCATCGGCGGGCGCGCCGCCGGGTGCCGCAGTGGCGGACGGGACGCCGGGTGCGGGAGCGGAAGACGGGCCGCCGGAGGCGCCGCACGCCGCTGAGACCAACCGGTCGCCGTCCGGCGGCAGTGCCGCCGGCGGTCCTGCGTCACCATCGATCTGAGCTCGGCGGGTTGACCCCGCGCGCCGCGATGAGATAGTCCTGCTCCCGTGGGCAGCGCGCCAGGGCATTTCTCCGATCGTCTCGCCGAGTCCATCCTGCGTCGCCGCAGCGTCGTCTGCGTCGGCCTCGACCCCGTGCTCGAGCGCCTGCCGCCCGAACTGCTCGAGCGCTGGCGCGGGCGCGTGGCCGAGCTCGGCGACGAGGCCGCGACGGCGGGCTGCTTCAGCGAGTTCTGTCGCGGCGTCGTCGCCGCGGTCGCCGAGGTGGCGGCCTGCGTCAAGCCGCAGGCCGCCTTCTTCGAGCAGTACGGGGCTCCCGGGTGGCAGGCTCTCGCCGAGGTCGTCCGCTGCGCGCACGAGCACGAGCTCCCGGTGATCCTCGACGTCAAGCGCGGCGACATCGCCTCGACCGGCGTGGCCTACGCGCGCGCCGCGTTCGGCGGCGCGCCGGGGCTCACGGCTCCGGTCGCCGGGATGGGCGCCGACGCGGTCACCGTCAGCCCGTATCTCGGTGAGGATTCGCTCGAGCCCTTCGTCGCGGCCACGGCTGACGGGCGCGGCGTCTTCGTGCTCACGCGCACCAGCAACCCGGGCGCCGCCACGCTCCAGGGGCAGGAGTCCGGGGGGCGCGCGTTGTATCTCCACGTGGCGGAGCTGGTCGCGCGCCTCGGCGCCACGTCGACGGGCCGTCACGGGTACAGCGACGTCGGCGCCGTCGCCGGGGCGACGGCGCCGACGTCGCTGCAGGCGGTGCGCGCCATACTGCCGCGGGCCTTCATCCTGGTCCCGGGCTACGGGGCCCAAGGGGGTGGCGCCGCGGCGCTGCAAGGCGTGGCGCAGGGTGAGGCGGCGGGCTTCGTGGTGAACGCGTCACGCTCGGTCATCTACGCGTGGCGCGAGGCCGGCGTCGAGTACCGTGCCGCCGCGGCCGCCGGGGCACGGCAGATGCGGGACGAATTGAGGCCATGGAGGCGGGCTGATGGCTGACGAACAAGACAGAGACCTGTACGACGACGCCGATCCGGACGCCGCGCTGCGCCGGCTCGAGTCGCTGGGGCGCGGAGGCGACCAGGGCGGCGACCGCGCGGATCGCGGACAGCCGCCGCCCGCGGCTTCGTCAGAGCGCGCGCCGGTGTCACCGGCGGAGCAGCCGCCGGTCCGCGACGCGCGCCCGCTGCCGGCGTCACGTCAGACGCGGCCGGCGCTCGCCCCCGATCGCTCCGTGCGCCTCGCGCGCCTGGTCGCGCCGGTCGTCTTCCTCGCCGCCGTCCTCGTCGTCTTCGGGCTGGCATGGCGCACCGGCATCGTCGGCGACGGCGCCGGAGGCGAGCCCGTCGCCTCGCCGAGCCCCGAGGCATCGGCCGAGAAGACACCCACGGCGGAACCGCCGGAGGAAGAACCCGGTTCCGCCACGGGGACCGAGACCTACACGGTCAAGCCGGGGGACACCCTCTCGGGGAT
>ENA-ORXD01001222-ORXD01001222.1-sediment-metagenome-genome-assembly--contig:-NODE-1222-length-23024-cov-5.201900_pt1 | contig 23024 bp, 17 predicted proteins | sample MGYA00237862_ERZ511471 | MGnify/ENA metagenome assembly ERZ511471
TTGAGTCGCTTTCGGATTGGGATGGAGAATGGTTTAAAATTGGTGATTATAACATTTCGGCCACTTATTCCATTCTTTCGGCCACACCCCGACTTTACCTGGTGTTGCAAGATGATGAAGAAGGTTTTTGGGCGCTGTTCATGGAATACAGTGTCGGCACCTGGCGCATGTGGGGAGACGGTCGTTTTCAGGATCCGGAAGGTAATTCGTATTCGGGCCTGGGTGATACGGGATTCCGGTACTTTCAGGGAATGGCACTGGGCGTTCGGGCACGATTGTCTCACCGGGTTTCCAGTATGTTATCGCTTGGAGGAAACAATATCAGCTACAATCGATACATTAACAGTATTCAGTTTGGTACCCCGAATGAGATTGAACGGCCCGGTTTGCATGGAGCGTTAATCATTGGTGTAGGTCTGTCTATCAGTATGTGGCCGGAAAAGAAGCACTGAGTTTTCAAGGAATATCAATCGTAAAAAAGTAGGTTAAATCGTGTCTCAGGTAGGCAAGATTTTTATATTTGTTATTGGGATACGGTTTTCGAGGGAATAGCAAACCGTTTCTAAGGCCAGTAGCCTAAATCGAACGACACAAACCTTAACGATATCCAAATGAGTAATCACCTGACACACGCACTCGCCCTGCTGACAGTGGGGGCAGCTGCAACAGCCTGCACACAGAAGGCTCCGAAGTCACAACGTCCCAACATCATCTACATTATGAGTGATGACCATGCGTATCAGGCCATCAGTGCATATGATTCCACCCTGATTAAAACCCCCAACATCGACCGGATTGCCAACGAAGGAGCTATCTTTTCCCACGCTTTCGTTACCAATTCTCTCTGCGCACCAAGTCGTGCTGTTATGTTGACCGGTAAACACAGTTTCATTAACGGAAAAGTAGACAATGTGCAGCGATTCAACTGGGCTCAGGAAAGTTTCCCGAAGTTGCTGCAGCAATCGGGCTATCAAACTGCACTGATTGGAAAGATTCACCTGGATGGCTCGCCTCAGGGATTTGATTACTCGGCGGTACTTCCCGGACAGGGAAATTATTATAACCCTGATTTTATTATCAACGGAAAGGAAGAGCGGATTCCCGGCTATGTGACCAAAATAACCACAAGACTGGCGCTCGACTGGTTGAAGAATCGTGATCCAGATAAACCATTCTGTCTGTTGTTTCATGAAAAAGCGCCACACCGCGAATGGATGCCGGAAGAAAAGTATTATAAAGAATATACGAAGAAAGAGTTTCCGGAACCTGCTACCTATCATGATGATTACAGTGGACGGGGAACTGCCGCTCATGCCGCTGAGATGAGGGTTTACCGTGACCAGAACTGGTCGGGTGATGACAAGCTCTATCCCGATGTGATGGATAAACTGGGGTTGAAAGATCCAACTACGTGGGGTCGTAATGCCTTTAAACACAATGTAGGCCGGATGGATTCGGTTCAAAAAGCAGCCTGGGATTCAGTGTACCGACCCATGAACGAGGCCTTTGAAAAAGCTTATCCGAACATGAATGAGCAGCAATTGGCACACTGGCGCTATGAACGCTATCTTCAGGATTACCTGGCGTGTGTTGCTTCGGTGGATGATGCAGTAGGCGAAATTCTCGATTACCTTGATAAGAATGGTTTGGCTGATAATACTATCGTGGTCTACACATCCGATCAGGGCATGTACCTGGGCGAGCATGGTTGGTTCGACAAACGGTTTATGTATGAAGAGTCGTTCCGTACCCCATTACTGATGCGTTATCCGAAAGAGATTAAACCGGGAACAAAGATAGACCAGTTGGTGCAAAATCTTGACTTTGCCCCGACCTTCCTCGATTATGCCAGACTGAAAATTCCAAAGGACATGCAGGGAATGTCTTTCCGCAAGTTGGTTGATGGCAAGAGCTCCGAATGGCGTGATGCCATCTATTACACCTATTATGAATATCCGTCCATTCACATGGTGAAACGACATTATGGCGTGCGGACCAACCGGTATAAACTCATGCATTTCTATTATGATATTGATGAATGGGAGCTCTATGATTTGGAGAAGGATCCGCACGAAATGCACAATGTGTATAATGATCCGGCTTATGCCGATGTGCAGAAGATGATGCACGATCGCCTGACTGAGCTGCGCCAGAAATACGGCGACTCTGACAAGCTGGATAAACAATACCTCGACGCCTATCTGGAAGCGACCAGTAAGCAATAATGATGTAATCATATTTAAAAATAGAGAAGGGTGTCCCGATTGAGACACCCTTCTCTATTTTATCATTAACTGGTAGCTTATAAACCAGCTTCAGCAGCTTTAATCTCGTTCCAGGTCTCGGCATCCAGCTGTGCGCCTACCACACCAATAATTCGACCCGCCAAAAGCGCTCCGAGTTGTCCGGCTTTCTCCAGCTCGTATCCTTTCGATACACCTGCCAGCATCCCGGCTGCAAAGAAATCACCAGCGCCTGTTGTATCAATTACGTTGCTTCCTTTGGCCGGAATATGCCATTTATCGACTCCCTGTTTAATAAATGCTCCTTTGCTACCCACTTTTACCACGGCAATGTCGCAACGTGAAGCAATGGCATCCAAAGCATCCTCTGGTTCCATTCCTGTAAAAGCCTTTGCCTCATCTTCGTTGGCAAATAAAATATCGACGTAATTATCCACCAAATCATTCAAGATATCAAGATTCGCCTCAACCACGTTGTAACTGGCCAGATCGAGTGCGATTGTCAGACCGGCATTTTTAGCTTTTCGGGCTGCTTCCAGAATTAAGGCGTAGTTCTGTACCAGGTATCCCTCAATCATGAAATAACTGAATCCTTCAAAAACTTCCGGATGAATGTCATCAGCTTCCATGTCGATAGCAGCACCCAAGTAGGTTCCAAAAGTGCGCTCACCATCAGGAGTAATCAATCCAACAGCCCGTCCTGTGCGGGAATCCATCTTTTTCAGAAATGGCTCGATTCGGTTTTCCTCCAGTTTTGATTGGAAGAAACGTCCCATATCATCTTCAGCTACCGATCCGACAAAACCACAGGGAACGCCGAGGTTTGCGACGCCATTCATGGCATTGGCCACCGAGCCTCCGGTTGCTATTTTCTTTTCAAAGCCACTTGTTTTCTCCTGGATTTTCTCTGAAAGTGCCCTATCTACAAGTGTCATACTACCTTTGGGTAGTCCAAATTCCTGCAGAATCGTTTCGTCATTGAGAAGAGTCAGAATGTCTACAAGAGCATTACCAATGCCCAGGATTTTCGGATAATCAACGTTATGCATTTTGTGTTGTTTTTTGACTTTAAAATTTTCACAAATATATTTTAGTTTTTAGGAAAACCTGTTATTTTTGCAACGCCTTTGACGGAAACGTTTAAGGACCGTTCTCAAAAAATCCGGTAAAAACAATCGATTGCGAACCGAAAACAACTATCTTCGCAAAGCAACATTTGTTTTACCCGTTAGAAAAATTCCCTAGTAGCTCAGTTGGTTAGAGCGGCGGACTGTTAATCCGTAGGTCGTAGGTTCAAGTCCTACCTGGGGAGCACTTTTAAGGAAAATATTTTCCCTAGTAGCTCAGTTGGTTAGAGCGGCGGACTGTTAATCCGTAGGTCGTAGGTTCAAGTCCTACCTGGGGAGCTGAAAAGCCGGTCATTTCTGATCGGCTTTTTTTGTAACTTAACATTTTCGAGCCTCTACAATGAAAATGTTTTATGTATATATCCTTCATTCTCCTTCTTCTAATATTTACTATGTTGGTTCAACTGATGATGTAGAGCGAAGACTTATAGAGCACAATCATCTGTCTGAGAATGCCTTTACCAGCAAACACCGTCCCTGGGAGTTAAAAGTGGCATTTTAGGTTAGTAATTTGCGGACTGTCGCTCTCAAGATAGAGAAGCATATCAAAAGACAGAAAAGCAGAAAATATATTGAAGCCATCATTGTGAGAAGTTCAATCGATCGGCTCATTGCAAAGTTTAGCTCAATTGTTAGCGATCCAGATGTCCATCGGGATTAATCCGTAGGTCGTAGGTTCTCCCGATGGACTTCGGGACTACCTGGGGAGCTGAAAAAGCCGGTCATTTCTGACCGGCTTTTTTTGTCTTTTAACTATCGGCGTCCTGATTTTCGGTCGGAAGATGACTGCGAACGACTGCTCTTGCTGGTAGCTTTTGAACTACTGCTGCTTGAGCTGCGACTACTTCTAACGCTTGAACTTCTACTGCTTGAGCTATGACTTTGGGAGGATACCGTTGGCTGTCTGGAAGAACTTCTTGAAACTGAAGATCTCGATGACGCCTTTGGTTGCCGGTATGAACTTCCTGAACCTGAAGACGTGGATGACACCCTTGGTTTGGAAGATGACCTGTTTGAATAAGTAGTGCGTGATTGCGTTGGCTTACTGTAACTCCGCCCGACAGTAGATGACTTCGACGACGTGCTATTGGTTATTGTTGTTTTTTGTGGCGCCTGTCTTCTTGTGCTTACTGAAGAACGCGTGCCGCTTCCGTAAGATGAACTGCTGCTGCTTTGCCTTACCGCATTTTCACTTCCCCGGGAAGGATTTGCCGTGGATCTTCCGGATTGTATCGTTGATGACCTTCGTCGTGTGTCTACTGCTCCCCTGTTGACTGAGGAATTTGTCCGTGTCCGCGATGAGGTACCCGAAACCGTTCTTCTTCCGGAATATGAATTGGGGGTGTCGGTTGTTCTGTTTCTTACAGATTGCCGACTACTGTTCGTCCTTCCGGAATTTGAGTTGTCAGTTCGATATCCCGTGCTTCTTGTGGCTGTTCTCCTGTAAAGATCGTCACCTCTTCTTCTCAGGTCAGGGCGGGAGTAGGTGGTTCTGTAGTTTCCTCTTCGGATTCTGACGTTGACTTCCGGAGAATATGCCCGCACATGGCTGTAATAGAAATTGTGGTATTCCGGGGACCGATAATGATTCCAATGGCGATAATGCGCATAGTAATAGTGGTCAAAGTGGCTCTGATAACCATAGTAAGTATGCCAGTAATAAGGGCGCCACGAATTCCAATAGGAAGGATAATGTCCCCATCCCCAGAAAGAATGCCAGCGAACATACCCGGGAAGATAGATAAACCGGATGATTGGCCAGGCAGCAACTTCGTAGGTTGTCACTACGACCGGCGTTGGACTGGTTACTGCTACAGAACTTCCCATGTAGCCAGGATTGGGAGTTTCCTGACTATCTGCATAAATGGGTTCGACAATGTAGTTTTTGCCGTAAAGCGCTTCGTCACCAATAAGTTGTATCCGGGCTGTCCCGTCGTCGAAGCGTTGAACGGTAAAAACGGCTATGTCTTGTGTTTCATCCCTGTTGAGTTGAGTTCTTAAAACGATGTTATGAACGTCTCCGTCAACATAATCTACCACCGAAATGTAATCAACCAGGTTGTCTCCATTCAGGTCGAGATTATTAATATGATTATTTTGATCATTCAGGCTTCTTTCAAAACTTTCCAGCGTTTCTGACTCCTGAAATAATTTCATGGTAGCATAGAGATTCAGATTGTCACCCGGTAAACCCAGGTATTCATTCGGATAATCACTTGCTGTTGCAATGCCTGTGATTGAGGTGAGGATTGCAAGGACGAATATGAGGATTGCTTTTTTCATAGCTGTAGGTATTTAATGAGCTGTTTCTACTGTAAGGAATGCAAAACCCGTACCATAAATTCAGAATGCCTTTAATATGCTGTTTATCAGAAAGAAAATTCATTCAAATCTCAACCTGAATAATCCGCCTTTGGGATTTGTAATAACAACCAGATTAAGATGGTCCTGGGTAGGTCAACGATGCCTGTTTTTATCATGCGAAAAGCAGAAAGATTGAATTTCATCAAATAAGCTGGAACTGTTTTTCTTTGTTTTCTGTTAAAAAAAGACTAATTTGTCTGATATTGCCTTCTGAATTATCTTAAATATCATTACAACAATGCAATTATATCACCTCAGGAGGGTGCTAATTAGATATTGTTAATTAATTCAATATAAATTATTTATAAATTTTAATTTCTTAAAAATGAAAAAGAAGATTCAGATTCTTCGTAAGGGTTTTATGGGACGCATAATTCCCGTTGTTCTAATCGCTGTTTTGCTCTCAGTAACCTTCCAATCCTGTCAAAAGGATGAAGGTATTTTAGATGCTGGTCAGGCGGGCCAGTTAAAGAGTGCCTCCATCTCTAGTGCATCTCAGAGTTCGTCCATTTCTACTGTACTTATTAATAACCTGATTTCGAAGATTAATGGTTATGTGACCAGTGGAGAACTGCAATCAGGGATTGCCAATGCCCTTGTCTCAAAGCTTGAAAATGCAATAAAAAGCATTGATAAAGGGAATGAGAAGCCTGCGATGAATCAACTTCAGGCAGCAATTAACCAAGTTGACGGCCTGGTAGGTGCAGGTACTGTTGATACAACAATCGGTAACGGAATTATTTTCGATATCCGGGCATTAGCGGGTGAAAACCCAACGTATACCGACCCGAGAGATGGCAAAGTATATAAAACTGTAAAAATAGGCGACCAGATTTGGATGGCTGAAAACCTGGCCTACCTGCCAGGCGTAAATCCGCCTACTGTTGGTTCAGACTTCATTCCTTATTATTACGTATCTGGTTACTATGGAACCAATACAGCTGATGCCAAAGCGACCGATAATTACAAAACCTACGGCGTTTTATACAACTGGCCTGCTGCCAAAGCGGCCTGTCCCGAAGGATGGCACATTGCAAATAATGCGGAGTGGACACAACTTTTGTATTATTTAATCCATAATGGATATGGATATGGTGGTAGTGGCAATGATATTGCAAAGGCTTTAGCTGCTACAACTAGCTGGAATTACTCACGTTATCCAGATACGCCTGGAAGCAATTTGTCATCCAATAATTCTTCTGGTTTTTCGGGTCTTCCGGGCGGCTTCCGTTATGCCGGGAATATTTTCAAGTCCCTTCGGAGCTTTGGTTACTGGTGGAGCGCTAATGCGTACTCAGGATACCAGAATTACTACTTTGGCTTGGGCTATCGATACAATCAATTAATCAAGTCGGCTATTTACAACAGGAACGGAATAAGTGTTCGTTGTGTCAGGAATTAATTTAGCTACTCGGTTATTTCGATTTATTTGATAAAACCCGAACGAGATAAAAAAAGAGTCACAGAGCTTATGTTCTGTGGCTCTTTCATTTTCAACATTAATTTCTGCGGGGTAACTGGCCTAAAAGCAATTCAACATTATTTGTCGAAATATCAGCAAAACCACACTCAAATCCCTTGTTCAGCCCGATGTTGGCGTCTACGATGAATTCCGGGAATTCCATTCTCATTATTGCCTCTTTTGTAGCTTCATGTGGAACGACAATATAAACTGTAATAACAACCAGAATAAGATGGTCCCGGGTAGGTCAACGATGCCTGTTTTTATCATGCGAAAAGCAGAAAGATTGAATTTCATCAAATAAGCTGGAACTGTTTTTCTTTGTTTTCTGTTAAAAAAAGACTAATTTGTCTGATATTGCCTTCTGAATTATCTTAAATATCATTACAACAATGCAATTATATCACCTCAGGAGGGTGCTAATTAGATATTGTTAATTAATTCAATATAAATTATTTATAAATTTCAATTTCTTAAAAATGAAAAAGAAGATTCAGATTCTTCGGAAGGGTTTTATGGGACGCATAATTCCCGTTGTTCTAATCGCTGTTTTGCTCTCAGTAACCTTTCAATCCTGTCAGAAGGATGAAGGTATCTTAGATGTCGGGCAGGCGGCCAGTGCTAACCAGGCGGGCCAGTTAAAGAGTGCCTCCATCTCTAGTGCATCTCAGAGTTTATTTATCTCTACTGTACTTATTAATAACCTGATCTCGAAGATTAATGGTTATGTGACCAGTGGGGATCTGCAATCAGGGATTGCCAATGCCCTTGTCTCGAAGCTTGAAAATGCAATAAAAAGCGTTGATAAAGGGAATAAGACACCTGCGATGAATCAACTTGAGGCAGCCATTAACCAGGTTGGCGGCCTGGTAGGTGCAGGCACTATTGATACAACAATCGGTAACGGAATTATTTTCGATATTCATGCATTAGCTTTTGAAAATCCAACATTTACCGATCCAAGGGATGGTAAAGTATACAAAACGATAAAAATCGGCGACCAGATTTGGATGGCTGAAAACCTGGCCTACCTGCCAAGCGTAAGTCCGACTTCTGCAACATCTTCCTCTTATCCAGATTATTACGTATATGGTTACAGCGGAACCGATACAGCCGAAGCCAAAGCAACCGATAATTATAAAACCTACGGCGTTTTATACAACTGGGCTGCTGCCAAAACAGCCTGCCCCGAAGGATGGCACATGCCAAGTAAGGCGGAGTGGAAACAACTTGAAAATTATCTAATCGATAATGGATATGGATTTGGTGGTAGTGGTGATAATATTACAAAATCTTTAGCTGCGACAACTAACTGGGATTACTCATCTACTGCAGGTACACCTGGAAACGATTTGTCATCCAATAATTCTGCTGGTTTTTCTGCTCTTCCGGGCGGCTGGTTAGACAGCGGTGGTATTTCCCTTTTCCGCCAAGTTGGTATCGCCGGTTTGTGGTGGAGTTCTACTGAGGATGGTAATTATTACGCATTGAGAATGGAACTGGGCAATAGTACCTCTGAATACTACCTGAATAACGAACCTAAGATTTACGGATTTAGCGTTCGTTGTATTAGGAATAATTAACGAGCGAAGGGAATTTGACAATTGGTTTAATTGACTATTTAATAAAACCCGAACGAGATAAAAAAAGAGTCACAGAGCTTATGTTCTGTGGCTCTTTCATTTTCAACACTAATTTATGTGGGCCCATCTGGCCTTGAAAGCGATTGAATATTATTTGTGGAAATATCAGCAAAACATTGGCAAATCAGCGCAGTGATAATTGTTGGTATCGGCGCTTGTTTTTGTCACCAAAAATATTTCGTAGCCAGCGAAGCAATGTCCAGGGTTACCTGCGTTGGCGAGTTACAGTCACAATTGGTGAGCCCAACCACGTAAATATCTTTTTCAGGAATATAAACCGCCATCGACTTAAAACCGAAGATGCTGCCGCCATGTTCCCGGTCAGGTTGCAAAAAAATCCGGTGAAACGCTGTTTTTCGGTTAAATCAGGAATTGACTCTGACGCCTTTTATCAAAAGGAACAGGCAAAGCGTCAACTCGGAGGCTATGGCAATGGTAAATACGAGTATTTCACTTTGGGAAGCGAAATCCGGAAGTAAGAAGTTGGTCATGGAGTCAATCAAATAACTAGCTCCGGCGGCTGCTACCAGAACGCCCAACCATTTTGGGAAGGATATTGATTTGTACATCAGGTAGCCAAGTATGACACAGCTAATGCCGAAGAATACACCACTGATGAGATAACCATACGAATGGGCATTCAGGAAAAATAATGAAAGTGAGTTGAGCTGTTCGCTGGAAAAATCGCTGAGATGATTTCCGTCTCCCAGAAGCAAAAGCGGCAGATAATAATGAAGAAGGTTGATGCCGAGAACTGAAGCCTGCGCCAAGCGGAAAAAAGCCGCCAATATGGAAAGTCCTTGATTGACCGGTTTCAAAAGCAGATAGAACAGTAAAGCAAGGCCGACATCACTCATTACCATGACCAAGTCGCTGACGAATCCTAATCGGAAAAGAAATTCGTCTTTAATGATGTTAGCTGCCGTTGCATTGGCATCACCCGGGACAATGATTCCGGAACGGGCAAACATCTCGCTAAACAGCCCGGAAAGGATTACAATCAAGTACAGTACACCGGCTATTCGGGCATTTGTTTTCACATTTTGGATGAATGGTATTGTTTCCATGATTTTGAATCTTAGTTAACTGTTTGATTATCTTCTGTTATTTTCATTCTTCGAAAGACTTTCTTGGGTTTCCCTCCTCGGATAATCAGCCACACGGCAAAACCAACTTCACCGAATGTCATTGGTAAACTGAGTATCATTTCTGCTGTTTTAACGGGGTTTTCAAATTCCGGAAGAAGGATTTTTGCACTATGAATACCAACATAGGATACAGCCGCAACGATCAACATGATTCCCCAGAAGCGATGGATATTCCACGATTTAAGTGCCAGAAAACCTAACAGCAATAGGTGAAATCCAAAAATGATCAATCCGAATGACCAGGTCATTTCGAAAGATTGCAGGTGAAGTATCACCTTTTGAGTTCCAAATTCTGAGTTAGCGATTGTATTCTCGCCAAGGATATTTAGGATTTGGATGAAATTGAGTATGGCAACACCCAAAATGGCCGTATAAATAATTCTCAAACCTGCCATGAGTAGTGAAAGTTTCGGGTGGTCATTTCTAAAGAAAATATATAGCGCCCACGCTGCAATTACATCGCAAATAAGGATTAATGACCATCCTAAAATTTCGGCCTTAAAAAGCAACCCGGATGATTTGATGTTTCCAACGGTGTTTTCAGGATTACCCGGAATTATAAGGGTATTGTGAATGTAGCCGTAGGTAAATGCTACGACAGCGGCCATCATCAAAATAACGATGCCTGCTATCAGCGCGGAATTTCTTTTGGTTACCATGGCGAATCATTTTCGGATTGCACAATGATGACAACGTTTCCCTTTTTATGTCCTGAAGCGATGTAAGTATGTGCTTCAGCCACTTTTTCCAGCGGGTACTGGCGGTCAATCACCGTTTTCAGCTTCCCTTCCTTAAAAATAGTGACCAGTTCGGCAAGTTGCTTTCGCAGATCTTCGTCGGAACGAAGCCCGGTGGCGCTGAATTTGGCTTTCTTTTTACTGAAGAGCGAAGTCCAAATCATTTTCAGCAGCAGCGAAAATTTCAGGACAGGCGATACATACAATCCTGAGCCCGAAAGAATGCTTTTGCTCTTCGAATAGGAACTCTTTCCTACGGTATCATACACCACATCGTACTTTTTGCCGGCTTTGGTGAAGTCTTTTTTCGTGTAATCAATCACGAAATCAGCTCCCAGTGACTTAACCAGACCGACATTTCGCGTACTGCAAACTCCGGTCACTTCGGCTCCCATGTATTTGGCAATTTGCACGGCAGCGGTTCCCAAACTTCCGGATCCACCGTTGATCAACACTTTTTGCCCCGGTTTAATTTGGGCAACCTCTTTCATGAAGTTTATAGAAGTGAGGTGTCCGTCACAGAAGGTAGCTGCGTCGGTGAAATTCAGGTTATCCGGCTTATGTAGAATGACACCGTTTTCAGGAATGGTGAAATATTCAGCGTTGGTGCTAAAGCCGAGTGTGGTTTCACCAAAAACCTCGTCACCCGGCTGGAACGTTTCTACTTTTTCGCCAACTGCTTCCACGACACCGGAAAAACCGGTTCCGGGAATGGGATGTTTGGGCTTGGTCAATCCGGTTACCAAACGCCCAACATAGGGTTTCCCGGTCCGCATCATTCCATCTGCCGTGGTAACCGATGAGACATGAACTTTTACCAGCACCTCATTTTCTTTCGGTTGAGGTTTGTCCACCTGCTGCAATTTCAACACATCAGGTGCTCCGTAACCTGTGGCAATAATTGCTTTCATCATTTCTTTCATGGCATCTTTATTCTGATTTGTTTTTTTGATTTTCAATGAAGTGATGATGCAAATGTAGGGGAGCTATTTCTGGCAAAAGTTCGGGATTGCATTACAGATGTTCAGATTTATAATTATGAACCGAATGATATGATGTTGATACAAGGAATGTTTTCCCGGCAGGAAAAAGAAAACCCCGTGGATAGTCACGAGGTTCTGTCATTGAAGTGAAAGGAATTATAGTTTTAGTCAATCTGTTCAGCTACATGCCGTAAGTCGTCTTCGTTGTAGTATTCCAGTGAATTACCGCAGTGCACGATGATAATGTCTTTGTCAGGAATGACATAGATGTTTTGCCCAAGGTTGCCGTTGGTAAAATACTGAAATGTGGAATCGCAATTCGCGTGTCCCCACCATTGATAGGAATAATAAATTCTTTTGCATCCCTCGCTGTACCACGCCGGGTAAATATCACGAGGAATAGACTTGTCCTCGCGGGTAGAAGATAGAACCCAATCCTTTGAGATAATTTGTTTGCCGTTCCAGTTGCCATCATTAAGGAAAAGGCGGCCAAACCGGGCATAATCGATGGCTCTTGCAATTAACCGGCTGGGCATATATTCAAAGCCCGATTTCTTACTATCGATGGAAAACAGGGCATCGTATTCCATGATTTGCGACCACAATTTTTCCTGCAGGTAGGCCGATACCGTTTTGTGAGTAGCGCGCTCGATAATCAATCCCAGGTAACTGGTATTGTAGTTACAATATTGATAGGATTTTCCCGGTTCCCTGGCTATGTCGATCTTCTTCAGTAATAGTTTGCGAACGTTGGGGTGATAATAGCCAACTGCTTCATCGTGCCAGGGAAGATGAATATGAGTGCCTGGAAAATATCCCTCGAAATATTTCAGTCCCGCACGCATTTCCAGCAAATTTTTGATGGTAATTTTTTCGAAGCGGGGGTCTCTTTGTTTCAGTTCAGGAATATACTTGGTCATCGGGTCATCAACGCCCGAAATAAGTCCATCATCAATGGCCGCTCCTATGAGAAACGAGATAAACGATTTGGCCACCGATTGCGAATGAAAGTAGGAATCACGTGAAAAACCGTTAAAATACTTCTCGTACAGAATGGTATCTCTCCGAATAAAAATCAGCGCGGTGGTTTGTGATTTTTCGGCCCACTCATCAAATGTTTTAAAGCCGGAATTTTTGACCCGGTCGTGAAACAACGATTCCACGTAATTTTCATCCAGTTTTTTTGCATAGTGGAAAGTGTCTTTCGAGCCTTCGATTTTCCTGTTTTCGAAGTGTTTGTAGTCGTATACATCCGCCACATTCATGGTAATTAACCGGTACATGTAAGTGGGAGAATACATAACGGACAGGACAAGCAGGAAGGCTAATATCAAAACAACAGGTGTAAGCAGAATGATTTTAATGGCCTTTTTCATAAGTAAATATTTTATGAGATTTAATTTATTGCTTTTTGATTTGATTCTCAACGAAATCATGGCGCAAATGTAAGAGAGGCGTGTTGGATAAAGGTTCGGAAAATTGTGGCAGACGTTCGCAATTATAATTGCGGACCTAAAGATGTGGTGTATTGTTGCCGGAAGGAAGATGTGTTGTTTTGGGAAAAAGAGAGTAGGCTAGCTGTTCAGTTTCAGGAATTCTTTTGGAGTTATCCCGGTTTCTTTTTTGAAGTAGGTGTTGAAAACTGTTTTGGAATTGAACCCGCTTTCGTAAGCTAATCCAATCAATGAAATATGGCTGTTGTCCGGATCGAGTGCCAGCTTTTTGAAATAGTCAATCCGGTAATGATTGATAAACTCATTGAAGTTTTTGCCCATCCGTTCGTTGAGCAACCACGATAATTTGTTGGGATGAATATCGACCTGTTCGGCCAGCATGCGCAGCGAAAGGTTTGGAACCAGAAACGGTTCTTCTTCGGTGATAAGCCGGATTAAATTCTCGGTGTAGGCGTCAGCTGTTTCAGCATCTAAAAGCGGTGATTTCTCGCCGGATTTTTTTTCAAAAAAAGCGGGTTGATGATATAGCTTTTGTTTGTATTGTTCGAAGCGGGGATCTTTTTTGACAAAATTGTTCAGCGGATCGGTATAGTTCAGCAATATAACAGATGAATTTAGCTTTAAGGTTTCATCCAGCCAGGAAAATGCTTCGTCGGGTTTTCTCATGCAGACATACGCCATAAACAAGTAGGAGTGTGCCTGAAAAGAAGCAGGTTTTTGTGCTTCCTGCTTTAGCTGAAGGAAATATTTTTCCGCTTCTGCTTCATCATTTTTCATAATATGAGCCAGGGCGATTACTCCCAGACGCTCACCCGGAACAACAATTTCTTCCGGCATTTTTCCCAGGTAATCGAGTGCTTCGTCATATTGTCCCGTTTTCAACAGACAATAGCTACGGACAATGTAGGCCGGAATATTATGGGGATTTTTCTCCAAAGCTTCATCAAATAACGTTAGTGCTTCGGAATAATTTTCATTTCGATAATGGAAGTAAGCCCGGTAAAATAAGGTTTCCTGAGAAAGCGGGTCGATATCATGCGCGATTTCCAGGTGCCGTTTGGCCTTATCCATCTCGCCGGAAATGATGTACAACAAGGCCATAAACTGTTGCGCTTCGGGGTAATGGGGCTTTAGCTCGATTGACTTAAGTGCATGCTCAGCAGCCTCGTGAAAATTGGCATCGTAAAAAAAGGAGACATTGGCAAACAGGTAATGCACACCTGCATGTTGCGGGTCCAGCGAATATGCTTTATCCGTATAGTCCCGCGATTTTTTCCAGGCCTCCTCACGGGGCATCAATTCTGTTACAGCAAAAAAGCTATAAGCATCGGCCAGACCTACGTACGAATCAGTATGATTTGGATCGAGAGCAATGGCTTTTTCGTACAGTTCGATGGCTGTGCGGGCATCCACCGGGTTCCACTTGTTAAAGTGGTACCGCGCTTTTAAAAAATATTCATATGCATCAATGCTTCCTGTCTTCTTCCCGACAAGATGGTCCTGAATTTCCAGATGACCGTATTGTTCCCGAAGCTTGTCGGCAATTAACAGGCTGATCTCATCCTGTATTTCAAAAATATTCTCCAGTTTCCGGTCCCATGTTTCCGACCAGAAATGAAAATCTTCCTCCGCATGAATTAACTGGGCGGTGATACGAACGGTCTGGGCAGCCACGCGGACACTTCCCTCCAGAATGGCTGCGACATTGAGCTCTTTGGCAATTTCCCTTACGGGAATATGTTTGTTCTTGAAGTAAAAAGAAGAGGTTCGTGAGGTGACTTTCAGGTGCTTAATCCGGGCCAGCGCATTGATAATTTCCTCGGTCATTCCGTCGCTGAAATAGTCAATATCTTCACTGCCACTCATGTTTATAAATGGAAGTACAGCAATCGTTTTGTCAGTCGTATTTGCCTTCACTACACAAAACTACGAAATTTAAATTGTTGTACTTGCCATCTGAGAGCAGGGGGCCGTTCTTATTGAGACAGTCTTACAGACATGTTTAATCTATTCCTTGATTTTCTGTTCTGCAGGGTAAGAAAAAGGGTGGCGATATTGACCAAAAGAAAAGCCACTGAATCACATCAATGGCTTTTCTTAATATTTTTCAAGTAGAATTGTTTAAAACAATCCGTTTATCTGCGCATCAATTCGGTCGATAACCTTGCTGAGATCTTCAGCGCTTTCAGCAAAATTTATTTCATCTACATTAATGATAAGCATTTTCCCTTTGTGATATTTCGAGATCCATGCTTCGTAACGTTGATTCAGTTGCTTCAGATAATCGAGACGAATGGAATTTTCGTAATCACGCCCCCGTTTCTGAATCTGATTGACCAGCGTGGGAATAGAAGCCCGCAGGTAGATAAGCAAATCCGGTGGTTCTATTAAGCGGGTCATCAGGTCGAAAAGCGAGCGATAATTGTTAAAATCGCGGGTGCTCATCAGGCTCATATCATGCAGGTTCGGAGCAAAAATCTCGGCATCTTCATAGATGGTCCGGTCCTGAATAACCGTTTTTCCCGATTTACGGATGTCGAGTACCTGGTTGAAGCGGTTATTCAGGAAGTACACCTGAAGATTGAACGACCAGCGTTGCATGTCGTGGTAAAAGTCGTCGAGGTATGGATTGTCATCGGTGCTTTCGTAGTGTGCTTCCCAACCATAATGTTTGGAGAGCAAGGCAGTCAATGTTGTTTTTCCGGCACCGATATTTCCAGCTATGGCAATGTGCATTGTCTAGGTTTTTTTCAAAAACATACGAATGTAATAAAACCAATGATAATTTCCGTCCTACCTCGAAAGTTCGTTATGAACAGGTAGCAATTGTTCCAGATAGTGCCGGTTATTTGACAAACGCGGGACCTTGTTTTGTCCGCCCACTTTTCCCTGCTCCTTCATCCAGTGATAGAAAGTACCCTGAGCTGCCGCAACCACTTTCGGACGTTCAAGTGTCGTGTTTTTAAAGCGCTTCGCTTCATAATCCGAATTCACACTTTGCAATGTTTTGTCCAGTATTTCCGTAAAACGGGAAAGATCGGAGGGTGCAGTCTCGAATTCGATGAGCCATTCATGTGCTCCTTTGGCATTGTCACCCATAAAAATGGGTCCGGCCGTATAATCACGGATGGTTGCGCCTGTTTCGTGGCAAGCTTGTTGAAGTGCTTTTTCGGCATTGTCAATAATCACCTCTTCGCCAAAAGCATTGATGAAATGCTTGGTGCGTCCGGTGATTTTAATTTTGTAAGGGTTTCTGGAAGTGAACACTACGGTGTCACCGATCAGATATCTCCACAGTCCGCCGTTAGTCGAAATGAGCATCGCATAGTTTACGCCAATCTCGACATCCCACAATGGAACCGATTTGGGATTTTCCTTTCCGTATTCCGTCATGGGAATAAATTCATAATAGATGCCATAATCGAGCATCAGCAGCAAGTCATCCCGGTCGGGATCGTCCTGGATTGCAAAAAATCCTTCTGAGGCATTGTAGGTTTCCAGGTAACGCATGCTATCCGACGGAATGAGTTTGCGGTATTGCTCCCGGTAAGGTTCAAATTTGATTCCACCATGAATAAAGACCTCCAGATTGGGCCATACTTCCAGGATGTTGTTTTTACCGGTATAGTCGAGAACGTGACGAAGCAATACCAGGTACCACGACGGAACACCGGCGAACGAAGTGACGTTTTCATGGATAGAGGTTTTGGTAATCTCTTCCACTTTCCGTTCGAATTCCTCAATCAGGGCAATTTCCGTTGGAGGAGTCCGGTTAAGGTCGGTCCAGAACGGTAGGTTTTCTATCATGATGGCTGAGAGGTCGCCATAATATGATTTATTGCTCAGGTTGCTAACGCGATGACTACCGCCAAGGGTAAGGCTTTTCCCGGTAAGGGCTTTGGCTTCGGGATAGTTGCGGTGATAAATGGCCAGTACATCCTTTCCTCCACGAAAGTGGCAATCTTCAAGCGATTCCCGGGAAACCGGAATAAATTTACTTTTAGCATTGGTGGTTCCTGACGATTTGGCGAACCATTTAATCTCGCCTGGCCATAACACATTTTTTTCGCCGGCAATCATCCGCGAAATGTGTGGTTCCATTTGTTCGTAAGTGCTGACGGGAATGCGTTCGGCAAATTGCTCAACCGATTTTATAGAGCGGTAGTCGTATTCTTTACCCCATTCGGTATTTTTTGCCTCATTTAGCAAATTAAAAAGCATCTCATCCTGAATCTCCTCCGCATGGTTTCGGTAGAGCTCGATCTGGTAAATGCGTTTGTAATTAACCCATTTGATGATGGAATTCAGCAGTGCCATTCGTCTTATCAGAAATAAATTGGTTCAAGGTCAGGGTGTTATGTTTTCAACACCCGAGAGCCAAAATACATAATTTTTTTGGTGAACCCTTTTTCTGCATCATTTTTTGATACTTTTACCTTATCGAATCAATCTGAAGTCATGAACCTGCTTGATATCATACTTGGAGCCCTTTTAATTTTTGCAGCCGTAAGAGGATTGCAAAAAGGATTTTTTGTTGAACTTGCTTCCATAGCCGCTCTATTATTGGGTATATGGGGAGCTGTCGAATTCTCAGGTTTCACAGCATATTATTTGCATTCGTTTTTCGGTTGGAACTCGGAACATCTGGGACTAGTCTCCTTCTTTATCACATTTGTTTTAGTTGTTGTCGCTGTTCACCTGGTGGCTCGTCTGGCCGACACCCTTTTCAAAGCAGTAGCGCTTGGACTCCTAACCCGGTTAGCCGGCTTAGTGGTTGGTGTACTGAAAACCGCATTTATCATCAGCGTATTGCTGATTCTCATTGAAATGGTAGGCAAATACACTTTCAATTTGATTCCTCCGCAAATGGCCAATAAATCGTTGCTGTACAAACCTCTCCGGAATTTTGCGCCCAGTATTTTACCATTCTTTCATTTCGATCAGGCACGAGAGGAATTGAAAGAGGGTATACAGAAAACTTCGTTGTAAAATTTATTGCATTTTGCGTTCGGTCACCTTTCGGGAAAAATCTTTCCAGAATGCTTTGTGAAAAGCAAGACTGTTAGTCTCTTTCAGCAATTCATTTGGTACAAATGATTCGTTGTTAGTGCGTTTGAATTCCTTATCAGGATGATACAGAAAATCCTGTTCGGGATGAAATTGTACGCCAATAACATTCCGGAATTTTTCATGTTGCAAGCCTTCCACAATTTTTCCGTCCATGGAGGTAGCAATGATTTGCAGATTCTTTCCGATTTTGCCGGCACACTGATGATGTGCACTCAGCACATAAGGCGTAGCCGTTTCCGGGAAACCGGCTTCGGCCACAAAATAGCCATCTTTCATTAAGTGGACAGGATGAAAGTGTCCATAGAATATGTCACGGTTATCCGAAAAACCATTGTGATAATTCCGGTGCATCATGGCGGGCGACATCTTCAGAACATCCTCTACATCATGAATTCCATATACATCTTGCGGAATATCCTGAATAAGTGTTCCGCCCGCTGCCACATTCATGGTTTGCATGCCGAGACAAAATGCCCTTATAACAAAGTCGGGACGTTCTTCCAGGAATGGCTTGAAATCCGGATTTTGCGAACCTCCAATCAGATGAAAGAAGAATGATACTTCAAAATAGTGCCTCATTGGATCCGTGACGGAAGTCAGCAACTCCTGCTTGGCACCATAAATTGAAGGCGGAATATCAGGGCCACCGAAAAACAGGATGGCATCCGCGCTTTTAAAAAGTTGATGAAACTGTTCAGTGCAGACATTTTTCCGGAAAAGATCATCGGGCGTGAGAGGCCCTTCCACTTTTTCCAGGTGATAATTTTCGATATGATGTTCGGCGAGATATTTCTCGGAAGCGGAATAATCATAGTTTTCATCGGCGTAGTATACTCCAAGCATTTCCAGGTTTGGAATATCAATCAAGCTATCATGAACCAGTGTCAGAGCATTTTCAATGTTGCTCACGGTAGGATGTAGTAAAATGATGCGGCGTTTGCTCCCATTCGTAGCAAATGCTCCTGTCGAAAGTAGAAAAATCAGGGCAAAAGAAAGTATTCGTTTCATGCGAAAGGAATAGCGGTAGTCTGCTGAATGATTCATCATGGAAATATGGTTAGTATGGTGAATGAAAGTTTAAAGATATCATCTTTTCCGGTTTTCGGTGATGGTGACCTGATGCTGTATTACGGATTATAGAGAGCGTTAAAATTTTGTATCTTAGCGCGAAATTTCAGTCTGTGGTGCCTTTTTCCGCAAGGAAATGCGCATTTTATTTCCGGTTTCCCGGAAGGTTGAAATGAACGAATAGAATATATAACTGACTTAAAAAATATACCAGTGAATTTTGTAAAGGAGCTTACCTGGCGGGGCATGATTCACGACATGATGCCCGGTACGGAAGAACAACTAGAGAAAGAAATGACCACCGCTTATGTGGGAATCGACCCGACGGCCGATTCGCTGCACATTGGGCACCTGGTTAGTGTAATGATGCTGAAACATTTTCAGGTAGCCGGCCATAAGCCAATTGTATTGGTGGGAGGTGCCACCGGAATGATTGGTGATCCATCCGGAAAATCGCAGGAACGTAACCTGTTAGACGAAGAAACGTTGCGTCACAACCAGAATTGCCTGAAAGAACAGTTGTCTAAATTTTTGGATTTCAGTTCGGAGACGGATAATGGCGCTGAAATGGTGAATAACTACGACTGGATGAAGGAGTTCAGTTTTCTGGGTTTCATTCGCGACATTGGGAAGCACATTACTGTGAACTATATGATGTCGAAAGACTCGGTGAAAAAGCGTCTGGACGGAAGCAGCAAAACCGGGTTGTCATTTACCGAATTCACGTATCAGTTGGTGCAGGGAACCGATTTTCTTCATTTGTATGAGACCAAAAACTGCAAATTGCAGATGGGTGGCTCCGATCAGTGGGGGAACATTACAACAGGCACCGAACTTATCAGGCGGAAGCTTGGTGGTGAAGCCTTCGCACTTACTTGTCCGCTGATTACCAAAGCTGACGGGAAAAAGTTCGGAAAAACCGAATCAGGGAACGTTTGGCTCGATTCTAAGCGTACATCACCCTATAAATTCTACCAGTTTTGGTTGAATACCTCCGATGAAGACGCGGAGCGTTACATCAAAATATTCACACTGCTGCCAAAGGCAGAAATCGAAAAGCTGGTAGCTGAACATCAGGAAGCACCGCATACGCGTATTCTGCAGAAAACACTGGCGAAAGAGGTGACCTGCATGGTTCATTCCGAAGCTGATTATGATGCAGCTGTTGAGGCTTCACAAATACTGTTTGGCAAAGGAACGGAAGAACAACTGCGAAAACTTGATGAAGATACTTTCTTATCTGTTTTCGAAGGTGTTCCTCAATTTCCGGTCGACCGGAAACTGTTGGATAATGGCGTTAATGTGATTGATTTACTAGCCGAACACACTGAAGTGTTTCCATCGAAGGGCGAACTGCGACGTACCATTAAAGGAGGCGGTTTAAGTATCAATAAGTTGAAAGTGACCGCCGATGATGCTACTGTGAATGCACCATCGTTAATTGGTGATAAATATTTGCTGGTACAGAAAGGGAAGAAGAATTACTTCCTGATCATTGCAGGATAATTGCCATTTTCTGCTGAACAGCATGATGTTGGATAATTTTTAACGGGTCTTGTTCGTTTCCTTTGTGAATGACAAGGCCCGTTCTACTATCAGTTAACTAACCATGGAAAATTATTTTGATAATCGAAGACTGTTGCAATTGTTACTGAAATGGAAAATCCATTTGGGAATTATTGCTATTGTTGCAGCTGTCTTAGCCGCAGTTTTCACCGGCCCAACTTTTATCCAGCCCAAATTTCGTTCGACTGCCAGAGTTTACCCAATGTTGGATGTACGGACTTTTAGCGATGAATCGGAAACCGAGCAAATGATGGAATTCTTTCGCTCGAATGATTTGAAGCGCCGGATGGTGGAGACATTTAACCTGGGAATGGTATACAGAGTGTCCTCTGATTACCCTTATTTCTGGTCTACCGTTCTCGATCGATATGACAAAAATGTGGACATCCGGAAGACCGAATATCAATCGGTAGAACTCAGTGTTCTTGACGAAGAGCCGCAGCGAGCCTCTGACATGGTCGATTCGCTGATATCATTTTGCAACAGTAAAATGTTGGATATATATCGTCAGAGATACAGTGAATATGCGGCAACCAGTGGATTGGAGCTGAAAAATCTGGAACATCAACGCGATTCACTGGTAAAAGATTTGACACAATACAGTGAAAAGACCGGAATGCTTGACTATTCGGAGCAGGTAAAGGAAACAACCCGAGGTTACATGGAGGCAATTGTAAAGGGTGGCGAATCATCTGCCTCATCCAGAACGGTTAAGCGTATGCTGGATAATTTGGGTAAAGCAGGAACTGAATTTCTGCAAATGAGCGAAGAGCTTGCATCCAGAAATACAGAGATCGATTCGCTGCGAACCTATCATCATTGGGCACTTTCGCAAGCCCATAAAGAGGCCAAATTTGCACGGGTCGTGCAGAAACCATTTCCGGCTGATAGGAAGTACTGGCCCAAAAGAACGCTTATTGTTTTATTGAGTGCATTGTTTGCCTTGTTCATCGGAACTGTTGTTATTGCCGTAGTCGATCGCTCTAAATCATAGTTGTTGGAACGCATCAGCCACATAAAGCTAATCCTCTTTTATTTTCTATCCATCTTGTTTATCGCGTGTAATCTGTATTTACTCACCGTGAAAGAAACAAGGGATTTAATTTTATTGCCTATCGGTTTTATCGCGGTGGCAATGGCATTGTACCGCCTCGATGTGTTGTTTCGTCTGGTTATATTTTTGACACCACTTTCCATTCCTTTGACGACTTTTTATCCCGACTCGGTGGTGAACATGAGTCTGCCATCGGAACCTGTCCTGTTTGGTTTACTGGGCATATTTGTTCTTCGCCTACTATTGGAAAATGATTTCGACCGGAAGGTGTGGCGTCATCCTGTGACCTTTTTTATTGGAATCTACCTGGGATGGATGTTGCTGACCAGTTTTACTTCTACCATGCCATTGGTTTCATTGAAAGCTTTTCTGGCTGCGGCCTGGTTTATCAGTGCTGCCTATTTCATGGCAACGCAATACCTGAAACAGGGATTTACATCCATTCGGGAATTGTGGTTACTCTTTTTAGTTGCAATGGTCATTGTGATAATCCTCACAATTAGGAAACATATTGGATATGGTTTGTGGAATAAGCAGATTGCTTACAAGGTTCCTCAGCCATTTTTCAACGATCATACCGTTTATGGGGCCGTTATTGCCATGATGATTCCTTATGTGGTAGCATTTGCATGGGATAGGGGAAGTAAGATGAAAATCCGCCTGCTATTCGTTTTGTTACTTCCTTTTTTTCTTGCGGGATTGGTGTTCTCCTATTCGCGGGCCAGTTGGTTGAGTGTGACAATAGCGATAGCGGTTTGGATTATCATGAAATTGCGTATAAGGTTTACACATCTTCTTTTGACTACAGTAACTATTGTTGTCATCTTGTTTGCATTTTGGACACAGATTCTCCTGAAACTGGAAACCAATAAAACCGATTCGTCCAGTAACATGATGAAGCATGTGGAATCGATGACCAATATTTCTTCAGATGCCTCGAATGTGGAAAGATTAAACCGCTGGTACTGTGCTTTGGAAATGTTTAAGGAAAAGCCTGTGTTTGGATGGGGCCCTAACACTTATCAATTTAAATATGCTCCCTTCCAGATTCGTGAATTCAGAACGATTATCAGTACTAACTCCGGCGATTGGGGAAATGCACACA
>ENA-ORXD01001223-ORXD01001223.1-sediment-metagenome-genome-assembly--contig:-NODE-1223-length-22985-cov-9.134189_pt1 | contig 22985 bp, 20 predicted proteins | sample MGYA00237862_ERZ511471 | MGnify/ENA metagenome assembly ERZ511471
TCAGGTCGTCGGAATCGTCCTCATCCCGCCCGAAGGCATAACCGACGGATATGCCAAGCTTCAGGGTATCGCGGTTCCACACATAGGCTCCCACGCCTCTGTGCGCATTCACGAAAAATGTGTCGCGGAAGGTGACGTCGATAAGCGGGAATCCGCGCAATTCGTACTCATCGGACCCCTCATACGCCGGTGTATAGATGCCCATCGCGCCGATACGGACGGACCATTCCGTTGCATGGCCAGGGCGCCGATCCTGTTCCTGCGGCGGTGCAGCGGCCGCAGTTCCGCCGAAGACCATGAATGCCGCCGCCATGAGCACAGCAATGCAGAACGTTCGGTGATGCATGATCCTCCGGTTTCGGTTCGAAAGGAGCCGGTTCCTCTCGCTTACGCGCCGCCTCCCAGCACCGTGTAGAGGGTCACCCGGCTGACGAGCTCGGCCAGGCGAAGCGAGATCAACCCCTGTTGCGCGCTGTAGAGCGACCGCTGCGCGTCGAGGACGCTCAGATAACTGTCGACTCCGTTTTCATAGCGTTCGTTCGAGAGACGGTATGTCTCCGCAACGGCATCCACCAGAGATTGCTGTGCCGCGACCTGCCGTTCGATGGTGCCGCGGACGGCCAGGGCGTCCGCCACCTCTCTGAAGGCCGCTTGGATCGCCTTTTCATACTGGGTCAGGACGATTTTCTGCTCCGTTTTGCTGACCCGCAACGCGGCCCAGGTGCGGGCGTCGAAGATCGGCATGGTGATCCGCGGCACAAAACTCCAGGTAGCCGATCCGGAGCTGAACAGGCCGGACAGTTCGGCGCTCGCGGTTCCCACCGAAGAGGTCAGGGAGATACGGGGAAAAAAGGCCGCCCGGGCCGCGCCGATAGAGGCATAGGCCCCCTTGAGCCGGTGCTCCGCCGCCATGATATCGGGCCTGCTCAGCAGCACCTCGGAGGACAGCCCCGGAGAGATCGGTTCGGGAGGGGAAACGCCGCCCAGGTCCTCAGGAAGGAGCTCTTCCGACACCGGCGCACCGGCCAGAAGATTGAGGGCATTCCGATCCTGCTCCGTCAGTTGCGTGTAGCGGGCGACGCTCCCCCGGGCCGCCTCCACCTGCGCCTGCGCCCGGCGCAGATCCAGCTCGGTCGCCAGCCCGACGTCATACCGCTTGTGGATCAACGCGTAGGCGGCCTGCTGGGAATCGAGGGTGGACTGGGCCAGTCCGAGGTTTCCCCGGTCCGCCGCCAGGGCCAGATACGCGCCGGCAACCGAGGATATGAGCGAGAGCTGCGCACTGCGGTGGGCCTGTTCCGTGGCCAGAAATTCCTGCAGGGCCTGATCCTTCAGGTTGCGGAGACGGCCGAAGAAGTCGATCTCCCAGGACGCGATTCCCAGGGAGACGCTGTATTCCTCCGCTATCCTGGATTTTCCGGTGCTTGACAGATCGGCCGGCACCCGTTCCTTCGCCATGGTTCCTGCCGCATCGACCGAGGGGAACAGGGCGGCCCGCTGGACACCGTACAGGGCCCGGACCTTCTCGACATTCAGGGCGGCAAGCCGCAGGTCACGATTATTGCCCAGGGCGGTCCGGATGATCGCCTGGAGTTGTTGATCGGCAAAAAAATCCCGCCACCCCGGCATGGGGACCACCGCTGCTCCGGCTGTCCCCCGGCCGCTCTCGTAGGCCGCCCCCTGCGGCCAGTCGCCGGGGATAGGTGCTTCAGGCCGCGTATACTCAGGGGCCAGGGAGCAGCTGCTCAGAAACAGGGCCATCACAATCACTGGAAGTAACAAGGTCTTATTCATATCATCGATCCTCTGGTGGATTTACACTCGTTGCCTCGGGCGATCCTTTCTTCCTTTGCCTGCCGAAAAACCGTTCGATCAGGACATAAAAGAGGGGCGAGAAGATAATCACCAGGACGGTGGCGGTCACCATCCCTCCCAGCACGCTGGTGCCGATGGAGTTCTGGGCACCGGCGCCCGCCCCGGTGGTCAGCGTCAGGGGGAGGACCCCGAAACCGAAGGCGAGCGAGGTCATGATAATCGGGCGAAACCGGAGCTTCGCCCCCTCCAGGGTGGCGTCAACGAGTCCCATACCCTTCTCGAGCCCGGCCTTTGCAAACTGGACGATCAGGATGGCGTTCTTGGTGGCAAGGCCCAGGGTGGTCAGGAGACCGATCTGGAAATAGACGTCGTTTGCCAGCCCCCGCGTGCTCGACGCGATGATGCCGCCGATAACACCGAGGGGAAGGATCAGCAGGATCGAGATCGGGACGGTCCAGCTTTCGTAGAGCGCCGCCAGGCACAGGAAGATCACGAATACGGAGAACGCGTACAGGAGCGGTGCCTGTGAGCTTGCCATCTTTTCCTGGTAGGAGAGCCCGGCCCAATCGAAACCGATACCCCTGGGGAGCTTCTGAATCGCTTCTTCCATGGCCTGCATGGCCTCACCCGAACTCCTCCCCGGAGCCGGCTCTCCCCAGATATTGATGGACGGAAACCCGTTGAAGCGGGCCAGCCGGGGGGCACCGGAGGTCCATCTTCCGGTGGCGAACGAAGAGAAAGGGACCATCTTTCCCTGGGTGTTCCTGACATACAGTTTGTCCAAATCCTTGGGGAGCATGCGGTGGGGGGCGTCCGCCTGGACGTACACCTTTTTCACCCTGCCGCCCTGGATAAAGTCGTTGACATAGGCGCCCCCAAAGGCCGCCGAGAGCGTCCGGTGGATGGAGATGATGGGGACCCCCAGGGCCCCCGCCTTTTCCCAGTCCACATCGACCCGGTATTCCGATACATCCTCCATGCTGTTGGGCCGGACGGCGGTCAGCCGCGGATCGTGCGCCGCTATGTCGAGAAGCTGGTACTGCGCCTCCATGAGCTTCTGGTGCCCGAGACCTCCCCGGTCGAGGAGTTGAAAGTCGAACCCCTTAGCGCTGCCCAGCTCCATGACGGCAGGAGGGGGAAAGGCAAAGATCCTGGCGCCCCGGATGCTCGCAAAGGCCGCCGTCGCCCGCCCGGCGACAGCCTTGACCCGGAGGTCTTCCCGGTCACGCAGTTCCCAGTCCTTCAGCTTGACGAACACCATGCCGTTGTTCTGCGCCCTTCCGGAAAATCCATAGCCGGCAATGACCATGGTGGACGCCACTGTTTCTTTCTCGTGTGTTTCAAAATAGGCCTCGATCTGCTTCACGACCGCCTTGGTCTGCTCCAGTGTGGAGCCGCTCGGGAGGATCACCTGGACGAACAGTGTGCCCTGGTCTTCATCGGGGAGGTATGCGGTGGGCATGCGCAGATACAAGACCCCCATAACGGCGATGATGACCATGAAAACGGCAAGGTAGCGTTTTCTCCGGGAAAGGGAGTGACTCACCACTCGTAGGTACCGATCCCTGATTGCAAAGAAGAAGCGGTCGAACCACAGAAAAAACGGTTTCAGGAAAAAGATCGCATTTTCAGCCGGTTCATGCCCCGCCCTTACCGGCTTGAGGAGGGACGCACAGAGGACCGGCGTCAGTATCAACGCCACGACCACCGACAGGAGCATGGCGGCGATGATGGTCACGGAGAACTGGCGGTAGATGACCCCGGTGGAGCCGGGAAAGAACGCCATGGGGCCGAAGACCGCCGAGAGGACCAGTCCGATGCCGATCAGGGCGCTGGTGATCTGCTCCATGGACTTGGCCGTAGCCTCACGAGGGGAAAGCCCTTCTTCGGCCATGATCCGTTCGACATTTTCCACCACCACGATGGCGTCATCCACCAGAAGACCGATGGCCAGGACCATGGCGAACATGGTCAGCATGTTGATCGAAAACCCGAAAAATCCCAGCATCGCGAAGGTCCCCAGAAGCACCACCGGGACGGCGATGGTCGGGATCAGCGTCGCCCGCATGTTGCCCAGGAAGAGCCACATGATCAGAAAGACCAGCAGGATCGCCTCGAAGAGGGTCTTTACCACCTCATCGATGGCCACCTGGATGAACAGGGTGCTGTCCATGGGATAGACGATCTTCATCCCCGGGGGCAGGAACGGGGCAAGTTCCGCCATCTTCGCCTTGACGGCGTCGGCCACATCCAGGGCATTGGCCCCCGCCGCCTGCCGGATGGCGATTCCCCCGTTAGGTCTCCCGTTGTAGGAAGTTTCGACATCGTAGTACTCGGTCCCCAGTTCCGTCCACCCTACGTCGCTGATCCTCACGACGGAGCCGTCAGGATTGATACGAATGGGGATGGCGGCGAACTCATCGGGCGTCTTGAGCATGTTCTGAACGACGATGGAGGCGTTCAGACGCTGCCCCTCAACCGCGGGCCCTCCTCCGAACTGCCCGGCGGAGACTTCCACATTGTACGCATCGAGCGCCGCGATTACCTCATCCACCGTCAGGCGGTACGCCGTCAGCTTTTCGGGATCGAGCCAGATGCGCATGGCGTACCCGGCACCGAAGACCTCCACCTCACCCACGCCCGGCACCCGGGCAAGGATGCTCTCCAGATTGGATTTTCCGTAGTCTCGCAGATCTTTGCCGTCCATGCTGCCGTCTTCAGAGATCATCCCGACGAACATGAGGTAATTCCGGGTGGATTTACGAACGTTGACCCCCTGCTTCTGCACTACCTCGGGGAGGCTCGACATGGCGAGCTGAAGCTTGTTCTGGACCTGCGTCCAGGCGATATCCGGGTCGGTCCCTGCATCGAAGGTCATCTCGATTCGGCAGGTTCCTGCGGAGTCGCTGGTTGCGGACATATAGAGCAGATTTTCGAAGCCGGTCATCTTCTGTTCGATAATCTGGGTCACGCTGTTTTCCACCGTTTCCGCCGAGGCCCCCGGGTAGGTGGCATACAGTGAGATGGTCGGCGGGGCGATGGGAGGATACTGCGATATGGGCAGGTTGTAGATCGCAAGCCCCCCCGCGGCCATGATGATGATGGCTATGACCCAGGCGAAGACGGGACGGTCCAGGAAAAATTTCGACAGCATCGGGTTCCTCCGTCAGTTCGATGGTGTGGCAGGCGGGCCGGCCTCAGCGCCGGTGTCGGGGGCCGTCACGGTTTTGACCGGTGATCCCGGTCGTACTTTCTGGATTCCCTCCACGATAATCCGTTCGCCGGGGGCAAGACCCGACGCCACCAGCCACCGGTTGCCGATCGCTCGATCGAGTTTGATCTGCCGCTGTTCGACCTTGTCCTGGGAATTCACGATCAGCGCAAGGGGGTTCCCCTTGGGGTCGCGCGATACGGCTTCCTGGGGAACGAGGATGGCCGCCTCGTTGATGCCTTCCCGTACCAGGGCCCGGACGAACATCCCCGGGAGAAGAACCCCTTCGGGATTGGGGAAGACGACGCGCAGGGTGACGGTCCCCGTGGTCTGGTCCACCGTGACCTCACGAAACTGCAGGATCCCTTCCACGGGATACACCGTTCCGTCTTCGAGGACGAGACTGACCTTTCTCTGCCCGCTCCCGTTCTGGTGCAGCGAACCGGCCTCGAGTCGGTGTTTGAGACGCAGCAGTTCGGCGGTGGACTGGGGGACATCCACGTACATGGGGTCCATCTGTTGAATGGTCGCCAGAGCAACAGGCTGGTACGCCGTGACCAGGGCGCCTTCGGTCACGCTGGACCTGCCGATGCGGCCGGAGATGGGGGCAGTGATCCTGGTATATGCCAGGTTGATACGCGCCTCTTCGAGCATCGCCTTCCAATAGGCGACGTCGGCCTCGGTCTGCTTCAGGGCCGCCTCGGCATCGTCGTAATCCTGCCGGCTGACCGCTTTCACGGCAAGCAGTTCCCGGAACCGCTCCTCCCTCGACCGGACCGCGGGGAGATTGGCTTCGACCCTGCCCAGGGCGGCACCGGCATTGTCGAGCGCCGCCTGAAAGGGAGCGGGGTCGATCTGATACAGCACCTGACCGGCCTTGACATCGGAACCCTCCGTAAACAGGCGCCTCTGTATGAGCCCGCTGACCTGGGGACGGATCTCCGCCACACGGAAGGCGGAGGTTCGACCCGGCAGCTCAGAGGTCAGGACAACTTCGTGCGATCGGACCGTTATGACGGCCACCTCCGGCACAGGGGGCGGAGGGGAGTCCTGCTGTCCGCCGCACCCGGCAAACACAAGACCGCCCAACAGCATCATAAAGACCACGTTTTTTCTGCGAGTTGCGTACATACCGCTCGTGGGTCGCATCACATTCTCCTTTTCAATCCGTTCATAAGTAAGTCGGTAACCTGCTTCGCATCCTTCTCGACATCGCCGGAGATACCGTCGTGGATGCGCTGCATCACCATCCCCATGTTTGCCTCGATAAACATGGCGGCTATCTTCGCCGAATCCAGGGAAACGAATAGGCCCCGCCTGACTCCTTCATCCAGGACACCGGCCACCTGCCGCACGATGTTTCGGTATCGCTCGTCGGTATAGTGGTTTTTCTCGGAGTGCGTCCTTTCCCGGTCATAAAAGATGACACGGATCAGGTCGCGGTGCTCGTCGAAGAAACGCAGGTGGCAGAGAGAAAATTCCGCCAGCTTGCTGTCGGGGGCCTGATCGTCATTCAACAGAGCGGACAATTCACCGATCAGGGGTTCAAAACTTGTCTCGACCGCCGCATCCAGGATCTCTTCCTTGTTTTTGAAATAGACGTACAGCGTCCCCTTTGCGACACCCGCCTCCGCCGCCACCCGCTCCATCGTCAGGCCCTGGATGCCGTCCTGCATCAGCAGGCCGATGGCGGCATCCAGGATCCCCTGCCGTGTCAGGACCTCCCAGGTCTTCCTCCGCTCCTGTTTTTTGTTGTCCTCCATGCCGAAAACCATCCGGTCATTTTTTGAACTGATCGGTCAATCTATAGGCTTCGCACCGGCTTGTCAAGAGATAGTTGACGGGGTTATCGGATTTTTGCCCCGATTCTTCAGCCTGCCGGGAGGAGGTTCCTCGCGGCACTTGACAGGACGATCGGAAGGGGGTATCCCGTGGACGAAGAGCCGTCCACGGCCGGACAAGCAGCAAGGACATCGTCATACCATGAACATGCAGAGGGCAACCGTACGGGCAATCTTACTCGCCGCGATTCTGACGTGCTGTATGCCCCTCGTTCCCTTGCAGACCCGCGCCGGAGACGATACCGCCCGGCGCACGAGCACCGTCACCCTGTATATGGAGAACGATCTGTTCTACAATACGGATCGGCAGTACACGCACGGGACAAAGATCTCATGGGTCTCGCCGGATCTGGCGGAATACCGGGACAACCCTCTCGTCCCCGAGTGGAGCCATCCGCTCATCGAACGGCTGCCCTTCGTCAACAAGCCGGGGGATCAGCGCTCCGTATCCTTATCCCTGGGGCAGAGCATCTACACACCCGAGGAGATCGAACGCAGTGATCTCATCGCGGACGACCGCCCCTATGCGGGGATGACCTACCTGGCGGTCGGGTTTCACGGCAAGAGCACGGATCGTATGGACACCCTCGAACTCGACGTGGGGATCGTCGGCCGTCATTCCTATGCGGAGGATATCCAGCGGGCCGTCCATGATCGGGTCGATTCGCCCGACCCCCAGGGGTGGGAGCACCAGCTCCGCGACGAGCCGATCCTCAATCTCTTCTTCGAGCGCAAGTGGAGGCTGCTGCGGGCGGAATTCAGCCGCGGCCTGGATTCCGATTTCATCCCCCACATAGGAGCCGGCCTGGGAAACGCCTTCACCGGTGCCAGCGCCGGAGGGGAGGTGCGCCTCGGCTGGAACCTCCCGAACGACTTCGGGACCCACGTCATCCGGCCCGGCTCGGACAGCAACGCCCCGATGGACAGCACCGATCCGCGATTCTTCCCCTTGCTCCGCCGCGTCGGCGTTCACCTCTTCCTCGCCGCCACCGGGACCGCCGTGGCCCGCAATATCCTCCTCGACGGCAACACCTTCCGGGACAGCCACAGCGTCGACAAGGAGCCTTTCGTCGCCTGCTTCGTCGGGGGGATCGGGATCATCGCCGGCCGCTTCAAGATCACCTATTCCCACGTCTACCAGACAAAGGAGTTCAAGACCCAGGAGAACGACCAGCAGTACGGCGCGATATCGGTATCTTACTCATTCTGAGCCGTTACCAGCCACGGCACCGGTTCCCCATCCGGGGCGGCTATTATCTTGCAAGAAATCCCAAGGTTTGATACTGTCCGCCCGTGCTGGTACACTGAAGCGCCTTCAGAGGCACACGAATTGACCTATGTGGGAGATCTGTTATGGAGTCAACCCTATATATTCCGAAGCAGTATACCCCGCTGCTCGATCTGCGAGAGACGGAGAAGGCCATCCGCCTGATCAAGGACTTTTTCCAGACCAACCTCGCCTTCGAGCTGAACCTGATGCGGGTGACGGCCCCCCTCTTCGTCGAGGCGGGGACGGGAATCAATGACGACCTCACCGGGATCGAGCGGCCGGTCGCGTTCACCATCAAAGGCGCGGGCGGCGTGGGCGCAGAGATGGTCCAGTCCCTCGCCAAGTGGAAGCGGATGATGCTGGCCGACTACGGGTTGGAGATGGGATCGGGGCTGTACGCCGACATGGACGCCCTGAGGCCGGAGGAGGTGCTGGACAACACCCATTCGGTGTATGTGGATCAGTGGGACTGGGAACGGGTCATCTCCGCGGAGGAGCGTAACCTCGATTTTCTGAAGTGCGTCGTCCGGAAGATATACGACGTCATCCGGCGGACGGAAAAGTACATCTGCTACCGGTACGACGCCCTGCAGCCGTTTCTCCCCGAAGAGATCACCTTTATCCACAGCGAAGAACTGGAGGAGCGGTACCCCGATCTTTCCCCCCGAGAGCGGGAAAACAGCATCTGCCGGGACAAGGGGGCGGTCTTCGTGATCGGGATCGGCGGAGCCCTGAAGAACGGGATGCCGCACGACGGACGCGCCCCGGACTACGACGACTGGTTCACCCCCACCGGCGGCGGCCGCAGGGGGCTCAACGGAGACATCCTGGTATACTACCCCCTCTTCGACTGCGCCTACGAACTGTCCTCCATGGGGATCCGGGTGGACCCGGAGTCCCTCTCCCGGCAACTGGAGATCACGGGGGACACGGAGCGGAGGGGCCTCCTCTATCACCGGCGCCTCCTGAACGGGGAGTTTCCCCTCTCCATCGGCGGAGGGATCGGCCAGTCGCGGCTGTGCATGCTCTACCTGCACAAGGCCCATATCGGCGAGATACAGGCGAGCATATGGCCCCGAGACATGATTGAGGCGTGCCGTGCACACAACATCTTTCTATTATAAGAGGACGAGCGGATCATGAAACGCACCAAGATATTCGAGCTGCTCAACGCCGGGACGGCCGGGGACGAGGTCCTGATCAAGGGGTGGGTCAGGACCCGGCGCGATGCAAAGGGATTCTCCTTCATCGAGGTCAACGACGGCTCGTGCCGCGCGAACATGCAGGTTATCGCGGATCAGGGACTCGGCAACTACGCCGAGATTTTGAAGCTGTCGACGGGGAGCGCGGTGGGCGTCACCGGACGGCTGGTAGCGTCACAGGGCACAGGGCAGGCCTGGGAGATACAGGCGAGCGAAATCGAGATCATCAGCGTCGCCCCGGAGTCATACCCCCTCCAGAAGAAGCGCCACAGCGACGAATTCCTGCGGACCATCGCGCATCTCAGGCCGCGGACGAACAAGTACGGCGCGGCCTTCCGGATCAGGTCGGAAGTGTCGTACGCCATCCACCGATTCTTCAAGGAACGGGGCTTTACTTACATCCATACCCCCATCGTCACCGCCTCCGACTGCGAGGGAGCGGGGGAGATGTTCCGGGTCACCACCCTCGACCCCGACAATATCCCGAAGGCGGACGGAACTGCAAATTATTCCCTGGATTTCTTCGGCCGCCAGGCGAACCTGACCGTCTCGGGGCAGCTCGAGGCGGAGCTCTTCGCCCTGGCCCTGGGCGATGTCTACACCTTCGGCCCCACCTTCAGGGCCGAAAACTCCAATACCCGTCGCCATGCCGCCGAATTCTGGATGGTGGAGCCGGAGATGGCTTTCTGCGACCTGGCAGGTGACATGGATCTCGGAGAAGAGATGGTAAAATACCTGGTCGCCTACGTGATGGACCACTGTGGCGACGATCTGGAGCTCTTCGCCCGGTTCGTCGACAAGAATCTCATGGCGACGCTGGAGAATATCGCCGCATCCGATTTTGTGCGGCTCCCCTACCGGGAGGCGGTGGACATCCTGGGAGCGGCGACGCGGAAATTCGAATATGACGTGGCCTTCGGGAAGGATCTCCAGTCCGAGCATGAGCACTACCTGACCGAAGAACACTTCAAGAAGCCGGTCATCGTCCACGACTATCCCGCCGCGATCAAGCCCTTCTACATGCGGATCAATGAAGACGGCCAAACCGTCAGGGCCATGGATGTGCTGGTCCCGAGCATCGGGGAGATCATCGGGGGGAGCCAGCGCGAGGAGCGCCTCGACATCCTGGAGGCGAGGATGGACGAAGCCGGCCTCGTCAAAGAGAACTACTGGTGGTACCTGGACTCCCGGAGATTCGGAAGCGTCCCGCACAGCGGGTTCGGCCTGGGATTCGAGCGGCTGATCATGCTGATCACCGGCATATCGAACATCCGGGACGTCATTCCCTTCCCCCGGACACCCGGCAGCATCGAATTCTGAACCAGGAAAGGAACAACGCATGATCACGATAACCTGCATGGGTGCGGCGGGGACGGTAACGGGCTCGAACTACCTCGTCGAGGATGCCCGCGGCTCGCGGATCCTGGTGGACTGCGGTCTCTTTCAGGGCGGGAAACAGACGGAGTGGCGCAACTGGGCGAAATGGGGGTTCGACCCGGGAGAGATCGACACCCTCCTCCTGACCCACGCGCACATCGACCACAGCGGGAGGATCCCCAAACTGGTCAAGGACGGCTTCCACGGCCGGATCATCTCCTCCCCTCCCACGGCGCAGTTGTGCGAGGTGATGCTCCTCGACTCGGGACACGTCCAGGAGATGGACGCGGAGTGGCAGACGCGCAAGAACCGGCGCAAGAGCAAGAAGGGGATCGAGCCGCTCTACACCGTGGAGGACGCCCAGACGAGCATCCAGTATCTCTCACCCGTGGAAGAGGATCGGATCATCGAGATCAAACCGGGGATGAAGGCGCGCTTCCTCAATGCCGGTCACATCCTCGGCTCATCGATCATAGAGCTGTGGATCGAGGATGGAGGGGGGGAGACGAAGATCGTTTTCTCCGGGGACATCGGCAAGGACAGTCAGCTGATCGTCAAGGACCCCGCCGAGATCACCCAGGCGGACTACCTCTTCATCGAATCGACGTACGGCAACCGCCTCCACCGCTCCTTCGAGGACAGCGAGGCGGAGCTCCTGGATGCCATCCGGTATGCCGTATCGAACAACGAAAAGGTGATCATCCCGGCATTCGCGGTGGAGAGGACCCAGGAGATCCTCTACATCCTGGGAGCCTTTCAGCGTGACGGGGCCCTCCCCGATATACCGATCTACCTCGACAGCCCGCTGGCGATCAAGGCCACCGAGATATTCCGCAAGAACAAGAAGTACTTCGACGATGATACGCTGGCGATCGTCAAACGGGGGATCGATCCCTTCGATATGCCCAACCTGCAGTTCACCCCCTCGACCGAGGAGTCGATGGCGATCAACCGGAAGGCGGGCTCCGCGATCGTCATCGCCGGGAGTGGGATGTGCACCGCGGGGAGGATCAAGCATCACCTCAAGCACAACCTGTGGCGCGAGGGGGCCAGCATCGTCATCGTGGGCTTCCAGGCCATGGGGACCACGGGGAGGAGGATCGTGGACGGGGAGAAGCGGGTCCGCGTCTTCGGAGAAGACGTCGCCGTGGCGGCGCGGGTCTTTACCATCGGCGGGTTCTCGGCGCACGCCGACCAGAAGGGGCTGATGGAATGGGCGGGGCACTTCGCCGCATCGCATCCCCGCGTCTTCGTCGTTCACGGGGAGGCGACGGCCAGCGAGGCCCTCGCGGAAAAACTCAGGAAAGACCTTTCGCTGGATGTCTACGTCCCCACGCTGGGGGAGTCGCTGCTCCTCGAACCCCAGCAGGTAATCCGCGCGCCGGCCGTCGAGGCGGCACCGGAGGATCTGCAGCAGGTCATGCGGGGCACCGTCACCGCCCTCGAGAAGGAGCTGGAGGAGCTGAAGAGGCGGCTCGCGGCGAAGGGCGGCAGGGTTCAGGAGGCCGATATCGACCGGCTGAAGGACATGGAGGAGGATCTGCGGATGGTTCTCCCCGATTAGCGGGAGGGCAGACGCTCCTTCAGCCCCATGATCCGCCGGTAGGATTCGTCGATCCTTGCGGCGGATATCTTCCCCTCGTCCACCAGACGCTCCAGGATCGCGCCTGCCCGGGAGGCGATATCTTCCTCGAAGACCGAGTTGTTCGCGAAGAGGAGGATATCGACGCCGGCGAGGACGGCCCGTTCGATCGCGGTCTCGAGTTCGTAGGCCCCCCGTATCGCCTTCATCTGCATATCGTCGGAGACGACCACCCCCTCGTACCCCATATACTCGCGCAGGATGTGGTGTATCACCTCCGGCGAGAGAGTGGCGGGCCACTCGGAGTCGAGTTTCCCGTTGAAGACGTGGGCCGTCATGATCATGTCGCACCGGCCGGCCTTGAAGATCCGGTCGAAGGGGATCATCTCCTCGGGGGACCACGTCTCCGTGATGTCGACGAACCCCTCGTGCGAATCGGCCGCGGAGCTCCCGTGACCGGGGAAGTGCTTGACGGCGGAGAGGACCCCGCGCCCGTGGAGGGCGTCGATCACAATGAGCGCCTGCCGGGTCACGACCGCCGGATCGGCGGAAAAGCTCCGCTCCAGTTTTCCGATCACGGGATTGTCCGGGTTGACATTCAGATCCACGACGGGGGCGAAGTTCAGGTTGATCCCCAGGGACGCCAGGGTTGCGGCCATGACCTCGGCATGCTGCCTTGTTTTTTCCGCATCGTCCAGCGACCCGAGATACTGCGCCGAGACGGAGGGGGGAAACCCGCATGCCTCCTTCAGGCGGGAGACTCTTCCCCCCTCCTGATCGATCGCGACGAAGAGGGGAAGGGGGGCGGCGTCCTGCAGGGCGCCCACCAGCTTTTTGAGCTGTGCGGGAGATTCGATATTCCTGACGGGCGAGGACGACGGGACGTCGTAATCGAAGAGGACGACCCCCCCGATCCTCCCCTCGCGGATATCCCGGACGACGGGGGAGTGCTCGTCCACGGCAAGCCCTCTGAAGCCCACCATCAGCATCTGCCCGATCTTGTTCCCCATATCCCCCTCCGCGGCGGAGGAGGCGGGGACCACCACCCCGAAAAACAGAAGAGCGGTGCAGAGGCTTATCAGACGAATCAGTTCTTCACATTTGCGCCGGAACGTGGTAGCTCTCATACGACTTTCCCCTTCGCGAGTAGTACCGGAAGGACTACCACATTGTGCAGGGGAATACCACCGATCTTGACGGCGGCGGATCGATTCAGAACACTGTCATCCAGGAGCAGGAGCGTGCCTCTCAACATCGTCGTCTGCATAAAACAGGTCCCCGATCCGGAACACTTCGACCGGATCACCCTCGATCCCGCGACCGGGGCAATCCGGCGGGACGGGGTTCCCTCCATCACGAATCCCCTCGACCGGCATGCGGTGGAGGAGGCGCTGCGCATACGGGAGCAACCGGGAGGAACGGTCTCGGTGATCACCATGGGTCCCCCTCCGGCGCGGAAGAGCCTGGAAGACGCCCTCGCCATGGGTGCCGACAGGGGGGCGATCCTGTGCGACCCGACCTTCGCCGGGGCGGACAGCCTGGCGACCGCGCATGTCCTCGCGACGGGGATCCGCGCCCTCGGTCCGTTCGATCTCATCCTCTGCGGGAACGAGTCGGTGGACGGGGCGACGGGACAGGTCACTCCGCAGCTCGCCGAATTCCTGGACATCCCCCACGTGACCCGCGCGCGAAAGATCACGCTGGCCGATGAGAAGACCGCCCTGGTGGAACGGGCGGTCGAGGGCGGGTATCTGCGGGTCGAGGTCAAGCTCCCCGCGGCGATCTCCGTCCTGAAGGAGATCAACCGTTACCGCCTCCCCACGGCGATGGGGATCATGGCGGCGGCGGACCGGGAGATCATCGAGTGGGGCTGCTCCGTCTGCGAACCGTTCGGCGGCACCATGGAGTCCCCCACGAAGGTGGCCGAGGTCTTTGAATCATCACTGAAACGGAAGGTGACGATGCTCACGGGGGCGCCGGAGGAGGTGGCCCGTGAGCTGTTGCGCCGGCTGCGCGAGATGGAGGCCCTCTGATGCGGCAGATCGTGGTATGGGCGGAGATCCAAGACAAGCGGATCACGGATGTGTCGCTGGAGACCCTCCGCAGGGCAGCCCAGCTTGCCGAAGGCATGAGCGGTTCCACCGGAGCGATCCTGATCGGCGACCGGTGCCGGGGATCGGCCCAAGAGCTGATCAGCCACGGGGCCGACCGGGTGTGGCTGGTCGAGGACGATCGCCTGGCACTGTACCAGAGCGGTCCGTACGCGAGGATCGTCACGGACATCATCGCGGAGGCCGGGCCCGAGATCGTTCTCATGGGAGGGACATCCGTGGGGACGGACCTGGCGCCGCGGGTCGCGGCGAAGCTGAAGACGGGCCTCACCGCCCACTGCATCGACCTCTCTATCGAACAGATCGACGGGCGGGACCAGCTCATCCAGGTGGTCCCGGGCTGGGGAGGGCAGATGATGGTCAAGATCGTCTGTCCGGATCACCGCCCCCAGATGGCGACCATCCGCCCCGGCGTCATGGAAAAGGGAACGGCCGAGCCCGCACGGACGGGCGAGATCATCCCCGTCACACCCGCGATCAATGAGGATGACTTCCGGGCGAAGACCCTGGAGATGGTGCAAGAAGAGGAACATGAGACACCCCTGGAGGACGCCGATATTGTCGTGTCGGGGGGATTCGGCCTTTACGGATCGGGAGGGTTCGAACCGGTCGAACGGCTGGTCGCCGCCCTCCACGGCGAGGTGGCGGGGACCCGGCCCGCCTTCGACCAGGGGTGGATTCCCGAATCGCGGATGATCGGGCAGAGCGGAAAAACGGTCCGCCCACGGCTCTTCGTCAGCGTGGGGGCCTCCGGCGCGATGCACTACACGACTGGATTTCTCAAGGCAAAGGTGATCGCGGCGATCGACCGGAATCCCAACGCCCCCATTTTTGATATCGCCGACTTCGGGATCGCGGACGACCTGAACCGGATCATCCCGTGCCTGATCGAGCAACTGGAAAACCCGAAATAGATTACAGATAGGAGAGAGATGACCATGTTTGAACTGACCAAGCAGCAGGAGATGTTGAGGGCAATGGTGCGTGAATTCGCGGAGACCGAGCTGGCCCCCAGGGCCCTGGAGCTGGACCGGAAGGGAGAATTCCCAAGGGACCTCGTCAAGAAACTGGGTGAGCAGGGCCTCATCGGCATGGCCGCCTCGAAGGATCTGGGCGCGGCCGGGATGGGGTACCTCGCCGGGACCCTGGCCATCGAGGAACTGGGGCGGGTCTATCCCTCGCTGGCGTTTCTGCTGGAGGTGAGCCAGGCCCCCATCTACGCCATCGAGCACTTCGGGACGGAGGAACAGAAGAAGAGATACCTCCCCGGCGTCATCAGGGGGGACAAGATCATGTCGATCGCCGCCACGGAGGCGACGGGGGGATCGGTCCTGGCGAAACCGGCGACGGAGGCCGTGGCGGACGGCGACGGCTACGTCATCAACGGGCGGAAGGTCTACATCACCAACGGCGGCGTGGCCGACCACTGCGTCCTCCTGGCGAAGACCGGCGAGAAGGCCAGCACCTTCATCGTGGACAAGGACAACCCCGGCTTCGTCGTCAGCCGCAGGCAGGAGATGACGGGGTTCAAGGCGGTCGATGTCAGCGAGATCTCCTTCAACGACTGCCGCGTCCCGAAGGACGCCCTGATCGGGCAGGAAGGGGCCGGGCTGGGAGTCGCCATGACCGCCTTTACCGTCAACCGCCCCGCCATCGGTGCGATCGGCCTGGGAATCGCCCGCGGCGCCCTCGAAATAGCAGTCAAGTACGCCAAGGAGCGGGTCCTCAACGGACGGCCGATCAGCGGCCTCCAGGCCATCCAGTTCATGCTGGTGGATATGGAGACCCAGATCGACGCGGCCAAGTGGCTCATCTACTACCCCTGCGCCCTCCTGGATCAGGGGGCCGACCCTCGCACCATCGGCAAGCACTCCGCCCGAGCCAAGGTGGTGGGAGCCCAGGCCGCCCTCGATGTTACGCAGCAGGCGATGCAGATCCTGGGCGGATACGGCGTCAGCCCGGAATACCACCTCCCCCGGCTGCTCAACGACGCCCTGGAGCTCTTCCCCGCCGAGGGGACCTCGCAGATCATGAAGGTGATCCAGGCGGGAGAGATCGTGAGGTAACCGGATGACGGCACAGTATCTCGAAGGGAAACCGGTCGCCGAGGCCGTCCTCCGGGAGGTCGGCCGGCGGGTCGAGACGTTGAAACAACGGGGGGTCGTCCCCGGCCTGGGGACGATTCTGGTAGGGGATGATCCGGCGAGCGCCGGGTACGTCCGGAAGAAACACGAGGCGTGCCGTGAGCACGGGTTCGCCTCGTTCGACCGGCAGATCGCGAGCGACGACACCCAAATGGATCTGCTTGACGCGGTCCGCGCATTCAACGAGGACGACCGGGTTCACGCCTTCATCATCCAGTATCCTGTTCCCCGGGGATTCGATTATTCCGAGGCCATTGAGTCAATGCTCCCCGAGAAGGATGCGGACGGCCTCCACCCCGTGAACCTCGGCAGGCTGGTCCTCCAGGAGCCGGGACCGGTACCGGCTACGCCCGCCGGGATCCAGGCCATGCTCCTCCACTACAATATCCCCGTCAAGGGCCGGGAGGTGGTGATCGTGGGGCGGGGCTCCACCCTGGGTCGCCCCCTCGCCCTCCTCCTGACGCTGAAGAAAGAGGGCGCCAATGCGGCGGTGACGGTCGTTCACACGGGTGTCAAGGACATCGCCCGCTACACGAAGCGGGCGGACATCGTGATCGCGGCGGCGGGGGTCCCCGGTATCGTGACGAAGGAGATGGTCAGGCCCGGGGCCGTGGTGATCAGCGGGGGGATTACCTGGGAGGGGAAACGCCTCGTCCCCGATGTCGACGAATCGGCCGCCGAGGTGGCCGGGTGGATCACCCCCCGGCTCGGCGGCGTCGGCCCCACCACCATCGCCATGCTCCTGAAAAACACCCTGGAGTGCGCGGAGCGGCAGACGGCACAGCACTTCAAATAATATATGTAGAGGTATCCGGCACCATGGAAACACCACTGGAAGTGAAGGCCCATCTGACAAACGAAAAGATTCAATTCACCGGGGTGGCGGGGAATAACCCGGCGATCACTTTCGACTATACTCCCCCGCTGGGGGATGGAAAGGGATACACCCCTCTCGAAATGCTTCTGATGAGTCTTGCCGTATGCAGCGGCACGACCAATCTGATTCTGCTGCGGGGAATGAAAAAAACCGTGTCGGGGGTCTCCGTGAGGTGCCGGGGGATACGGCGGGAGACACATCCGACATGTTTCGAACAGATCACGCTTGATTTTACCTTTACCTCACCTGACGCGACGACCCATGATGTTCAGAGGGCAATGGAGCTGTCGGAGAAGACGTACTGCCCCGTCTGGGCGATGCTGAAAAACAATGTGGAAATCCTTTCCACTTACACCCTTATCGCGACGGAGGAAGTCCCGAAGTCCGTGGAAGGATGAAGATGGTGGAAGCAGGGGTCGGGCTGTTCAGCGATTGCCCCCGTCTGCCGCCTCTTCGAGATCACCGGGGGTGTTGATGTTGAAGAACATCCTTCCCTCAGGATCGAAGGGCGCTGTCACCTCGGGCGTGATCTCCAGGACCCGCACCTTCTTGTAGAAGCCGGTGATCTTCAGCCGGTCTTCGTCGATGCACTTTTTGATGGCGGGAAGGCACCGCCGGGAATAGATCGCATGCAGGGGCTGGAAGCCCGCGGGCTGCACCGGGACCACGGCATCGTAACCTTGCGCCCGCTCCTGCATACACCGGATGAAGTCGGCGTTCAGAAAGGGCATGTCGCAGGGGCAGACGAAGGCATGCTCGCAGGACGCATGGAAGAGGCCGGTATAGATCCCTCCCAGCGCCCCTTTTCCCTTCACGATATCGGTAACGATCGTCAGGTCGAACTCGAGATAGGCAAGGGGATCGTTGGTGACCAGGACGATCTCCTCGAACAGCTCTCTGAAGATCCGTATCGTCCGGTCGATGATCCGCTCCCCGCCTACCCGGATGAACGCCTTGTTTTCTCCCATCCGGGTGTTCCTGCCGCCCGACAAGATGATTCCCGTCATCGAACCGCCTCTGTTACGCGCACGTCGTGAGGATCGAGGCGATCACCTCTTCGGTGTAGTCCGTCAGTCCCCAGAGCTCGGCGAGGGCGGAGGCGTTGTGCGCGATCTTCCCGACGTCCCCCTCCGGAATCTTCACTTCTCCCAGACAGACCGGCGCCCCGATGGAGGCGAACCACTCCTGTAACCGAGCTGTCCCGGCCGTTCCCGCCTTCAGGTCGTCCTGCTCCTCGATGTCGAAGAGTTTCCGCGCCATCCGCGCGAACTTCACGGGGTCTTTTTCAACAGCGTACCGCATCCACCCCGGGAGGAGGATCGACAGCCCGGCGCCGTGCGGTATATCGTAGAGGGCGCTCAGCGAGTGCTCCATCATGTGCACGGGGAGGCCGACCCGCCCCATCCCCGCCGTGGTCGTGCCGTTGAAGCCCAGGATGGCGGCCCACATCATATTCGCCCGCGCGTCGTAATCCGCCGGGTCCTTCAGGATGGCCTCCGTGCTCTCCATGACCGTCTTCACCAGCCCCTCCACGAGCCGGTCCTGGAGAGAGCTGTTCGGCTCGGTGTTGACGAAATAGGGCTCCAGCATGTGCGCCATCGCGTCGACGGCACTGTATGCGCTGTACGCCGGGCTGAGGGAAAAAAGCACCGTCGGATCGAGGATGGAGGTCTTCGGCTGGACAAAGGGGGATCTGAAACTGTACTTCTGGGCGCTGTCCTCCCGGGTGATGACCGCCGCCTGGTTCATCTCCGACGCGCTGGCCGAGATGGTGACGACCGTGAGGATGGGAAGGGCGCCCTGGACCGCCTTCTTGTACATGAAATAGTCCCAGACGTCATCGTCCGTCTTCGTCCCCGCCGCTATCGTCTTCGCCGTGTCCATGACGCTTCCGCCCCCCACCGCGAGGACCACGTCGACCTTCTCCTTCTTCGCGATCTCTATTCCCTGCAGGGCGTATGACAGGACCGGGTTCGACTTGACGCCGGGGAACTCGACGATACCAATGCCCGCCTCCCTGAGAGACGCGACGACCTGATCGTAGACGCCGTTCATCTTGATGCTCCCCTGGCCGTATACCATCAGGACCTTCCTGCCGAATTTTCCGACCTCCTTGCCGATTTTGGCTATCTGGCCCTTCCCGAATAGTATCTTTGTCGGATTCTCGAATACAAAATTCTGCATCTCACCGCTCCCTCCCGCATGGTATTTTATTTCTGTGGTGGAACCAGTGTATACATGCGCGCCGGTGATCTGTCAATGAGCCAAACACCTCTTTGACTTACCGCGGGTATTGTAGTAATGCTCCGGGCTGTCGCCATCGGGTCCGAGGATTCGATTCGACGGGGATCTTCGGCATACAGGACGAACCGTACACCTATGCATTCCGACACACCCAACAACCGCTGGACGGAGGTGCTGAAAGACGGCATTATCGGCGCGTGGCCCATCTGCCTCGGCTACCTCCCCATCGGCCTGGCCTTCGGCGTGATTGCCCAGAAGGCGGGGCTCTCTCCCCTGGAGATCGGCCTCATGTCCGTCCTCGTCTACGCGGGGAGTGCCCAGTTCATCGCCGTGTCCATGCTCTCCGCCGGGGCCGGCCTGGTCCCCACCGTGCTCACCACCTTCACCGTCAACCTGCGCCACCTCCTGATGAGCTCGTCCCTGTCGACCTTCATGCGCAATCTCGGCCCGGGGCGCCTCTCCCTCTTCGCCTACGGGGTGACGGACGAGAGCTTCGCCCTCAACAGCGTCAAGTTCAGGGGAGGACGCTGGGACTGGCGGCGCGCCCTCGTCCTCAACCACACAGCGAACCTCGCCTGGATCGCCAGCACGGTGGCGGGGGGATTCGGGGGGGAGTTCATCCCCGCCGGCGCCTTCGGGATCGACTACGCCCTCGTCGCCATGTTCATCTGTCTCCTCATCTTCCAGCTCAGGGGGATGCTGTACGTCGCCGTGGCGATCATCGCCGGGGTCCTGGCCGTCGTCATCTCGCTCCTGATCCCCGGGAACAGCTACATCGTGATCGCCTCGGTCATCGCGGCGGCCCTGGGGGTGGTGATCAGGCGGAAGCGATCCTTCCCGCGTACGGAGGGACAGCCATGATACCCGACACCTACCTGTACATCCTCCTCGGGATGGGGGTCGTCACCTACGTCCCCCGGTGGCTTCCGCTGGCACTCCTGTCCAACCGGCGGCTCCCGGAATGGTTCGAGCAGTGGCTCGACCTGATCCCGGCGGCGATCCTGAGCGCCCTGATCCTCCCCATCCTGATCACGACGGGGGAGCCCCGGCATCTCGACCTGCTGCGCCCCGAACTCCTCGTAGCGGTGCCGACCCTGCTCTTCGCCGTCAAGACGCGCTCGCTTGCGGGGACCGTCGTCGTCGGGATGTTCCTCTTCTGGCTCGCCGGAAAGTTCCTCTAAGGAAGGGATCACGCCGGATATGCTCGTCTATATCAAGCTCCTCATGGCCGCCTTCTTCTGGGGCGGGACCTTCATCGCCGGGCGGGTCGTCGCGCAAGGCGTCGGCCCTTTCAGCGCCGCGTTCCTGCGGTTCGCCGTCGCGTCCCTTCTCCTCGTCCTCATCACCCGGAAGATCGAGGGCGGCCTCCCCCGCCTGAAGCGGGACCAGATCATCCCCGTCGTCCTCCTCGGCATGACCGGTGTCTTCGCCTACAACGTCCTCTTCTTCCTCGGCCTGCAGACCGTCACCGCGGGCCGCGCCTCCGTGATCGTGGCGATGAACCCGATCTTCATCGCCCTCTTCGCCGCCCTCCTCTTCAGGGAACGGCTGGGCGGGATCAACGTGGCCGGGATTGTGCTGTGCGTCACGGGGGCCGTCGTCGTCATATCGCACGGCTCCCTCTCGGCGCTGCTGCAGGGGGACGTGGGGAGGGGAGAGCTGTACGTCCTGGGATGCGTCGCGAGCTGGGTCCTCTATTCCCTGATCGGCAAGCGCGCCATGCGGGATCTCTCCGCCATGGCGGCCGTCACGTACTCCTGCCTGATCGGGGGAGCGCTTCTCCTGCTTCCCGCATGGATGGAGGGGCTGTTCTCGGATGCCGCGGGATACCGGATGGTGGACTGGCTGGGGATCGCTTACCTCGGCGTCTTCGGCACCGTCATCGGCTTTACCTGGTATTACGAAGGGATACGGACGATCGGCGCCTCGCGGGCGGCGGTGTTCATCAACTTTGTCCCCATCAGCGCCGTCGTCCTGGCCTTCTTTCTCCTCGGGGAGACCCTCGATATCTCTCTCGTCGTCGGCGGAGGCATGGTCATCGGCGGGGCCTACCTGACGAACAGGAGATGGTAGGGAATGGATGTGCCACAGGCACAATGTTTACGAGGGGATGCACGTGTTACTCGGCGCGAGGCGTCCGGAACGCGGCAGTTGAGCAGTGCCCGAAGGGCATCTGTCTCAAACTCCTGGTTCTCCCCGCAGCGGAGCGAAGGGGAAACCAGGAGTTGCTGCTCAACTGCCGCGTTCCCCCCGGAGCGAAGCGGAGGGGGGAACGCCAAGTTCACCGCGTGGCGAAGCCATCCGGTGAAACGACATGTTGGGTATGGACCCCTCGCGTGTCAGCAACCAAACAATTCTCTTGATTGTAAGTGTGCATCGACAATCTCGGCTAAGTCAGGAAAATCGTTAGCAACAAGCCTGAGCCAGTGCTGTATTTGTGTGCAACGAACACAATTTGAGGTTTCCAGCCAGCTTTTTTCAATACCAATGAGTGTCGTGTCATCCGGATTCCACAACTCCGTTCGACCAGTAAGAGGGAGTGCCCATAAACCTCCGCCGCTTATGCCGTGCGGCTTTGGCATGTGCCATCCAAGAGGTCTTTCGACAAAAACCGAAGTTAGCTCGTAATCGACGAGGATATCCATGGAGTCATCCCGTTGCTGGTTGGGCATCCTCGTTTCCGTAAGGTAACCAATCGCTGAAAGAATAAACTTGTTCTTCTTCGCTGAATCAATTGGAACCATCTCTGCAGGAAATCCTGTCAGAAATACACGTGTTGGCCAAGTGGCGATGTATGGACGAATTCTATTGAGAGGAAGGAACTCCCTTTCCTCTATTGAAATCGCTATTTCGGAAGGTATCTCGATGTACCCGACATCCGCTTCCCCAGGGCCACTCGCATTCGACAAAGGGTTCCGTCTAATAAAGGGCAGCTGTTCATAAACCATGCTCTTGCTATGTACGTAATGGAGACAGTCGTCAGGAACTCCGGCAAGGTTGTGTCCTGCAGTGGCGATAAGAAATCTCGATCCGATTTTTACAAGTGTGCCGGAGCCAACATAGTTCTCGTCCCTTCCATGGTATTCCATGATAGGAATTGAGTACCTGAACGTATGTGGAGCTAAGGCATTGACTTCATTATCAGTAAGATCCTTGAAAACCATTTGAACTTTTCCTCAAACCCAACATGCGGCGGATGACCTGCCCCGAAGGGGACAAGTCCATCCGCTGGTTCGGGAGGCGCTGTGCGCCGACCGAATCAGCTCAGGGCAGCCGCCGCATGTTCAGGGGACGCGCAGCGTCCCCTGAAC